>OBEQ011189545.1_pt1 | contig 16507 bp, 14 predicted proteins | sample 1670901 | NCBI WGS metagenome assembly OBEQ01 (sample SAMEA104232315, study PRJEB22302) | groundwater metagenome | biome: forest; feature: aquifer; material: groundwater | place: USA | collected 2011-08-07 | depth 5.4 m
ATGGATGAAATTAAGAAAGCCGGTTTTTATAAAAAACTTTGGCAGAGTTTCGCAGTTTTACTGCCGATTAAAGGCGTAGGTGTCATGGGTGATGAACGGACTTATGAAAATGTGGCTGCCATTCGAGCAGTGACTTCAGAGGACGGAATGACGGCTGATTGGGCGCGCCTTCCCGAGAACCTTTTGGCCCGGATTTCAAATCGCATTATCAACGAAGTTCGCGGAATCAACCGTGTATGCTATGATGTCAGTTCAAAACCGCCAGCCACCATTGAGTGGGAATAAAAATGAAGCACGAAGACTTTGTCCATCTTCACTGTCATTCGCAGTATTCGCTTTTAGATGCTGCTTCGAAAGTTCCTCAATTAATTAAGCGAGCCGTTGAGCTTAAATTTCCAGCCATTGCTATCACGGATCATGGCAATTTGTTCGGCGCCATTTCATTTTATCAAGAAGCGATGAAGCAAGGCATTAAACCGATCATTGGCATTGAAGCTTATATCGCGCCTCAGTCCCGTTTCGATAAAACAGCTCATGGTATTAAAGAAGCATCCTTCCATATTACGCTCCTTTGTAAGAATGAAATCGGTTACAAAAATTTATTAAAACTTACCACCGCCAGTTATCTCGAAGGTTTTTATTATAAGCCAAGAATCGATAAAGAACTTCTTAAGAAGCATCACGAAGGGTTGATTGCGCTTTCAGGATGTTTGAAAGGAGAGGTGCCTTACTCTACTTGGAATGAGCAATTGGATAAAGCCCGCCAAGCCATCCGCGAGCTGGTCGATATTTTTGGTCCTAAGGATTTTTACTTGGAATTAATGGATCAGGGAATTGATGCTCAACAAAAATTGTTCGAACATTATCCAAAATTTGCTAAAGAGTTCGGCTTGAAATTAGTTGCAACAAACGATTGCCATTATATTCATCAAGCCGATGCCCAAGCCCATGATGCTTTGATCTGTATCGGCACAGGCTCTGTGATTTCAGACCAAGACCGCATGCGTTATCATGGAAACAATTTCTATCTTAAGTCTGCTCAAGAGATGAAAGAAGTGTTCAAGGATTATCCTGATGCGATTAAGAGTACGATTGAAATTGCAGAACGCTGTAATCTGGAACTTGATTTCAAGGAAACCCATCTTCCGATTTTTGCACCTCCCGACGGAAAAGAACCCGGTGCTTATTTGGATGAGCTTTGTTTTCAATTCTTAAGCAGTAAACTGAATGGCAAAGTTCCAGAGGAATATGATAAAAGGCTTCGGTACGAACTTTCCGTGATTAAAAAAATGGGTTTCACCGGATATTTTTTGGTGGTGTGGGATTTTATCCGTTACGCCAAAGAAAACAAAATTCCGGTCGGGCCAGGCCGTGGTTCCGCAGCGGGCAGCTTAGTAGCATATGTATTGGGAATTACGAGCATTGATCCAATTCAACACGGCCTTATCTTCGAACGGTTTTTAAATCCAGATCGTATTTCCATGCCGGATATTGATATCGATTTTTGTTACGAACGCCGCGATGAAGTGATCGAATACGTTGGAAAGAAATATGGCCAGGAAAGCGTGGCTCATATTGTGACGTTTGGAACAATGGCGGCACGAGCGGTACTTCGTGATGTGGGGCGGGTGATGGGAATTAATTATCAAGAGGTGGATAAACTTGCAAAACTCATACCTGCTGAACTTGATGTGACCATTGAACGCGCTCTTCAAATAGAACCCAGATTTCGCGACTTAACTACGTCGAATGAAGAAATGAAACAACTTATTGAAACTTCGAAAGCGCTTGAAGGCTTGTCCCGTCACGCTTCAACCCACGCTGCAGGCATTGTTATTTCAGATGCACCGCTTCATGAATATTGTCCTTTGTTTAAATCGAACGATCAAATTACCACTCAATATGATATGGAATCGGTAGAGAAAATCGGACTTCTTAAAATGGACTTTTTAGGTTTGAGGACGCTTACCGTTATTGATGAAGCTTGTAAGATTATAAATCGTGTTCACAAAATCGATCTCAAAATTGAAGAAATTCCGCTTGATAACCGTGCCACCTACGAGATGTTAAGCCGCGGTGAAGCGATCGGCGTGTTCCAGCTTGAAAGTTCGGGGATGAGAGATCTCCTTAAAAAAATGAAACCCACAAAATTCGGCGATATTGTAGCGCTTCTTGCGCTTTACCGTCCGGGGCCGCTTGGGAGCGGAATGGTGGATGACTTCATTAAAAGAATGTATGATTCATCCCATATTAAATATGACCATCCCGCGCTTGAGCCCATTTTAAAAGAAACTTATGGAATTATTCTTTACCAAGAGCAAGTGATGCAAATCGTTTCCACATTGGCCGGTTTTAGTCTTGCAAAAGCTGATTCGCTTAGACGCGCCATGGGAAAGAAAATTCCAGAAATTATGGAGCGTGAGAAAAAATCATTTATTGAAGGTGCTGAGAAAAAAGGGGTTAATACCAGAACCGCAGAAAAAATTTGGAATTTGATCGAATACTTTTCAGGATATGGTTTTAACAAAAGCCATTCCACCGCATACGCTTTTATTTCTTATCAAACCGCTTATCTGAAGGCGAATTATCAAATTGAATTTATGACGGCATTGCTCAGTTCTGAAAAAGACAATACGGATAAGATCGTTCGTTATATTGAAGAATGTAAACGCGTTGGAATCCCTGTGCTGCCACCCTCTGTGAATCAGAGTTTTTCTTTATTTGCTTGTGTGGGAAATACGATTCGATTTGGATTAAGTGCCGTCAAAAACGTGGGGACACTGGCGGTTGAATCCATTATTGCAACACGTGAAGCAAAGGGAATTTTCAAATCGCTTAATGAATTTTGCGAACGAGTCGACTTAAGGCTTTGTAACCGCAAGGTGCTTGAAAGTTTAATTAAATGCGGCGCTTTTGATGATTTCAAAATAAAACGGTCGCAGCTCATGACGATTCTGGATCGAGTGCTTGAAATGGGTTCTAAGACTCAGCAAGATCGTCAGCGCGGGCAGCTTTCACTTCTGGACGGAATGAGTGATCATTCAAGCTTGGGAGGGAAAGATACGGATCTTCCCAATATAGACGAATGGCCTGAGAGTCAGCTCTTAGGGTATGAACGCGAACTTCTAGGTTTTTATGTCAGCGCTCATCCGTTGTCTAAGTTTGAGAAAGTGCTTAGAACCTATGCGTCTACCACCGCAATTAGTTTAGCCGAATTAAAAGATCAAGAGCCGCTTACCATTGGAGGGATCGTTAGCACCATTAAAGAAATCACCACGAAAAAAGGGGACCGTATGGCTTTTGTGGGCCTTGAAGATTTAGATGGCCGGTGTGAAGTGGTCGTTTTTCCGGAACTGTTCAAATCCTCAATTACACTTCTTCAGAAAGACACTATTGTTTTTATTCGTGGTAAAGCCAATTCACGGGATGACACGCCAAAGGTTATTGCTGAAGAAATTATTCCAATCGAAGAAGTGGAAAAAAAGCTTACGAAGGTCATTTCGATCGATCTTTTAACAGCAGGTCTTGATATGGCTACTCTGCAAAGACTTAAGGAAATTTTGGCTCAGCATCCGGGAAAGACCCCTGTTTACATTAATTTTAAGGACCCCGCGGGCCGCAAAACGGTTCTTCATTCGGGAGAAAGTTTTAAAGTTGAGACCAGTACCCCTCTTTTTGAAGAGTTGGAACAACTCCTTGGCGTAAATGTAATTAAGATAGGGAGTTAGCACTTTTCTTAATCTGCTTATTTTTCTTGTCATAAGCCCAATTTCTTTTTGCTTCTATTTCCAACCCATTTAAACAACATAAGTTAGATAGAAAAATTGATTGACACAGGCCATCACATTTGCTATTTTGTTGAGCAGTAAAGACTTAGGACAACTAGGAACTTGAGGTTTTGCCTGATCCTGCTGTCTTAGGAATTTAGGATAAATTGGAGGTGAGCGGAATGACCAAAAAAGATATTGTCACGAAAGTCTCCAACGATACCAATCTTACCCAAATTGACGTCAAGAAAATTGTGCAACGCACACTTGATGCGGTTGTAGAAGCTTTAGAGCGGGGAGAGACGGTTGAGTTACGCAATTTTGGAGTATTTAAGGTTAAGACCCGTAGAGGCCGTGTAGGGCGTAATCCGCGTACCGGTCAGGAAGTTCAAGTCCCTGAAAAAAAGGTAGTTGTGTTTAAGCCGGGGCTTATTTTGAAACATCAAGTTAAATAAGTTTGGGAGGAGCGTTACCAATGGCAGTGCAAGGTAAGGTGAAATGGTTTTCCAATGTAAAAGGGTATGGTTTTATTGAGCAGGAAGGCGGACAAGACGTATTTGTTCATTACGCCTCTATTCAGGGTGAAGGCTACAAAACTTTGGAAGAGGGTGACGTTGTTACTTTTGAAGTGATTCAAGGTGAAAAAGGTCCTCAGGCTTCAAACGTTGTCAAAGAAAAAGCGACCGCCAAAGCAGAACAACAGAAGTAAGCCGTTCTATTTTTTCTATTGACCTAATTTTTTCAAAAGGTCTCGGAGTAGCTTAAGCGCTTCTGTCGAGACCTTTTCTGTTTTATGGCAAAAACGTTAAAGCGTTTTCTAATTTCAGGTTCCCTCAGCGTTTCGAATCAAAAGCGAAAGCAAGAAGTCCAAACCGTCTTGTTGACAGAAAAAGAGACACATCATCTAAAAAACGTTCTCCGCATCAAAGAAGGAGGTATGTGCCTGCTCTTCGATCGGGAAGGCAATGAATTTATAAGCCGCCTTGAACGTTTTTTACCGGAAGGCTCTTCGGAAGCGAGACTTTTGGAACCAACTTCATCTCAGAAGGAAGAACTGCTTCAATTGACTATTGCGCAAGCAATTCCCCAGGACCGGAAAATGGATGAGATCGTCAGAAAATCAGCAGAACTCGGTATTTTTGAGTTGATTCCGCTTGTGACGGAACGCACCGTAGTTCGGATTGCCAAAGACCAGGTGAAAAAAGTGCATGAACGTTGGGAGCGGATTGCAGAACAAACGCTCAAACAATCCCGACTTTCAAAAGCTCCGCGCGTTGAGTCACTTGTTTCATTTGATTCCCTTTGCTCCCATTTTTCAAATTATGATGATATTTTCTTACTTCATCCTTCTCCTGATGCACAGCCTATCCGTGAATGCATTCCAAGTGATAAAAATCAAAAGAATCGAGTTTTATTAGCCATTGGGCCCGAAGGAGGATTTTCTCCTCGTGAAGTAGAGCAAGCAAAAGCTAAAGGAGCTCGAGCGATTAAAATGGGACGGGGGATTTTGAAGACTGACACAGCTTTTGTTGCTGCTGCTAGTTTTTTCCAATTAATATGTTCATGAATGCCATACAAAAAGAAGAGGAAGGGACTCGTCATGATTTTAACAGCTGTTTCCGTAAAAACTAATGTAGATTGGTCTTCACTTTTCATGAGAATGGGTTGGGTGGATGCAATATTTTTATTTGTAGTTGTGCTTGGTGTTTTTTTGGGTTTGAGAAGAGGATTGGCTAAAGTTTTGCCGGGTTTGTTTGGAGTGGTCATTGCTCAGGTTTTAGCGGTCGAGTATAGCGCGCCTTTGGCTACATTTTTCCAGACTAAGTTTCAAGCGCCGGCTCAAGTAGTCCAAGGCATTGCTTTCGCTGTGCTCGCTGTCAGCTCTATTTTCTTAATTCGGTTTGTATTTCAATTTTTATCTTTGCTTGTGAGCGTTGAATTTAGGCCGCCCTTGAATAACATAGGAGCCACTCTTTTCGGAGGGTTGCAATTTATTTTTTTCTTGTGTCTCTTTGTGTCATTCTTGACATTTTTTAAAGTACCTTTCATTGAACAAAGTTTGATGGAACATTCTGTAAGCGGCCCTTATTTAGTGCAATCGACCAAACAAGTTCATGATTTTTTTATTCGATGGTTTCCACACCACTGGAAAGCATAGTTAACATAAGCAAAATAAAATCGCTCAAGAAGTCTTTTTACGAGCGGAATACACAGGTTGTTGCGTTTGAATTGATTGGAAAAATTCTAATTTTGAAACAAAACGGCTCAGTTTTAAGCGGAAAAATTGTGGAGACGGAAGCTTATTTCGGGGCTCAAGATCCGGCAAGTCATGCGTATCGAGGTACGACTTCTCGGAATCAGGTGATGTTTGGGCCTGCAGGATTCAGCTATGTTTATTTTACATACGGGAATCACCATTGTCTTAATTTTGTGACCGAACGGGAAGATATTGCCGGGGCAGTTTTGATTCGTGCCGTTGAACCAATTTCAGGTGTGGAAACCATGAAAAAAAATCGTGGGTTCGCTCAGCATAAACAGCTGACAAATGGTCCGGGAAAATTGACTCAAGCTTTTGGAATTACGCGTGAACATTCTGGATTCGATTTGACTAGAGGTAATTCTTTTTGTATTGCGGAAGGGAAAGAAGAAGAATTGCTTCATGTCCAGGTGAGTACACGAATTGGAATTAGCCGCGCTAAACATATGCCTTATCGGTTTTATGTGTTAGGCAATCCTTTTATTTCGGTATGCTAACGATGCCTTACAACGATCAAGTTGTTGACCAAGTTCAGTCACTGAATGACATTGTCGAAATAGTGTCTTCCTACATTCCCCTCAAGCGGGCAGGAAGAAATTTTAAAGCCAACTGTCCGTTTCATTCCGAAAAAACTCCCTCGTTTATGGTGAATCCCGACAAACAAATTTTCCATTGCTTTGGTTGTGGTGTCGGAGGAGACGTATTTTCTTTTTTGATGAAATATGAACAAATGAATTTTCCGGAAGCGCTGAGAAAGCTTGCCGAACGAGTCCATGTCGTTTTGCCTGAATCCAAACAGCTTTCAACTCCGGAACGTTCACAGCTGGAACGGTTTTATCAGCTTTATACAATTGCCTCAGATTTTTATCACGCTAATTTAAAGCATCCAAAACTTGGAGAAATCGGGCGTGCTTATTTGACGAAGCGCGGTTTTGGAACTTCTGAGATCGAAACCTTCCGTTTGGGTTTTGCGCTTTCGGAATGGCGTACTTTGTATGAACATCTTTCGAAAAAAGGATTTCAAGATCAGGAGTTGCTTCGTTCCGGTCTTATCGGGCGGTCTGCACAAGGAACGACTTATGATATTTTCAGAAACCGAGTGATGTTTCCTATCTTTAGTGCGCAGGAGAAGGTCATTGCATTTGGCGGACGCGCCATTGCAGATGAAACACCCAAATATTTGAATTCACCAGAAACACCTATTTTTAAGAAACGAAAAGAAATGTATTGCCTCCATCTGGCGAAGCGCGCCATTGCTACCTCGGAAGAAATTCGCCGCATGATGATTGTAGAGGGTTATTTAGATTGCATTCGTCTCTATGCGAATGGATTTCAAAACGTTGTAGCTACTTTGGGTACAGCTCTTACCAACGAACATGTCCGGATTTTGAAACGATATGCAGATGAAGCCATCGTTCTTTTTGATGGCGATAAGGCGGGAGAGCAAGCTTCGCTAAGAGGACTCGATATTTTTTTAGAAGAGGGAATGGGAGTTAAGGTTTTGTGTCTTCCTAAAGGGTTTGATCCGGATGATTTTATTCGTTCGAAAGGTGCCGAAGCAATGACAGAACTTCTGAAACACAGTCAGGATGTATTTGATTTTAAACTTCAGGTATTACTCAATCGATACAACAAATCAGACTCTCTCGGGCTTTTAAAGATCACAAGTGAATTTCTTGATACGTTTGCCAGAATTCAATCACCGGTTTTAGTGGATCGTTATCTTAAAAAACTTGCGCTTAACTTGGGAGTAGAAGAAGGTTCTCTAAGGTCTGAACTGAATAAACTCAAAGCCAAACAAAGCGGTACAGTTAAATTGTCGGTCTCCGGAGAAGCGAAACCAGTTCTTATGGCAAAGAAAGCAGAACAGCCGCCTGTTGAAAAACTTCTTTTAAGTTTAATGGTTCATTATCCGTCCTATATTCAGATTTTTCTGGAATTATTTCCTGATTACACATTTTTAGGCGATAAAACAAGAGAGGTGTTTAATTTATTCAGCCAGACCATTCGAGAGTCTGACGAAACCAAACTGTCGGCTTCTCAGTTGCTTAATCGAATTAAGGATGAAGGATTAAAAACTTTCGCGAGCGAGCTTTTAATGAACGAGTGGAGTTCTGGGGAAGATCGGGAACAGGCTTTTCAGGATGCGATTCACACGCTTAAGATGCAGGAACGGGCAGGACGGCTTCGAACCTTACGGAATCAGATCTCTCAAGCTGAGGAAGCCGGTAACCAAGATTTAGTTTTACAATACATGAAGACTTACCAAGAGATACTAGGCCAACCTGAGTAGGGTACGCTCTTAAGTCTTTTATTTATAATGCTTTAAGAGATAAATCCGATTAGCCGAAAGTCTATTCTTCAAAGTTAGTATAGGAAAAAGTAAGCCAAAGACTAATTTTTGTGCTATCATACGCGTTTTACCTGACCCTCCAGGGGTAATGGAGGTAGGGTTACAATATGCCAAAGAAGAAAAAAATACAGCGCGCTAAGGAGAAAACTAACGCTATGCCACCAGAAACCATCGTCGCACCTCCCCAGAAACCAGTTGTATCTTATCAGGAAGTTCTTGAGAGACTTGTTTCACTTGGAAAACGTCAAGGTTATTTGACGTATGAACAGATCAACAATCACCTTCCGACTGAAATTGCTTCATCTGAAAAACTTGAAGAGGTGATTACTGCGCTAACCGAAAAGAATATTGAGATTACAACAAGCGTGATTCAACGCACCAGCGGGCTTGATGAAAAAGGGGATGCAAAAAAAGGTAAGGACCTTGGCGAAGAAGGAAAAGAACCCGTCGAGGAAGAATTTGAACGTGCACGGATGGATGATCCTGTGCGCACTTATTTACGGCAGATGGGACAAATTCCGCTTTTGACTCGGAGCCAAGAAATAGCATTAGCAAAGCGCATTGAAGAAGCTGAGGAAAAATTAAAAGCGACGGTGTATGAAACAAAGGCAGTGCGCTATGAAGTGCTCAATTTGGCCAATCAAATCATTAATGACGAGATCAATCTCGAATCCATTATCGAAGAAGATCAAGCATCCAAATTGTTTGTCACCAAGCACAAGTTAAAACTTCTAACCCGTAAACTCCGAGCTTCTCGCAAAGAAACGGATTTAGTTCCATTGCTCATACAATTTAACTTAAGCGTTGGGATTGTGGAGCAGATCATTGCCAATCTCCGCGCTAAACTGGAAGAACTGAAGAAGAACCGCAGAGAAATTTCTCAGCTTAGGCGCAGGAAAATTCGCGGAAAAATCGGCGAAGTCATGGAACGGAATCAAGAGATTTTAGCCGAATTGAGCGAATCAGAAGATTCGGTTTACGAACATTTTAAAAAGATTCAGAAAAAGGAACGGGAACTCTCACACGCCAAAAAAGATTTGGTGGCTGCCAACTTAAGATTGGTAGTGAGTATTGCTAAGAAATATACCAATCGCGGCCTTTCCTTTTTAGATTTGATTCAAGAAGGAAACATTGGCTTAATGAAAGCCGTAGATAAATTTGAATATCAGCGTGGCTATAAATTTTCAACCTATGCTACTTGGTGGATTCGTCAGGCCATTACGCGTTCGATTGCGGATCAGGCGCGAACGATTCGAATTCCGGTTCATATGATTGAAACGATCAACAAGTTTTTCCGTGCTTCAAGACATCTTGTCCAAGAAACCGGTCGAGAACCTACTCCTGAAGAGGTGGCACGTGTGATGAGAATGCCGGTTGAGAAAGTCAAAGGCATCCTTAAAATTGCTCAAGAGCCGATTAGTCTTCAAACCCCAGTCGGGGATGATGGTGATACGAGTTTTGGCGATTTTATTGAGGATAAGTCTGCCGTTTCTCCGGCCAATGTGACTGCCTATTCAATGCTTAAAGAGCAGATGGATGGCGTGCTTGATACCATTACTGAGCGTGAAGAAAAAGTATTAAGACTCAGGTTTGGAATCGGTGACGGATATTCGAGAACATTGGAAGAGGTAGGACAAATCTTCAGCGTGACTCGCGAACGTGTCCGTCAGATTGAAGCCAAAGCACTTCGCAAACTTCGCCATCCAACCCGCGCTAGGAAACTAAAGAACTTTTTGGATATTAAGTTGAGCGACTAAGTCGATTTCAGAATACTATGCCAACACGGGAAGAAGTGATCAGAGCCATCAAACAGGTGTATGATCCGGAAATTCCTGTTAATGTGTACGATTTGGGATTGATCTACAGTGTTGATCTTGAGCAGAACAAGGTCAATGTGAAAATGACGCTCACGACGCAAAGTTGTCCTTCAGCTCAGCAATTACCCGATATGGTTCGCACGCGCGTTTCTACACTTCCAGATGTTAAAGATGTCCAAGTCGAAGTGGTATGGGAACCGCAATGGAATCCTTCAATGATCAGCCCTGAAGGCAAGAAAATTTTGCATCTTGAGGATGAGCCTTAAAGATTCCTTCCAGCCATGGAAGAAGCAGAACGTTTTTACAAAGAGTCGCTTGCACTCTTTCGATCCGGCCACTTGAACGAAGCCATTGTTAAATTGGAACAATCCCTTGCACTTGATCCGCAATATCCTGATGCGCTCGAAACTCTCGGTGTTTTGTATTCCAAAATAGACCGGTTTGATGAAGCCATCGAAGTCATGAAGCGCCTTACCAAGGTTTCTCCTAATCATATTATGGCGCACACGAACCTTTCCCGTTTTTACGTTCAAAAAGGAATGATTTTAGAAGCAGAGCAGGAGCAAGCTGAGGCGAGGCGGCTTTCCTGGAAAGCCGAACTTCAAGCTCAGAAGACGGCTGGCCGTATCAAAGAGAAAGCTCCGGAAGAAGAAGCGAAGGATCGGGAAAAAGAAATCCAAAGCCGTATCGAACGGTATCGAAAAGTAATCGACCTTGACCCAAAAGATGTGTTGGGTTATTTCAGTTTGGGCTCTGCTTTGATGGATGCCAAGCACCTTCCGGAAGCGCGTGAGGCTTTCGAAAAAGCAATTTCAGTCAATCCGGATCATTCTCCTAGTTATTTTAATCTCGGAGTTGTGTTAGAATCACTTACGCAAACACAGGAAGCATGCAAGATTTATGAGAAAGGAATCCGAGTAGCTGATTCCCGAGGGGACATGATTCCGCTTCGCAAAATGGAAGCGCGATTAAGGATGTTAAAAGGCGCTTGAGGTTTTTGAGTTACAATTTTTAACATAGGGCCGTCCCAAAATACATTAATGGACTAGCAATTATTAATTGGCATTTGGGACAGTCCTGACTTCTAATTAATTTACGGAATTTATATTTGATGAAAGTCAGGGCCCGTCCCGATTCATTGTCAAATAAAATGGAAGATCGGGACTGACCCCAATCATCGATAGATTAAAGGAAATTTAATGTTGATTGGGGCCCGTAGCTCAATGGTTAGAGCAGCGGACTCATAATCCGTTGGTTCCTGGTTCGAGCCCAGGCGGGCCCACCAATCTTAATGCTTAAATTAACTAAGGTAGCGAGAAATTGACATTTAAGAGACGCGTGTTATAGTCAAAATTATGGAATCAAATACCGAACCTCGCCCTTCATACTTCGCGCGTGCTACTAATAGTGTGCGCCGTAGATTCTTGGCGGGTTTGTTGGTCGTCGCACCGCTTTGGTTGACGTACATCGCATTAAAATTTTTCTTCAGGACTTTAGACGGTTTTTTCGCTCCTTTGATCAAACATTCGTTTGGTTTTTCAATCCCGGGTTTGGGTTTTATTTTGTTGATTGCTTTTATTTATTTGATCGGGATGATTACTTCTAATATTTTAGGCCGTTCTTTATTTCATTTTTGGGAATCCATTCTGCACCGGATTCCCTTTGTCAAAAATATTTATCAGGGTGCAAAACAATTGATTCATACCGTTTCACTTTCAAAATCCACGGCGTTTAAACGAGTTGTTCTGGTGGAATATCCTCGTCAAGGAATGTTAGCGCTTGGCTTTGTGACCAATTCAATACAAAATGAGATAACGGGCAAACGATCTGTAATTGTATTTATTCCGCACACTCCGAGTCCAACCTCTGGTATGTTTGAGATCGTTTCAGAAAATGAAATTATCGAAACCGATCTTACGGTCGAAGAGGGAATTAAAATGGTCATTTCAGGCGGTTTGGTAACACCTGCACATTTTGCTCTTCGTGCAGGGAAAGCAAAACCTTCTGTATGACTATTTTGCGTCGTTACTGCTTGCGTGAATTGGTCTACCCATTTTTAATGTCTCTATTTCTAGTAACTTTTATTTTTATGGTGGGTAATTTATTTGATTTGGCTGATTTGCTCGTTAATAAAGGCGTTAGTGTTTTTGATGTGCTTAAGTTAATCGTTCTATTGGTTCCGAGTTTGCTGGGGTTTATTTTACCGACAGCAGCCTTAACAAGCGTTCTTCTCGTTTTTGGAAGTTTGGCCCAAAACAATGAGATTACGGCCATCAAAGCAAGCGGCGTTCATCTTTTCAGGCTTTTGTTTCCGGTTATCGCCGTTGCTTTTTTACTCAGTTTTTTTTCATTGTTTTTAATTGATCAAGTGCAGCCAAGATCTGAATATGAGTCCCGCCAGCTCGTTCGCAAGCTCGTAGCCAAGCGTCCCATTGCCTACTTAGAAGCAGGCCGGTTTATTAAGGATTTTCAAGGCTATACGCTTTGGATTAATCAGATTAAAGGAAATCGTTTGGAAGGAGTAACGGTTTTTCAATTCCAAGGAGAAAAAGCGACTCGCACGATTATTGCAGAATGGGGTGAGGTTGTATCAGCCCCAGATCAACAGTCACTTGCCCTAAAACTTCATAACGGAACAAGCGACGAACCAAATCCAGATGACCCTTCAGTACTCTACAAGTTAAATTTTAAAACGTTTTTGCTTTCAAATATTACAACAGGGAAACAGAGCGGTGGTGTCGGGAAAAAAGAAAAAGAGATGACGATTGATGAATTGATTTATCGATTAAAACACGATGATGAAACCAAGCGCGTTCCTAAAAAAAGACGGGAAACCGAAACGGAAATTCACAAGAAAATTTCGTTTTCTTTTGCCACCGTCGTTTTTGTTTTGATCGGTCTGCCGGTTGCCATTATCAGTAGACGAGGAGAAATTATCGTGAGCTTCTCCATTGCTATGGCTGTCGCCGCCATTTATTACGTTTTATTTGTTTGGGGGAGGACGATGGCGATTAATGGTTATGTTCCGCCGTGGCTTGCACTCTGGCTTCCAAACTATATTTTGATCATCATTTCTGTTTTCTTAGGAAAACGGATGGTTCAGCTTTAAATTGCCTTTCATTGTAAAACCGGCTCATTCTTGATATAATTTAAATAGTTTGAAATCGTTCTTTTTCAGGGCGGACTGACTTTCATAAATTGAAATAAATTAGAGTCAGTACAGTCCTTAACTTCTTATTAATATCTATCTGTTGTTAAGGGCGGTATCTTCAGGAGATGATCGCTTCCGCTAAATTTTAGCGGGGGAGGAAAGTCCGGGCTCCAAAGGGTAGAGTGCTTCGTAATTCGAAGGCTTGTTCAACGCAAGGTGGACAAGACGGAAAGTGCCACAGAAAATAGACAGCCTGGCAAGGAAACTTGTCCGGTCAAGGTGAAACGGCGGTGTAAGAGACCACCGGTCCCAAGGTAACGCGGGACGCATGGCAAACCCCACTTGGAGAAAGACCGAATAGTAGACGATGGCTCGCCTAGAAAAACATCGAGCCTAGGAATAACCCGTTCCTTGAGTCTCGGGTTGGTCGCATGCGGCGGTTGCGTAAGCACCGTCCCAGATAGATGATCATCACTGCTTCTTCATGAAGCAGGACAGAACTCGGCTTAACTTGAAAATACCGCCCTTTTTTTCTGCTTGGAATTGTTGCTTGACTTAAAGCTCTTTTTCGGGTATTGTTTAATTGGTTTTGCAGTAAATAACCTTTTAAACTGGTTCTGAGAAACCAGTAAAGGCAAATAATGAAGACATTACAATTTAAATTAAAGAGGGAGCTCACTATCTAAGTGAGCTATTTTTTTACCCAGAAACTGAGACAAAATGACACAGATTAGGCTTCAATGAATCAGATCATCAATGCAGAAGAGATGAATCGAGCGATTACAAGAATTTCACATGAGATTCTTGAAAAAAATAAGGGTGCGGATCGGATCGTTTTAATTGGAATCCGAACGGGTGGCGCTATTCTAGCAAAGCGGTTTCAGAGTCAAATTCATTCGATTGAAGGAAAAGAAATTTTGCTTGGGCTCTTAGATATCACACTTTATCGCGATGATCTTACGGAAATTGGGCCGCAACCAAACGTGGGCGAAACCGAAATTGATTTCAATGTAGATGGGAAAAAAGTGATATTGGTGGATGATGTTTTGTTCACCGGCAGAACCATCCGTTGCGCTTTGGATGCCCTCATCGATTTTGGACGGCCTGAATCGATTCAACTTGCGGTTTTGATTGATCGGGGACATCGGGAACTTCCGATCAAGCCAGATTATGTCGGAAAGAATATTCCCACTTCTAAGAATGAAAAAGTAATCGTGAAATTTAAAGAGCAAGACGGAGAAGATGGTGTGAGCGTCGTACCGAAAGGGTAACAATGAACACAGTTTGGAAACGAAAAGATTTAGTGGGAATTAAGGATCTGACGGCAGATGAAATTCGCCTCATTCTTGATACGGCAAAGTCGTTTCAGGAGATTTCATTGAGACCGGTTAAGAAAGTTCCAACGCTTCGCGGTCGGACAGTGGCCAATCTCTTCTTTGAACCAAGTACTCGAACGCGGATTTCTTTTGAGCTTGCCGAAAAAAGATTGAGTGCAGATACCATTAGTTTCACAGGATCTACTTCAAGCACGGTCAAGGGGGAAACACTTAAAGATACTGTTCGTAATATTGAGTCTCTCAAAGTAGATATGATTGTGATGAGACATTCAGCTTCAGGCGCTCCGCACAGGCTAGCTGAAGAACTTCCCGTGAGTGTGATCAACGCAGGAGATGGCATCAATGAACATCCAACACAAGCACTTCTCGATATGTTTACGGTGCAAGAGAAAAAAGGAAAACTTGCCGGTATCAAAGTTGCTTTTATCGGGGATATTCTTCACAGCCGCGTGGCCCGTTCTAACATTTGGGGATTAACGAAGCTCGGAGCAAAAGTAGTGGTGTGTGGACCAAAAACCCTTCTTCCGCCGAAAGTCGAGAGTTTAGGAGTTGAAGCAACGACGGATTTAGCAAAAGCGATTCGTGATGCAGATGTCATTAATCTTCTTAGAATTCAAACGGAACGGCAAAGTGAATGTTATTTTCCGAGTATCAGAGAATATGCAACGTCCTATCAAATCAATCGGGAAGTTTTAAAACACGCAAAGCCCGATGTGTTGATCATGCATCCCGGCCCGGTGAACCGAGGCATAGAACTTTCAAGCGATGTGATGGATGGGCCCTATTCCGTTATTTTGGATCAAGTAACCAATGGTCTTGCGGTTCGCATGGCCGTGCTTTATCTCTTAAGTGGTGCACGAAAAAAAAGTGAGACCAAATAAATGATGATCAATCTCTTAATTAAACAAATTCACATTATAGATCCCAAAAATAAAGTAGATGGTGTCTTTGATCTCCTGATTAAAAATGGATTAATCGCCGAGCTTAAGAAGGAAATCAAATCAAGTACAGCTGAAACCTTAGATGGCAAAGGGCTTCACTTATTTCCGGGTTTAATCGATATGCATGTTCATTTCAGAGAACCGGGGTTTGAACAGAAGGAAACGATCGTATCAGGCGCCAAAGCAGCTTTGAAAGGCGGTTTTGTGGCGGTGGTGACGATGCCAAATACGAATCCTCCTTGTGACCACCAAAGTGTCATTGATAATATCATCCGAAAATCTAACGAAGTTCCGTTCTATATTTTTCCAGCCGGTACTTTAACGAAAGAGCGCGAAGGAAAAGAGCTTTCTGAAATGGCAGATCTTAAACGCGCTGGCGCCTGGGCGGTAACGGATGACGGAAATTGGGTGAGCGATCCGCTCTTGATGCGCCGGGCGATGGAATACGCTTCCATGCTCGGGCTTCTTGTGATTAGTCATGCTGAAGATAAGCGGCTTACTTCAACCGGTGTCATGAACGAAGGAATCATGTCAACACGGCTTGGTTTGAAAGGAACTCCGAATGCAAGCGAAGCCATTGCGGTGAGCCGCGATATTTTGTTGACCGAGTTAACTGGTGCCCCGCTTCATTTAACTCATATTTCAACAAGAGAAGCAGTCGAATTGGTTCGTGATGCAAAAAAGAAAAAACTTCCTGTAACAGCCGACGTAACGCCTCATCATTTCAGTTTAACCGAAGAAGTGCTTGAACACTATGACACTAATTTTAAAATGATGCCGCCTTTAAGAACAGCGGAAGACCTCAAATCAATTTTAGAAGGTTTGAAAGATGGGACCATTGATGCGATTGCGACGGACCACGCGCCGCACACAGATGAAGAAAA
>OBEQ010358923.1_pt1 | contig 16506 bp, 19 predicted proteins | sample 1670901 | NCBI WGS metagenome assembly OBEQ01 (sample SAMEA104232315, study PRJEB22302) | groundwater metagenome | biome: forest; feature: aquifer; material: groundwater | place: USA | collected 2011-08-07 | depth 5.4 m
CGAAAAGATAAGCGTAAGACCCATGCTTGCATAGGCGACTCCCGAGAGAAAAGGGAGAGAGCTTACAAAAAAGATGAGGGGCGCCCAACGGGGCAAGGGCGAGGCCGTGCCCCCTGGGGTGCGGCGGGCGCCGCCGGTGCCGACGACTTCGATCTATTCGCGCAGCGACGGCATCGTCGCCTGGCAGTGCAGCGTCAACGAGCCGGGGCCGCTGGCCGAGAACGTCGGCCTGCACGCGAGCCATGTCGGCATGGGCATGAACCCGCTCGCGATGCTCGTCATCGCCGATCGCCTGGCGCAGCCGCCCGGCGCCTGGCGGCCGTTCGACGCCAGCGGCAACCGCCGCTGGTTCTTCGACACTGCGAGGGTTTGATGCAGATCAGCGCCAACGGAATCGCCCTCGAAGTCGAAGACCACGGTTCGCCCAACGGCGAGCCGCTGGTGCTGATCATGGGCCTCGGAATGCAGCTGATCGCCTGGCACGAGGACTTCGTGGCCCAGCTCGTGGCGCGGGGCTTTCGGGTCATCCGCTTCGACAACCGCGACATCGGCCTGAGCCAGAACTTCGACCACCTGGGCACGCCCAACCTGGCGCTCGATTCGTTGAGGCATGTGATCGGGCTGCCGCTGAAGAGCGCCTATACGCTGGCCGACATGGCCAACGACACGGCCGCGATTCTCGACGTGATGGGCCTGCCGAAGGCGCATGTCTGCGGCGCATCGATGGGCGGCATGGTGGCGCAGCAGCTCGCGGTGCGGCATCCGAAGCGGGTCAAGAGCCTGACCTTGATGATGACCAGCAGCGGCTCGCGCCGCCTGCCCGGGCCGGCGCTGAAGGTGCGCGGCGCGATGCTGTCGCGCCCCGACGACCCGAAGAACATCGACAGCGTGGTCGCGCACTATGTGCGCCTGTACAAGCTGATCGGCAGCCCCGGCTACCCGGCGAGCGACGAGTATCTGACGCAGCGCCTGGGCGGGTCGGTGCGGCGCAGCTACCGGCCGCGCGGCACGGCGCGCCAGATGGTGGCGATTGCGGCCGACGGCGACCGCTCGCCGCTGCTCGCGCAGATCAAGCAGCCGACGCGGGTGTTGCATGGCCTGGCCGACCCGCTGGTGCCGGTGGCGGCGGGGCGCGACCTGGCGGCCAAGATCCACGGCTCGCAACTCGATCTGGTCGACGGCATGGGCCACGACCTGCCGGTGCCGTTGTGGCCGCGCTTCATCGCAGCCATCGCTTCGGCTGCGGCGCGCGCCTGAGGCGCTTCGCGCGCGCTCGACACTGCCGCGTTTATCGGGCATCCTGCCTGACATGCAACGCCGCCTGTCCGCCGCCAGAGCGGACGACGTTGCCGGACCAGAGTCGAAGAGCAGGGCGAGGAACCTTCTCAGATGGCCGATCGGGTACCGCAGGGCTGGGTGGTATGCACACTCGACTCGCAGCACTTCGCGCTGCCGGTGAGCGCTGTTGAGCGGGTGCTGCCGGCGCTGGCGCTGACCCCTCTGCAGAACGCCCCCGAAGCGGTCGAAGGCCTGGTGGTCCTGCATGGCCGCGTCGTGGCGGTGCTGGCCCTGCGGCGTTGCCTGGGCTTGCCGCCGCGCGAGCTGCAGCTCTGCGATTCGCTGGTGCTGGCGCGCGACGGCGCGGCCCGGCTGGCGTTTTTCGCCGACCAGGTGCAAGGCGTCCTGAGCTGGGCCGAGGTGCAGGCCGCAGGCGCGCAGCAAATCGACGACCTGGGCGCGCTGCTTTCAGCCGATGACCAGCGCCGCCTCGCGCAGGCGCTGGCGGCCCCGCCACTGGCCCATGCCGCATGAACGAAGCCCCCGCGATGGACACCGCGCTGCGCGAATCCACGCTGCAGGCCTTCAGCGGCTGTATCGCGGCGCAGCTCGGCCTGCAGTTTGCGCCGTCACGCATGGACGAGCTCTGGCGCGGCGTTTGCGCCTGGGCCGAAGCGACCGGCCAGGCCGACCCCGACGCGGCCATGCGCGACTGGATGGCCCTGCCGCCGCAACGCGAGCGCGTCGACCCAGGCCGAAGACCTGCATGGCCACAAGTTCAGCGGCAGCCAGCTCGGCGACGAGCTGCAGGCCTTGTGCCGCACGCTGGCCGACTGGAAGCGCCAGTGCGACAAACGCGCCCGCCAGGCCCGCGCCGCGCGGCGCGGCCTGGCACGGTCCGGCAGCGCAGACACCGGCCAGCGCCAGCTGCAGCAGCTGCTCGAAGCGGTCGACCCCGACGAGCTGTTTGCGAAGTCGCTGGCCGATCAGGTGGCGCGCATCGAACACCAGGCGACGCAGGAGCGGCGCGCGCTCGGGCAGAAGGTCGACCAGCTGATGGACGGCATGAAGCAGGCGCTGATGCAGCCGTTCGCATCGCTGATCGAACCCCTGCCCAAGCTGGTTCGCGACCTGGCGCATGACAGCGGCAAGCAGGTCGAGCTGGTGACGCGCGGTGCCGCGCTCGATGTCGACCGGCGCATCCTCGAGCAGCTGAAGGCGCCGCTGACCCATCTGATCCGCAATGCGATCGACCACGGCATCGAAGCGCCCGACCAGCGCCGGCGCGCCGGCAAGCCGGTGCGCGGCCGCATCGAGGTCGAATGGGCGGCGCGCGACGGCAGCAAGGTCGAGCTGCAGCTCGCCGACGACGGCGCCGGCATCGACACCGCGCAGGTCCAGGCGGCGGCGGCGCGCAGCGGGCTGCGTTCGGCGCAGGCACTGGCGGCGCTGGACGAGCGCCAGCGGCTGGCCCTGGTGTTCGAGTCGGGGCTCTCGACCAGCGCTATCCTGACCAGCCTGTCGGGCCATGGCCTGGGCCTTGCGCTCGTGCGCGAAAAAGTCGAACGCCTGGGCGGCAGCGTCACGCTCGCATCCACCGCCGGGCAGGGAACGCGCTTCACGCTCTGCTGCCGAACACGCTGGCCGCGTTTCGCGGCCTGCTGGTGGGTGTCGGCGGCCGCCGCTTCGTGCTGCCGTCGCGCAGTGTCGAGCGGGTTGGGCGGGTGCGGCCGGCGCAGCTCGTGACGCTCGACGGGCGCGAGGCGATTCTCGACAAGGGCGAGCCGCTGCTGCTGGCCCACCTCGGCGAGGTGTTGGCCTTGCCGGGCGGTGAGCGCCGCGCGGCACCAGCCGAGGCCCAGCACATCGCGGTGTTGGCGAGCGGCGAGCGCCGCATGGCCTTCGCGGTCGACGAGGTCATCGGCGACCAGGAGGGGCTGGTCAAGCCGCTCGGCCCGCCGCTCAGGCGGGTGCGCCATGTGGCGGCCGCCACCGTGCTCGGTGCGGGCCAGGTCGTGCCCTTGCTCAGCGTCGAAGACCTCATGAGCTCGGCCGCGCGCGGTGCCGGCCCGCGCCCGCCACGCACGCACAGCGCCGCGCAGCGCCGTTCGCTGATGCTGGCCGAGGACTCGGTCACCACCCGCACGCTGCTCAAGGAGATCCTCGAATCGGCCGGCTACCAGGTCAGCACCGCGGCCGACGGCGTCGAAGCGCTCAACGCACTGCGCGCCGGCCGCTTCGACCTGCTGGTGTCCGACGTCGAGATGCCGCGCATGGACGGCTTCGACCTGACCTCGCGGCTGCGCGCCGACCCGCAGCTGTGCGAGCTGCCGGTGGTGCTGGTGACGGCGCTCGAATCGCGCGCCGACAAGGAACGCGGCGTCGACGTCGGCGCCAACGCCTACATCGTCAAGAGCGGCTTCGACCCGGGCCGGCTGCTCGACATCATCCGGACGCTGGTATGAGCGCTGTGACCCCTCCTACCCGGGTGCTGATCGTGGAAGATTCGGCGGTCAGCGTCGCGCTGCTGACCGAGCTGATCAACAGCGACCCGGCGCTGCAGGTCGTGGGCATCGCGACCGACGGCGTGGCCGCAGTGGCGGCGGCCGAGCGGCTGCGCCCCGACGTGATCACGATGGACATCCACATGCCGCGGCTCGACGGTTTCGGCGCCACCCGCCGCATCATGGAAGAGTGCCCGACGCGCATCGTCATCGTCACCGCGAGCCTGGTGCCCGACGAGGTCGCGGCCGGGTTTCGGGTGCTCGAATCGGGCGCGCTCGCGCTGATCGGCAAGCCGCAAGGCCCCGGCCACCCGCTGTTCGAGGCGACGCGCGAGGAGTTGCTTCGCACCATCAAGACCATGGCCGAGGTGAAGGTGGTGCGGCGCCGCGCGCCGCGCGAAGGCGACGCGCAGCCGCCGCGCTCGGTGCGCGCGTCGCAGTTCGAGACGCGCCTGGTGGCGATCGGCGCATCGACCGGCGGGCCGCTCGCGCTGCAGGCCATCCTGTCGCGCCTGGCGCCCGGGATCGGCGCGCCGATCGCCATCGTGCAGCACATCTCCAGCGGCTTTTCCGACGGCTTCGCGCAGTGGCTGGCGCAGGCCTCCAACCATGCGGTACGGGTTGCCGCCCACGGGGACACCTTGCAGCCCGGCGTCGCCTATGTGGCGCCGGCGGGGCTGCAGTTCACGGTCCAGGCCGACTGCCGCGCGGCGCTGGTCGATGCGCCGCCCGAACATGGCTTCAAGCCGTCGGTGTCGTGCCTGTTCCGCTCGGTGGCCGAGCAGTTCGGGCCGCAGGCCATCGGCGTGCTGCTGACCGGCATGGGGCGCGACGGCGCGCAGGAGCTCGATGCGATGCGACGCGCCGGAGCGCTGACGATCGCGCAGGACAAGGCCAGTGCGGTCGTGCACGGCATGCCGGGCGAGGCGGTCAAGCTGGGCGCGGCGGTCCACGTGATGGCCCCCGAAACCATCGCGCTCACGCTGAACCGCTTGCTGATTCGCGATTCCACGCAGTAAACAGGGAAGACAAGATGACAGCTCAACACGTCCAGCCCGGCAATCCGATCGAGATCCTGCTGGTCGAAGACAGCCCGACCCAGGCGCAGCGCATGCAGCATCTGCTGTCCGGCAAAGGCTACGTCATCCAGGTCGCGGGCAACGGCCGCGAGGCGCTGGAGGCGCTGCGCGGGCACACGCCCAACCTCGTCGTTTCCGATGTCGTGATGCCCGAGATGGACGGCTACGCGCTGTGCCGCGCCATCAAGTCCGACCCGGCGCTTTCGAACATCCCGGTGATCCTGGTCACCTCGCTGATCGACCCGCAGGACATCGTGCGCGGGCTCGAATGCGGGGCCGACAACTTCGTTCGCAAGCCGTATGCCGACGACTACCTGCTCAAGCGCGTCGGCCACGTGCTGCTGAACCAGCAGATGCGCAGCGAGAGCAACAACCGCTTCGAGCTCGGCATCGCGATCTACCTCGGCGGGCAGAAGCACTTCATCAACGCCGAGCGCCAGCAGGTGCTGGACCTCTTGATCTCGACCTACGAGCAGGCGGTCTGCGTCAACGAGGAGCTGCAGGCGCGCGAGAGCCAGATCAGCGACCTCAACGCGAGCCTGGCGCGGCGCGCCGCCGAGCTGGAGGTGATCAACGAGGAAATCGCGCGCAAGAACCTCGAGCTGCAGCGCGCGAGCGGCATGAAGTCGGTCTGTCCACTGCCGTCAAGTTCACGCCCGACGGCGGCTCGGTGACGCTGCAGGCGCGGCGCGCCGCGAGCGCACAGTGGCACGGCATGCAGCGGGTCGGCGAGGCGCCGCTGACGGAGTGCGACAGCTATCTCGAGCTCTCGGTCACCGATACCGGCGTCGGCATCGCGAGTGCCGACCTGAGCCGGCTGTTCCGCCCGTTTTCGCAGCTCGAAAGCGGGCTGTCGCGCAAACACGAAGGCAGCGGGCTCGGGCTGGCGCTGGTCAAGCAGTTGGTCGAGCTGCATGGCGGAGCGCTGGCCGTGCGAACGCGGGTCGAGCACGGCACCACCTTCAAGGTCTGGCTGCCGTACCGCGAAGGTCCGCAGGCCGACACCCGAGGCCAAGCCGCAGCGGCGGATGCATCGACGCACGCTGGGCGGGAGGACGTCCGGCCGCCGGCCTAGGCCGGCACGTGGCGGTCCGGTTCCGACGGTTGCGAGATGTCGCGCAGCGCCTTGTCGACGTGCCCGGACTGGCGCGTCGCCAGGTCGCCGAGCGAGACGATGCCCACCAGCTCGTGGTCCGCATTCATCACCGGCAGGCGCCGAATCTGCACGTCGCCCATCTGCTGCATCACCTCGTCGGTGGTCTGGTCCTCGGTGCACCAGCGTGTCTGCTCGGTCATGATCTCGCAGACCGCCGTGTCGCTGGCGCGCAACCCGATCGCGGTCGCGCGTACCGTGATGTCGCGGTCGGTGATGATGCCGAGCAGCTCGCCGGCATCGCACACCGGCAGCGCGCCGACGTTGAGCTCGTCCATCAACTGGGCTGCGTGCTGCAGCGATTCGTTGGGTCCGATGACCTGCACGCCACGCGTCATCACTTCGGAAATTCTGGGCATCTCGGCTCCTTGGCACAGCCGGGCGAATGCCGGCATCTGCCCCTGCGGCAGCAACCATCGTTCCCGCTGCACGCTGCGCAAGCTTGACCGCCGGCGCGTCGCGAATCACTCATAATGCGTCGAGCTCCACGCATTGCGCAGTTCGCGCGAATCGGGTCGTCGCCGGCTTCCGCTCAAGCCGGCGGCGGGGGAAGTACGAGTGCATCAGGAGAACAAGCAATGCCCCACGCGTTGGTAGTGGATGACGAAGCTGATTCGGCCGAAATGATGGCCGCGTTGATCTCGACCGAGGGGTTCACGGTGGCAACCGCCGGCTCGCTGCGCGACGCACGACGCCAGATGGCGCTGCAAGAGCCCGACATCGTCCTGCTCGACCTGATGCTGCCCGACGGCAGCGGCATGCAGCTGTTCGAAGACGTGAAGGCGCTGGCCAACGCCGAGGTGGTGCTGATCACCGGACACGCAAGCCTGGAAACCTCGATCCAGGCACTGCGCCTGGGTGCGGCCGACTACCTGGTCAAGCCGCTCAACATGAAGCAGCTGCACGGCATCCTGTCGCGCGTGACCAAGCCGTCGACGCTGCGGGCCGAGGCCGACTCGTTGCAGAGCGGGCTCGAGCGGGAAGGCCACTTCGGCCTGCTGTGGGGCCGCTCGCCGCCGATGCGCCGGGTCTACGAGCAGATCCTGCGCGTGTCGGGGACGGCGGTGACGGTGTTCGTGACCGGCGAGAGCGGCAGCGGCAAGGAAGTGGTGGCGCGTACGGTGCACGACCTGAGCCGGCGCCGCTCGCGGCCCTTCCTGGCGGTCAACTGCGGCGCCATTTCGCCGCACCTGATCGAAAGCGAAATCTTCGGCCACGAGAAGGGCAGCTTCACCGGCGCCGACCGCCAGCATCAGGGCTTCTTCGAACGCGCCAGCGGCGGCACGCTGTTCCTCGACGAAATCACCGAAATGCCGCTTGACCTGCAGGTCAAGCTGCTGCGTGTGCTCGAGACCGGCACCTTCATGCGGGTGGGCTCGACCACGGTGCAGGAAACCGACGTTCGCATGATCGCGGCCACCAATCGCCCGCCGATGCAGGCGGTGTCGGCCGGCAAGTTGCGTGAAGACCTGTTGTACCGATTGAACGTGTTTCCGATCCACCTGCCGCCGTTGCGCGAGCGGGCCGAAGACATCATGCTGATCGCCGAACATTTTCTCGACGAGATCTCGCGCCGCGAGGGCCAGGTCAAGCACTTTGCGCCGCAGGCGCTGGCGCGTTTGTCGGCCTACCGCTGGCCGGGCAACGTGCGAGAGTTGCGCAACATCGTGCACCGCGCCTATGTGATGGCGAGCGACAACACCATCGTCGACGAATGCCTGCCCACCGGCGACGCGCCGCTGCCGGTGATGACCGGCGCGCCGGTGCTGACGATCCGGGTCGGTACGCCGCTGGCGGAGATCGAGCGCCAGGTCACCCTGGCCACGCTCGAGTACTTCGGCCGCCACAAGGAAAAGACCGCGGCGACGCTGGGGGTCAGCCTGAAGACGCTGTACAACCGGTTGAAGGAATACTCGACCGTGCCGGTAAGGAGCGAAGGTGATTCGGCGTTCGGGGCGCTGCCGGAAGAGTGAGCTTGTCATACCGGCGAACGCCCGGGACTTCGCAGCTTCGGTCGGCAGTGGATCCTGGCGAACGCCTGGCTTTCGCCTGGCTTTCGCCGGGATGACCCGCGGGCTGTCATACCGGCGAACGCCGGTATCCACTGATGGGTGACGCTCTGGATCCCGGCTTTCGCCTGGCTTTCGCCGGGATGACCTTCGCTATCGCTTGGTCACCTGCACGTCCACCGCCATCCCCAGGTAGTCCTCCGCCGCACCGACCCACGAGCCGCTGATCGGCGAGGCGAGGCTCGCATGGCGGGCCACGCCGACGCGGATCAGGTCGGTGCCGCCGATCAGGTTGTTGGTCGGGTCGAACGGCATCCAGCCGGCACCCGGCATGTAGACCTGCAGCCATGCGTGGGTGGCTCCCGGCGCCGAGGTGGACTGGACATCGCTCGCGGCCAAGCCCGGCGTGTACACGTAGCCCGAGACAAAGCGCGCCGCGTAGCCCAGCCGCCGCACCGCCTCGAGCATCAGCGTTGCGAAGTCGCGGCAACTGCCGCGCTGACGCGTCGTGGATCATGCGGATCTCCTGCACGCCCGGGCTGACCTGCAGATCGGTCGCCAGAACGCGCAGGTCATGGCTGTCGCGCGGCCGGAACATCAGGCGATGCTCGCCCAGTGCTACCGGTTTGGCGTAGCGGTATTCGGTGCGGTGGACGATGTCGAAGATGATCGCCACGGCAGCCTTCAGGGCTTGGCCGAGCCCTTGCCTTCGCTGTCGGCGTCGCCCGGCGCCTCGCCCTTCGAATGCGACTTGCCGACACCTTCGGCGTCGCTCATCTCGGCGGCTTCTTCGGCGCTGCCGGGCGGGGCCTTGCGCACCCCGTCCTTCACCTTGCCGGATTCGACGAACTCGCGCTCGGCCTTGTCGAAGCGGCGCGCGGCGTCGTAGTCGCCTTCGCCTTGCACTTTGCTGTTGTCGGTGTCGGGGGTCATGCACATCTCCGGAGTTGAACCCGTGCCGGTGCAAGCGGTATGCCCACGGGCCTAACATCGAGCTGAACCCCGGAGCAGGCCATGGACAAGCGCATCGAAGTCGATTCACTGGGCGAGGTCGAGGTCGACGCGGCGCGCCTGTGGGGCGCCCAGACCCAGCGCTCGCTCGAGCACTTCAGGATCTCGACCGAACGGATGCCGCTCGAGCTGATCCATGCGCTGGCGGCCATCAAGCGGGCCAGCGCGCGGGTCAACCGCGAGCTCGGGCTGATCGCGCCGGAGCTCGCCGGCGCGATCGAAAGCGCCGCCTCGCAGGTGCTGTCGGGCCACCTCGACGCCGAGTTTCCGCTCGCCGTCTGGCAGACCGGCTCGGGCACCCAGACCAACATGAACATGAACGAGGTGCTCGCCAACCTGGCCTCCGAGTCGCTCGGCGGCAGCCGCGGGCGCCAACGCAAGGTGCACCCGAACGACCACGTGAACCTGGGCCAGTCGTCGAACGATGTGTTCCCGACCGCGATGCACGTCGCGGCCGCTCTCGGCGTCACGTGCAAGCTGCTGCCGGCGCTGGCCGGGCTGCGTGGCGAGCTGGCGGCCAAGGCGAGCCAGTTCGAGAGCCTCGTGAAGATCGGCCGCACCCATCTGCAGGACGCGACCCCGGTCACGCTGGGCCAGGAGTTCTCGGGCTACGCAACCCAGGTCCTGCAGTCTGAAAAGGCCCTTTCGAGCGCACTCGAAGCAGTCTTCGAGCTCGCTTTGGGCGGCACCGCGGTCGGCACCGGCCTGAACACCCACCCCGAATTCGGCGCGCGCGTGGCAGCGGCGCTGGCACAGGAGTTCGCGGTTCCGTTTGTCAGCGCGCCCAACAAGTTCGCCGCGCTGGCATCGCACGACACGCTGGCCACCTTGCACGGCGCCTGCCGCTCGACCGCGCTGGCGTTGATGAAGATCGCCAACGACATCCGGCTGATGGGTTCGGGCCCGCGCTGCGGGCTGGGCGAGCTGAGCCTGCCCGAAAACGAACCCGGCAGCTCGATCATGCCGGGCAAGGTCAACCCGACCCAGTGCGAGGCATTGACGATGGCCTGCTGCCAGGTGATGGGCAACGACGTGGCGCTGGGCATCGGCGCGGCCTCGGGGCACCTGGAGCTGAACGTGTTCAAGCCGCTGATTGCGCACAACCTGCAGCAAAGCATTCGCCTGCTTTCCGACGCGTCGGAAAGTTTCACCGAACATTGTGTGCGCGGCATCGCCGCCAACACCGAGCGCATCGCAGAGCTGCTGGCGAGCTCGCTGATGCTCGTTACCGCGCTGGCGCCGCACATCGGCTACGACCGCTCGGCCAAGATCGCGCAGAAGGCGCATGCCGAAGGGCTGTCGCTGCGCGACGCGGCGATCACGATGGGCGTGACGGGCGACGATTTCGATCGCTGGGTCCAGCCCGGGCAGATGGTCTAGACGAGATCTCTCTCAAAGATCGCGCCGGCGGCTGCGATCATCTTCGTCGCTCACCGATTCGACGCTGTCGCCGCCGCTCTCGCCTGTCGGGCGCTCGCGCTCGACCTGGCCCGCCGTCGTGCCGTCGGGCGCCGCGTGCGGGGCCTTCTGCAGCGTGTCGCTGGCGTCGTCGGGTGGTGTCGCCGGCTGGCCAGCCGGGGGCTTGCCGGGCTTGCGCTTGTTCATCGCATGCTCCTGTCGTGAATCGCCCCCGGTCGGAGCAATGCGCGTGCCGCGCGGCGGGCACGGCGGTTGCCGTGGACGGATGGGCAATTGCGTCGCGCGGACCGGTCCGCGCCAATCTTTCAAAGGATCTCGCCATGACCAGCCGTCTCGCCCGATTTGCGCTTGCCGCCGTGATCGGCGGCACGCTGTGGTCGCTGCGCCGCCAGTTCGTGCGCCGGCTGGATGCCGACGCGCCCAAGCCCAAGCACCCCGCCGTTCAGACCTGGGAAGGCGAAGGTGGCGCCTTGCCGGCGACCGGCGCCCAGATGGGCCCCGACCCGGTGTTCCCCGAGGCCACCACCGAGGCGCACTGACGGCCGAAGGCCCGCCGCGGCGGGCCCACGACCGACCCGCCGTCTCAGCGCATCGCCGCGAACTGGCCGCGGGTGTCCGAGAACACCACCTCGACACGCCGGTTCTGCTGCCGGCCGGCCGCGGTCGCGTTGCTCGCGACCGGGCGCGATTCGCCATCACCCCGCACGTCGATGCGATCCACCGCCACGCCCTTGGTGATCAGCGCTGCGCGCACCGCCTCGGCGCGGGCCTGCGACAGCGCGATGTTGCTCTCTTCGCTGCCGGTGCTGTCGGTGTAGCCCTCGACCATGCCGTGGTCGGTCTGGCGCTCGGCACTTGCTTCGGCCACGCGCTGGTCGGCGGCACGCTGCGCCGCCAGGTTCATCGCGATCTGCGCGCGCTGGTTCGCGAGGTAGGCGAGGTAGGCGAGGTGGGCGGTTTCGGCATCGTCGCGCCGCTCGCTCCAGGCCGTGTCGGCGCGGTTCAGCGCTTCACGGGCGCGCGCCAGCTCGCTTTGCGCAAGCCGTGTCACCTCGGTGCTGCCCGAAGCCTGGTTGACGGCAAGGCGAGCATCTTCGACGTTGGCATTGCGGTTCGGAATGCTGCTGCAGGCAGCCAGCGTCAATGCGACGACAGCGCTCAACAGTGTGAGTTGCATCTTCATGGCAGGCTCCTGCGGTTGAGTTCATCGCGCAGTGCGGCGATGCTGGCGTCGAGTTCGGCGGCGGCCTTGCGCGACCGGTCGGCGCCGACCCTGCGACCGGACGCCTCGAGGTGCGGCAACCGTCATGTTCGCTGGCCGGGCGCGGTCGGGCCCTTCTCGCGGCAAGCGCTGTTCCCGCCGGGCATGCGCATTGCCGCTCTGGCATGTCTGCAACGAAGTGGAGTACCCCATGAGCAAGCTGATCATCCTGTCCATCGCCGCCGCAAGCAGCGTCTTTGTCGCAGGCTGCGGCACCACCCCGACCACCAGCGCGCCGGTCGAGGCGAGCGCCGAGCGCGGCGTGGCCTACGGCACGATCCGCCGCGTCGAGATGGTCGAGACCGCACGCAGCGGCCCGGGTGCCGGCGCCGTCATCGGCGGCGTGATCGGTGGTGTACTGGGCAACCAGGTCGGTCACGGTGACGGCAAAACCGCGGCGACGGTGATCGGTGCGGTGGGCGGTGCGGTCGCCGGCAACGAGATCGAGAAGAGCCGCCGCTCGGCGAACCTGCAGTACCAGTACACGGTGCAGCTCGACCGCGGCGACTACAAGACCTTTACCTTCGCCGCGGACCAGGGCTACGCGACCAACCAGCGTGTCGTGCTGGTCGACGGGGTGCTGCAGCAGCGCTACTGATCGCAAAGAAAGGCGGCGTCGCGGGACACCGCCTTGCACGCAGCACAACGCCGAACCGCGCCTGGTTCGGCGTTTGTCCTCGCGTCAGTGAAAGAACAGATAAAGGATCACGAGCACGACCATCGGAACCCCCAGCAGCCAACCCAGAACGTACTTTCCCATCGCAGTCTCCTGCTGCCTGAAGTCTTGGTGTCCGGAACCGCCGCCATGAAGATCGTGGCCACTGGCCCGTCGAGCGAACAGGGTGACGGTTCCGGGCAAGTATCAAGTGGCAAGCGCTGTACCCGCATGCGTCATGGGCGCGCTCGCCACGCTGTCCTGCGCATGCAGCAGCGGCAGCGTGAAGACGAACTCGGCACCGTATCCCTGGCCCTCACTGAAGGCCTGCAAGTCACCACCATGCAGCTGGGTCAGGCGGCGCGCGATCGTCAGCCCGACGCCGAGGCCGGACTGCTTGCGCGTCAGCGACTGGTCTTCCTGTTCGAAGGGGTCGAACACGTGCGGCATGAACTCGGGCGAGATGCCGCTGCCGGTGTCCTTGACGCTGATGTGCGCGCTGTCACCGTCGCGCCGCAGCGTGACGATGATCAGCCCCGGGTCGGGCGTGAAGCGCACCGCGTTGGAGATGACATTGCCCAGCGCCTGCGTGAGCCGCGCTGCATCGGCCTGCAGCCACAGCGGCTCTTCGGGCAGGTCCATGCGCAGCAGATGCTGATGCGCTTCGAGCAATGAGCCGGCCGCATCGACGGCGGCGCGCACCACATCGTTGAGCGCAACGCGCGACTTGCTGAGCACGATCTTGGCCTGGCGAATCCGCGTCACGTCGACGATGTCGGTCAGCAGCGCGCGCAGCTGGTCGAGCTGGCGTTCGATGATCTTGCGCAGCTCGGTGAGCTGCGGCGTGCCGCCTTCGAGGTGGCGCATCAGCGCGGCGGCGTTGCCGATCGGCGCCAGCGGGCTGCGCAGCTGGTGCGTCAGCAGCGCCAGGAACTCGTCCTTGCGACGCTCCGCCAGGCGCAGCGCGCGGGTCCGCTCGGCGAGCCGCTCTTCGAGCTCCTTGCGCTCGTGGATGTCGACGCAGCTTCCAGTGAAGCCGTGAAAGCTGCCATTGGCGGCGCGGCGCGGCGCGCCGTTGGCGAGCACCCAGCGGTAGCTGCCGTCGGCGCGGCGCAGCCGGTAGTCGGCGCTGAACGGCTGGCGCGCGTCGAAGCTGGTGTCGAAGATGCCGGCGCAGCGCTCGCGGTCTTCCGGGTGCACGCCTTGCAGCCAGCCCTGGCTCAGCTCCTGTTCGAGGCTGCGCCCGGTGAACTCGAGCCAGGCCTTGTTGAACCAGTCGAAGGACTTGTCGACGCGTGTCATCCACATCATCACCGGCGTGGAATCGGCGACGACACGAAAGCGGTTCTCGCTTTCCTGGTCGATGAGTGTGTTGTGCACTTGGATGCCTCCCGCAATGCGCCGCCGCGCAGTTTCAGAGCCATCGAGACAGGCAAGCGGTGTGCCCGATGTCGGACGCCGCCTACGCCGCGCCGGCATTCAGAGGCCGAGAGTTTTTTCCTCGTCATCCCGGCGAACGCCGGATCCACTGCATCGGTGTGAAGGAGCGGGGCCGCCGCGCGCAGTGGATCCCGACTTTCGTCGGGATGACGCGGCTGTGGGCAATATCTTCTCGACCTCAGTCCGGCACGGCCCGGCCATCGAGGATGCTCTGCAGTTGGCCCACGTCGACCGGCTTGACCAGGTGGTGATCGAAGCCGCAGGCGCGGGCCCGTTCGCGGTCCTTGTCCTGGCCCCAGCCGGTGATGGCCACCAGCACCGCGTCGTGGGTGGCGCCGTTCTGGCGCAGCCGGGTCGCGAGCTCGTAGCCGTTGAGGCCGGGCATGCCGATGTCGAGGAAGCTGAACTGCGGCCGCACCGCGCCGGCCATGGCCAGCGCGCTCGCGCCGTCGTGGGTCACCGTCACCTCGTGGCCCATGCCCTCGAGCAGGTTGCCCAGGCTGGTCGCGAAGTCGACGTTGTCGTCGGCCACCAGGATGCGGTGGCGCGCGCCCGATGGCGCCGTCGCCGGCAGCGCCGGCGGCTCGTCGCGCGCCGCGCTCAGGTCGCCGCGCGGCAGCCAGACCGCGAACTCCGAGCCACGTCCGAGGCCGGCGCTGCGCACCGTGATGCGCCCGCCGTGCAGCTCGATCAGTTGCCTGGCCAGCGTGAGGCCGACGCCGAGCCCGGCGCGGCCCTTTTCGAGCGACTGGTCGACCTGGACGAACATGTCGAAGATGCTGCTCTGCATCGCCGGGTCGATGCCGACGCCGCTGTCGGCCACCCGCACGATCACCGCGTCGTCCAGCGCCTCGAGCTTCAAGCCGATGCGCCCGCCGGAGTCGGTGTATTTGGCGGCGTTGTTGAGCAGGTTGGCGAACACCTGCGCCAGGCGCACCGGATCGGCCACCACCCACACCGGCGCGTCCGGCAGCTCGAGCGTCAGCTGGTGGTCGCGCGAGTGCACGTTCGGCGCGGCAATCTCGACCGAGCTGCGCAACACCGCCAGCATGTCGACCTTGTGCCGGTGGATCAGCACCTTGCCGGTGGTGATGCGCGACACGTCGATCAGGTCGTCGATCAGCCGCACCATCTGCAGCACCTGGCGTTCCAGGATCTGCAGCGCGCGCGGGTGGCCCGCCTCGGCGCCGGTCCCGCTGCGCTTGAGCAGCTCGACCGCATTGCTGATCGGGGCGAGCGGGTTGCGCAGCTCGTGGGCGAGTGTGGCGAGGAACTCGTCCTTGGTGCGCGCCGCGGCGGTCAGTGCCTCTTCGGCCTTGCGCCGCTCGGTCATTTCGAGCGAGAGCTGTTCGTTCGAACGCTCCAGCGCATCGGTGCGCTGGCCGACCTCGGCCAGCATGTCGTTGAAGGCGTCGACCAGGGTGCCGACCTCGTCCTCGGGGGTCTTGGGTGCACGCAGCGAGAAGTCGCGCTCGCGCATCACGTTGCGCGCCACCTGGGCCACGTCGAGGATCGGCGCGGTGATGGTTCGCTGCAGGCGCGCCAGCACCAGCGCGGCGACGATCAGGCTGGTCAGCATCACCGCGACCAGAATCAGCAGGTAGTCGAACAGGCGGCTGGTGATGTCGTAGTGGGCGCGCAGGTACACCGTGCCCAGCAGCTCGCCGTTCTCGCGGATCGGCTGGAACAGCTCGAGCCGGGCGCCGACGATCGTGTAGCCGGGGGCGCCGGCGCGCAGCGGCAACGGCTCGGCCGGCTCGCCGGGGTTGCTGAAGCTCGCGAACACCTGCTGCTCGCCGCGGTACACCGCGGCCGCCGCGATCTGTGGGCGCAGCTTGAGCAGCGCCAGGTTCTCGCTCGCGGCCTTGGGGTCGTTGAACGACAGGGCCGGCGCGCTGGCGCGGGCAATGATGTCGGCCTGCGTCTTCATGTCGTTGATGGACGACAGGCTGTAGCTGCGCAGCTCGTAAACCAGCAAGGCGGTGGCGCTCAACATCAGCGCGACGCCGGTGGTCGTCAGCACGACCCAGGTCACCTTGTGGCGCAGCGAGGTGCCCAGGCCGTCGGTCATGTCAGCGCCCAATGGCGTAACGCACCGCTGGGCGCGAACGATGGTGCGGGATCAGGCTGCCGGCGCGCGCGGACTGGCGCAGGGAGTTTCATCTCAGTGGACTCCGACCACCCGTTCGGCCAGCGCCAGCACGCGCGAGCTGATGCGGATCGAATGTCGCTCGGCGGCGTCCAGCGAGACCTCGAAGCGGACCCGGTTGTGCACGATCGCGAAGTTGATGCAAGCCCCGGCTTTGAGGCCGTCGCTGGTGTCGGTGACCAGCAGCACCGGCCGCTCGCGGGCCGCGTGTGCGAGCGCGCTTCGCTGCGGGTCGATCTGCGCGCCGATGAACAGCACCTGCACGCCGGCCGGCGCTTCGTGTTCGGCCAGGCGCCGCGCGTGCACCGGACGCGCGCCGGCCCCGCGCTCGCGCAGCACCTGGACCAGCTCGGCGTAGACGTCGTCGGCACCGGCGACGCCGATCACGATCGGGCTGTCGGGCTGGGCAAACGCCGCGGCCGGCAGGTCGACGTAGTTGAGGAACTTGACCAGGTAGGCGGCCTTGACGGCGGCGGCGCTGGCCGAGTCCTGGGCCCGCGCCCCGGCGCCCGCCCCCACCCACCACGCGCGCCCCGGCCCGGCGGCCC
>OBEQ010270075.1_pt1 | contig 16505 bp, 15 predicted proteins | sample 1670901 | NCBI WGS metagenome assembly OBEQ01 (sample SAMEA104232315, study PRJEB22302) | groundwater metagenome | biome: forest; feature: aquifer; material: groundwater | place: USA | collected 2011-08-07 | depth 5.4 m
CGAAAACAGGTGTGCCGCAAGGTCCCGAGGGTTCGAATCCCTCCCCTTCCGCCATCCTCCGTCGCCCCGGCCTTACGTCGGGGCTATGGAGGATTGTTGTATGGTGGGATGAGAACCCGTAGGGCGAAGATTGCCGGTGGCAATCTGAGTTTTCCTTGCTTGGCCGCCTTGCGCGATGCTGGCATCTTGCGCAGGCGCAGAATAACTCGAATCCCTCCCCTTCCGCCAGCATCTTAAGGTCAAGCTGAAATTGACTTCTTGCGCCTAAGGTGTTATAACTAAGTCTGTGAAAAGATCTTATACCGAACCTTTTATACCAAGAAGCCTAGAGCCTTACTATGATGAGCAGGCTCGTCTTGCCCATTCCAACATGGCACATAAAACTCTAGATACACTTTTAAAGTATATGCCACCAACTCAGATAGTAGACAATGGTAAAAACCGTGTGCGTTTTGCAGAACTAAAACCCCGATACCGGGATTATAACCCCAATGAAGCTTTGCTTTTAGTCTTACCATTCGCCCAAGGCTGGAAGCCGTTAATGTTCCTGAGGGCTTTGTATTTACAGAACTCGGCAGCGCCAAACATGCGAATGATAATATTTCCAGGGGATACACTCAGAGAGCCGGCGTTTAGTTTAACGAAGGAAGAATTAGAAAAAGTAAAAAACGGCGACCTTCGGCCTATAGCAGAACGCCGGGCTCAGGCGGTTCGTACTCTAGGAATTGCAGAAACAGCCATAAATGGCTACTCAGGTGGCGCAACTGAAGCACAATATATCGCGGATGTATTGTCAGACTATTCGCAACTAAGCTCTTTGGCTATTTTGGAACCAACCAATGCTGAAGAAAGAACAAAAAAAGCCTTGAAGAAGGATTTTCAAGGTAAAAACATATTTGAATCGTTGAGAACTGTACGAACGCAACTTAAAGCCCTTAGCGATGCCGAAGTGCCGGCGGTAAATGAAGCTCTAGGCTGGGTTCATCTAATACCTGATTATGTTCAATTCGCAAAAGACGTGCTTTTTAGTAAGGCTAATAAAGCACTACAAAGTGGTTTAGTTGGCAACGACCTTGCGGAAAGAACTGCAAATATAATGAGAGCTCAACCACGCGCGAGGGTCTTTATTGGTAATGCTGAATTTAGTAGAATCGCCCGCTCCGATGCGCTTCAGCCTCATGTGTCTGAACTTCAAAGCGAATTTGGAGACAGAGAAGCCCACCTAACTGTAGAAGGTTATGGTCACGAGATGGGCGATCAAATTGTCGTTCATGGCCTGTTAGGCAAAGCCGCCCTTAGCCGCGCCAAAAAATAATTTTTGCCAGGCGCAGAATAACTCGAATCCCTCCCTCTCCGCCAAGAAACATGAGACACCCCTTCGGGTTTCTCATCGCGCCGGGCAAATGGAATACATTTGCTCGGGCTGCTCTTCCGGATAAAAAGTTCCAGACCCGCTTGCCCCGTACTAAATCCTGAGCGAGAAGAGAGGGAATACCTCTATTTCGAGCTTCAAGATTTTAGTACTGGGGTCTGTTCCGCCAATATTTGTAGTTGCCAAAGACATTTATGGAGAATAGTGGCCAAACCCAGTGAGCATTACGGGGATCGTTTCTCTTGATGGCACATTATAGAAACAGAGCGTTCGGAAACTTGGATCATCGATCCTAACTCCCAGATCATTTTCAATATTCCGCCAGAAATGCTTTTGAAAAATAAGTGAACTGTCCGGAGGATAGATTTTGTGGCGTGGTCCATAACCGAGATTAAACCTTTCAGATAAAGGACCGAGAATATGTCCATCAGCTAGGATTGCCGCTGATCCACTAGATCCATACTGACAACCATCATTCTTCGGAGCTGACGTTTTTATAGCAACCACATCGAAAAGCTCGTTTGGCGGTAGTTTTATATATTTCTTGAGGTTGGGGCTTGTCCGGCCTAGGTATATACCGGTTTCAGCAACCGCTAAGTCATTGTTAGCGTCAGGGACTGAATAAACTGCGGCCTCCTGCCCTGCCAGGGGCTCAGCGAAAGCTGCTTTGTAGGCTAAACGCGGGATTTGATCAAAATAGCGCGGCACAGGGCCGGCTTTATTGGCATCCGGCGGGGGCTTAACAATACTATTTGGGTCTATGCTAAGCAGGGCATAATCCCGGCCTTCAGGGATAGAAATACCTTGAACCTCGGCTATGGTGGCATAAGTGCTGCCGGTGGGATCATGGATCCGAAATCTATAGTTGTTGGTCGTTGGATTTAAAAAATCTAAGGCTTCGGTTTGCGGACTCCTACTATTTATCCAGCCTTCGATAGAAGGATCTAGATACCTAAAGCAGTGCCCGGCCGTAATAATGTATGGCAGTGAATTAGCTATAATTTTTAGGCCTGTGCAACTGGAATGAATAGACAAATTACTTTTGTTGATGGCATCTAGCTTGATGGTTGAATTCTTTAACTGCTGCCGTTGTTTAGCAGTAACTTCCAGGCCGAAGCCGGCCAGCTCCTTGATAGTTTTTAGATGGGGCTGAGTTTCATCGTTAGTTAGAGGTAGCTCAGCAGTTAAGCTTCTAGAGGCAGCTACCCCACTGGCGGTTTCCGCTCCAGCTAAGCTTACAAAAGCGCTCAAGATGACCCCGGCTCTTATGAGCCTGGCTTGTGAAAAACTGAGCTCGCTATTTTTTTCGGCTAACAACATGGTAGGTAATTATAAAATAAATTATAAATAAAGCAACCTTAATACAAAAGAAGAAACCTGCCTTTTATTTAGTTTGCTATCATAAGAAGGATGAGTAGAACTTTAATTAGTTTTTTGATTGCCGTTGGGGCCTCGGCTTGGATCTATAACAAATTCATGAAGTACACCGGTAACAACACCAAGACGGCAATTATCGCGACTGCGGCAGCTGGCCTTTTTATATTTTTTGTATTCTTTACGGTTCTAGGATTCATCATCGGATGATTGGCTACACCCATCATCAGCCAGTAGCTAACAGCTTAAAGCTAGTAGCCGCTACAGTTTGGCTACCAGCTAACGGCTTCTGGCTATCAGCTGCAGCGACGACAGGAGCTGCTTAATGTCTGACAGTATCTTTACCAAGATAATCCGCGGCGAGATCCCTTCTTATAAGATTTATGAGGATGAAAAAACCCTGGCCTTCTTAGATATTCACCCCAAAGCCCCCGGCCACGTCTTAGTGGTGCCCAAAAAACAGATTGAAAAGCCCTGGGATTTGCCCGATGAGGATTACCAAGCCTTAATGAGTACCGTCAAAAAGGTGGCTAATAGAATCCGCGAAGTTTTAAAACCCCAGAATGTTGGAGTGCAGATTATCGGCATTGACGTGCCGCACGCCCACGTCCACGTCTTCCCTTTTGACGATATGGAAGAATACCGCCAGCCGCAAAATATGACCGCCGAACCCGATCACCAAGCCCTCGCCGAAATCGCCAAAAAACTAGCCTTTTAAAGCTAGCTAACAGCTTATAGCTATTAGCTAATAGCTGTTTCTCTGGTATTATATGGCTATATGAGTTCTGGTGGAGTTGATCCCGTTAGAAGTAGGATTTTTGAAAAATCCGCCGGTTCGCTTGCGAACCGGACTTCTAACGGGATGGATGAGAAAGCCTTGGGGCAGCGCCTCCAGCTGGCTCGTAAACGGGCTGGTCTGACCCAGCAGGAGCTGTGCAACCAAGCCGGATTGTCTTACTCAACTTTAGCTAAAATCGAACGTGGAGCCATCAAAGCGCCATCTATTTTTTCGGTGGCGGCCATTGCCGATGCTACCCAAACCTCACTTAATGAATTAATGGGTTTAGAAGCGTCGTCCCCCACCCCATCTTCTGGTAAAAAACGCTCCAAAACCGGAGTAACGTTTGTCTATTTTGATATCGATGGAGTCATTGTTAGCAATATTCCATTCCACGCTTTTACACTTATTGCCCACGACCACAACCTACATTCTGATGTTGTTGAAAATGCTTTTTGGCGGTATAACGACGCTGTTTGCCGCGGTGATATTGGCTTGAAAGAGTTCAATTCCATCATTGGCCAGGAACTTGGTATTAGCGGGTTTGACTGGTTGAAATACTACTTTAAAGCGGCGGAAATGACCCCCGGCATCTTGGATCTTTTAAAGTGGGTAATGGAAAATTACGATGTCGGCCTGATTAGTAACCATATGCCAACTGAAACCGAAGAGTTATTTAAGCGCCAGATTATTCCGGAACTAAACTACAAGGCGATAGTTGATTCTTGTAAGGTGGGGTCCGTCAAGCCAGAAGCCAAGATTTATGAGGTGGCCCGAGAGCTGGCAGGCGTCACCGCCGGCGAGATCCTACTAGTTGATGATATGCGGCCCAATATAACAGCGGCGGACCGCGCAGGCTGGCAAATTCAATGGTTTGACGAGTTGCCCCCCGAGAAAAGTATCGCCCGCGTCCGCCAGGCCCTGGAATTCTAGTTAAGTGACTCGCTAAAGCTGGTAACTTGCTTTTCTAGCTCCTCAAGGTTGGCTTTTGATTCTTCTAGTTGCTCTTTGGTCTCTTCAACCAGCTCTTCTGGAGCTTTTGAAATGTAATTTTTGCTGCTCAGCCGAGCCTCCAGGTTCTTAATCGCCGCTTCGCGTTCGGCTTTTTGGTTTTTGAGCTTTTCTAAGTAGTTTTGGGCGGTTTTTTTGTCGATATCCAGCCAAGCCTCAAGCCTAGTGTTAGTCAGCCTTAGACCGCCTGTATAATTTTGGGCGGCTAACTCCATGCCGCCGAGCTTGGCCAGCTGGCTTACTAAGCCCGCGTATTCCGCCAAAAGCGGCGCGTCTTTGTAATATAATTTGGGCTTTTTAACCTCTAGGGCAGCCATTATTCGCCGGGTTTCTTCAACAATTTCTTTTAGGCTTTCGAATTGTTTAGCCTTGGTCTTATCAGCCTCGGCTATTTTGGGCCATAGCTGCGCTGCCAAAAGCTTCCCATTTTGGAGGGTCGTACCCTGGGTTGTACCCAGGGTACGACCCTTAAGGGATTGCCAGATGGTTTCTGTTACAAACGGCGCGAAGGGATGCGCCAGTTTTAGAGTTTGTTCCAGAACATAGGCTAGTAGCGGCGGGTTCCCCTGCCCTTTAGAAGCTTCGATATACCAGTCGGCCAAATCATCCCACACAAAATGGTACAGCCTGTCGTAAGCTTCTTTAAATTGAAAATTATCTAAAGCCTTGCCAATACTGTCTACCGAAATACTTAACATGTTAAGTATCCAATGATCAGCCAAACTTTGCGGCTCTGCTACAGGGTCAGACCCTGTAGCATTAGCCTTTTCCAGAGTGGCACCCTGGAAAGTGTCGCCGATTTTAGCCTCAACAAAACGGGCAATGTTCCAGAGTTTATTACAGAAATTGCGGTTAGCCATCACCTTGGCCTCGCCCAGCCGCTGGTCGTTGCCGGCCACCGTGCCCGAAGCCAGCGCCAAACGCAGCGCGTCGCTGCCATATTTATTGATCATATGGACAGGATCAATAATCGAATCGGGGTCGCTTTTGCTCATCTTCCGACCAGCCTCGGTCCGCACCAGCCCATGTAAATAAACGGTTTTAAAAGGGATTTGGCCGGTGGTGTAAGTAGTCGCCAAAATCATCCGGGCCACCCAGAAAAATAAGATATCCCAACCAGTCTCCATAACATCGGTGGGATGGTAGGTTTTAAAGTCTAAACTTTTCTCCAAAAGCCCACTCAGTGATAGTGAATAATCCTTGGCTAACTCTTGGTCGACCAGCGTGCTCCAAGTCCATAGCGCCGACGAAAACCAGGTATCTAAGGTGTCTGGATCCTGCTGCCAGTTGTCCTCCTCCGCCAAGGCTTTGGAGGAAGAGCCCTCGCCTTTGGGTGGCTGCACCCCCACATAAATCTCTTCTTTACTCTCACCTTTAACCTCTAACCTGTCACCTGTTCTTTTGTACCACACGGGTACCCGGTGTCCCCACCAAATCTGGCGGCTAATGCACCAGTCGCGCAGATTGTCTATCCAGTAGTAATAAATTTTTTCAAAGCGCCCCGGGATAATTTTAATATCGCCGTCCTCCACCACTGCCCGCATAACTTCTTTAAACGACCTTAGCTGGCCCTTCCACTCCACCGTCGGCCGGTTAACATCTACGAACCATTGTAATTTGATTTGCGGCTCAATAACCCCTTTGCCGCGGCTATTTAGAGCAATATTATGCGTATAATCATCCTCGCTAATCAACAGACCTTTGGCTTTAAGCTTGGCTACGATTTTGGGCCGCGCCTCAGCTATTTCTAGGCCGGCAAACTCGCCAGCAATTGGTAACAATTTGCCGTTAAAATCGATGATTTGATCTTTTTCTAAACCATGCCGCTCGGCAATCTCAAAATCGGTGTGGTCGTGCCAGGGGGTAATCGTCATTACCCCTGTTCCAAAGTCCGGATCAACCGCTTCATCCTTAATTACCGTGGCCTTAACGGGACCATTTATCCACTCCGCTTCAAAGGTCTGGCCGTGCTTGTAGTGCTTATAACGCTCATCCTCGGGGTGCATGACCACATATTTATCGCCGAATTTGGTTTCTGGCCGGGCGGTTCCAATTTTAAACGGCCCGTATTGCAAGGTGTAAAAGGGCGCGGTCTCTTCTTTATGATCGACTTCGTCGTCAGACACCGTGGTTTCTAACTTGGGGTCCCAGTTTACTATCCGGTGACCCCTGTAAATCAGGCCGTCTTGGTACATTTTGACAAAGACCTCGTTAACGCAGCGGTTAAGGGCCTCATCTAACGTATATCTAAACCGGCTCCAATCGCAGCTGGCGCCCATGGCCCGCATTTGTTGGACCATCGTCTCTCTGTTATTTGCCACAAATTGGCGGGTTCGTTTTAAAAACTCCTGGCGGCCTATTTGGTGTTTATCAGTCCCCTGCTCTCCCAACGATTTCTCAATCAGAGCATTCACGGCAATTGCCGCGTGATCTGTGCCCGGCAGCCACAGCACATCTTTGCCCTTCTGCCTTTGATGCCTGGCAATGATATCTTGAAGCGTTAAAAATAAGGCGCTGCCAAGGTGTAAAACCGAAGTTTCGTTGGGCGGCGGCATGGCCATCGAAAAATGAGGTTTAGAACTTTTTGGGTCGGCAATAAATACCCCGCTGTCTTCCCAGAGTTTATAAATGTCTTTTTCATAATTCCCCGGCTCGTAGGCTTTCGGCAATTGCATACCATCAGTATAACAGAGGTAGGCACAATTCCGAATTTATCTCTAAAGCTATAAAATTAGCAACTTAATACTAGCCTTTCACGTGAAAAGGCCCATCAAAATACGCCAAGTTCGTATTTTGTTTTTATCCGTACTTTTTCAACGAACCACCCGGTTTTTGTTTTCATCTTAAGCATAACAGGATTGAATCTTGACAGCAAGATTCAATAGTCACTAGTCATTAGTCAACAGTCGTCAGCCGGACAGGCAAGGAGATTGACAGATAATCATAAGTGTGATAGAATTAAAGAGTTAGCCAAAAACAAAAATGACAGAACGATCTTCCCCAACAGTCCATGAAGATACTGCTAAAATACAGGATCGGATTGAGGCTGGAATGACCTTACAGGGCCGTGAGTTTGAGGAATGGAAAGAGCAATTTATAGCAGATAGATTAATGGAGTTATTGAGACAGTGTTATCAAGGAGAATTTACTAATTTATCTTTGCCGACGGCTGCTTTTTTTGGGCCTGACAACGAGATCAGACCTAATTATTTTGGTTCTGGCTTTAAAATGGACGATACAGATATTTATCGGGCTTTCTTGAATACTATGCACGAATTTGTAACTAATGGTTGGCCAGGTGGTGACAAATTCGGGGCCTTACGTGATATGAGCATACAATACGCGATTATAAGGTACTTTCGTAATATTACTCCCACCGAAGAAGAAAGGAATCGAAGAGAGGCGCGTATTCATTCAAATGCGGATGCCGTTTCAATAAGAGATACCAAAAGAGAAGGAGTGTGTTCTGAGAGGGCTGCAGTTGCCCATAACTTGTTATGCTTCTCGGACGTGGAAAATTATTTTTATGTAGCAATATTATCCCGCCAAGGGCATACGGAAGATGACGTACACGCCCTTATAGTATTAAAAAATTCCAAAGGAGATTATCCAATATACGATCCTTCAAACCCACAAGTACTAGAAGCAGATAATGGGTCTGTCATGAGTTTTATACCAGCAATTTTCCCGGGCGGAGATAAGTTGTTATCGGGAGAAAAGGCTGAAGTCGAACATAGGAGATTTAAGGATGGAGAGAGTCCTCAAATACTGGAATCAACAAAGTATACATATATACCTAATCCGATCATTAACTATAATGAAATCATAAGGCCTGGCTCGGGAGCAAGAGAGTAAGGAGCGTATGCTCTCTGATTGTGAAAAGCCGCCGCCGCTATCATAGCAGCGTTGTCGGTACAGAGCTCAATGGGAGGGTAGTGGACCTGGGGCTTTAAGCGTTCGGAAATTGTTCGGCGCAGCTCTTGGTTGGCGGCCACGCCGCCAGCAACCACTATACTTTTGGGCTTAAACTGGCTGGCGGCTTTTTCTAAAGCTTCTACCAGAGTTTCTACGGCTGTCCGCTGGAAGCTGGCGGCAATATCGGCCTTTTGGGATACAGACAGCCGCTCAGAGAGCTTATGGGAAGGGAAGTCGTATGTTTTACCAATCAGCTTTTGAGTAGACCTTAGGACCGCCGTTTTGAGGCCCGAAAAAGAGAAGTCGTAACCGCTCATCTGGGCCTTTGGAAAATTAAAGGCTTTGGGGTCGCCTTTTTTAGCTAATTTCTCTAACGCCGGGCCGCCAGGGTAGGGCAGGCCCAGCATTTTGGCGACTTTATCAAAAGCTTCACCTGCGGCATCATCGCGGGTTTGCCCCAGTACCTTATATTTGCCATGATCTTTAAATAGAACCAAACTAGTGTGCCCGCCAGAAACAATCAGCGCCAAAATAGGAAATTCTGGCGCAGTAGATAGTAGATCGTAGTTAGTAGATAGGAAAGAAGTATTAGCTTTTTGCCCATCTCCAAACGATGTGAGGAAGGTGGCGTAGACATGCGATAAGACGTGATTAACAGGGATGAGCGGCTTGTTTTTGGCGATGGCTAAAGTCCGCGCAGTTAACACTCCAATTAAAAGGCTACCCAGCAGGCCAGGGCCTTGAGTGACGGCAATAGCATCAATTTGCGACCAAAGGTCGCTAGAAGAAGTAGACGGTAGACCGTAGACGGTAGACGGTAGCCCAATGCTGTCTTCTGTCTTCTGTCTACTGTTTTCTTCGAAAGCATCCTGTAATGCCTTATCTATTACGGGTAGGATGCTTTCGATGTGCGATCTGGCGGCAATTTCCGGCACCACACCGCCAAAAGGGATATGTAAATCTAAACTGCTAGCTACAACATTTGAAAGCAGCTTTTGGCCATCCTCAACTACCGCCGCGGCCGTCTCGTCACAACTGGTTTCTATGCCCAATATACGCATATAGCCAGATTATATAATCCGACTATCTGCTACAAGTCACTAGAAATTATTCCTCATTTGATTGAGTAGCGCGATCCGAGTCAAGGAGATATCCAGAGCGCTTGAGGTAAGCTTCACCCAACATTACACGTTTGACATCGCCTAAAGTTATTGGTCCACCTTCTAAGAAAAGCTCTACTTCCATTTTCTGGCCATTCCAAAAATGCGAATCAGTATCAAATACAGTTTGGCTCCCGCCTAAAGCATCAATGAGGCCCTCATCAACTCTGCCGTCTTCAAACGCCTCGCCAAGCACTCGAACATGCTCTGAGTCACGAGCAGGGATTAACGTAGATAGAACTTTTACTCCACCTTCACGTGTTAGTCTGCTAGTTATTGACCAAGGTGGAAGTAATTCGTATATTCTTTCCATCTCCTCAGCACTTAGGGGTAGCAGATCTAGGTGGGTCTGAGCAGCGTTTTCGTCCGCTAATAAATATTGCATATTTTCTAGTGTCATGCCTTCAATTTCGGTAACTTCTGCCATTATGTCTCCTTTTAGTTTCTAAACTCACTTTACTATTTTTTAAGTCCTGTGCAAGCTCTAGCATCTTAAGATTGGTACAATTGAAGAATGAATCCCGTTAGACTCCAAAAAACTAACATTACTTATCGATATGTCGACGCAAGCACTGGGTTTCGAGTCGTTAACTGGGGTTCGGAAGTTAAGTGGAGTCTAACGGGATGAATCCGCGGAAGATTGTCAAAATGTTCATACCCAAAAAACTCTTTAAGGCTATTGAGCCGTGGGGGCATTTGGGCGAGGCGGTGCTTTTTAATATTGTAAATGGTTTTCCAGCCCGAGGGCTTAAGGTTATTGGTGTAACGGGAACAAACGGTAAAACGTCCACCTGTTTTTTGATCCACCGGATGCTGCACGAAGCCGGCTATAAAGTCGGACTAATGACTACGGTCGGCTACGGGGTAGGCAATGAAATTAAGCCGCAAATCCACCATATGACTAATGTGTCAGTGCCGGAACTTATGCAGCGGCTAAAACAGATGAAAAAAGCCGGCGCGGAATGGCTAGTGCTAGAAACAACTAGCCACGCGCTGGCCCAGCACCGGGTGTGGGGCATACCTTATAGCCTGGCGGTGATGACCAACGTGACGCACGAGCACCTCGATTACCATGGCACCTTTGGAAGATATCTGGCGGCCAAGCTGAGGCTATTTGAAGCCGTCAATAAAAACAAAAGGGGCTTAGGCTATGGAGTTATTAACGGCGATGACCCGGCGGCGGCTAAGTTTGCGGCGGCCGTTAAGAAGCCTCTGCTTTATGGGGTAGAGAAGGGGGAGTTGCGAGCTAGAGACATTAAGCTGGCGGCTTCGGGGGTTAGCTACCAGGCCAAAATTGGCGACGTAGTCTACGATATACGATGTCACTTGCCAGGCAGCTTTAATGTTTATAATTCACTGGCCGCGGTAGCTACCGGCCAGGCGCTGGGCCTGGATAAAGACCAGATAGAGCAGGGAATCGCGGCGCTGCAAAGCGTGGAGGGCCGGATGAGCTCAATTAGTGAGGGCCAGCCTTTCAGCGTGATTGTCGATTTTGCGCATACGCCCGACAGTTTCGAGAAACTGTTTAAAGACCTCCGGCCGGTAGTGAAAGGTCAATTGATTGTGATGTTTGGTTCTGCCGGCCGGCGCGACGAAGCCAAGCGGCCAGTGCAGGGCCAATTAGCCGGCAAGTACGCCGACATCTTAGTACTGACAGAGGAAGATGACCGCGATGTGGACGGCCTGGAAATTATGAATCAAATCGCCGCCAGCGCCGAAAAAGCCGGCAAAGTGCGCGACAAAAATCTATTTTTGATAAACGACCGCACCGCGGCCATTAAATTTTCATTGGGCTTAGCTAAGCATAAGGAAGACACTGTTTTACTACTCGGCAAAGGTCACGAAAAAACTATCGAACGGGCCGACGGCGAACATCCCTGGAACGAAGCGGCGACTGTGAGAAAAGCTCTAAAATTAGTGTAGGTCGGCTTTTGGTTCGGAAGAACCATTAGCTCGAGGAAACTGCGGCCCGGTTTTGAATATTTCGCGTAAACGAGCTTGTAATTCCGGCGGTAGCTCGCCTCCCGGGTTCGCTATAAAGTGTGCAGCTATAGGTGCAATAGCCTGTTCGGCTGGAGCTAATTCTTCTCGGGTTAGAGGCACAGTTCTTTCGTAAGACATTCTCATATATTAGCATAAGCTTTTAAAAAAGTCAAAAGCATTTTTAGGGCGGCCATAATGCTTGCAAAAAATGCATGATCATGCTATATTATGAACTATAAATCTATATAGCCATGAACACAGCATTACAAGAACTTACACCCACTCAACTTTATCCGGTAGAAGCTATTGATCCAATATTTGGTAACTTACTACACAAAAGAGATGAGTTTGTACAGCAATTAATGCAATGTGGTTTAATCTCTGAACAACTTGCTAATTCAGGTGCTTTGGAGGCTTTTGGTATTTGGCCAGAGCGTAATATGGATAGCCTAACACACGTTTTAATAGGTGACGCACAAGGTGGACCACATCACCTAAGAACGATTATAGATTTAGATGTACCTGGCAGAATTATAGCCTCCGATGTCCGTCCTCCTGCCAACGCCAGCCTGCCTGAGTCAGAATTTAGACGGGCCCAAAAAGTAAGGCCTAATGGAATTTACCGCCCCAATACGGTCGTCATAATAGACGAGGCCGGCCAGAGAAAAGAATCCGGCTCGCCGATGTTCCCCAATGAGTGGACTGCCGAAGATGTAATAAAGGCCTTAATTCAAGTATCGCTCCAGCCGGCTAGCAACCATAATCCAGAACGTCATTCATTCATGCATGAAGGAATATTTGGTGGCGTTAGAACTAGAGTTTGTACTGATGATCAAACTGGTAAAATAATTACGGGTTATCCTAAAATAACAGGACGTTTTAGACTGCATTAATTATGAGATCACACAGATGGGAAAGGTTGGAAAACCATGAGTTTTTGGATGGAGAAATCGGTTCTTTACCGTTGTTGGTGATACCAGGAGAAGGATTAACCAGTGATAGCCAGGCATTTTTTCAAGCCGCTAACCTTCTTAAAGCGAATTGGCCTGCATACTTTGATAGTTTTGAAGTTTTCAGAGATTGGCTGGAAAGATTAGTTAGAGATGAAAATCAGACAGGACTTACTATCGAGGATAGTGGTGGCGCTGGCTCAGTTAGTATTGGTCCACAAAGAACAGAAATAACTCGCCATAGGATAGGAGAATTGGGTAGTGTTGCTACGCCATTGTTGCTCGAAATGGTTGATGGATGGGACTACTTAAAACCTGATAACTCTAGAGAGACAAAATAAGTTTTAGTTTAGCTCTAAAGTTAAGCACTTGACCCCTCCTCCAGATTTGCGGAATTCTAGGATTGGCGTGCCGATGACTTCCAGCCCGGCGGCCCGGTATTTTTGGAGCAGGGAAGGTGAGGCGTCGCTGCAAACCACCACCTGGCCGTCGCCCACGGCGTTTAGGCCAAAGCTTTTGACCTCTTCTAAATTAACTTCTAGGAGGTTGGGTACCGCGGCTTTTAGGAGTTGCTGGCTGGGCTTATCAAAGGCCGCTGGATAATAGGCGGCGGTGTGAGTGTTTAAAATAGCCAGTGCGGTATCCAGATGAAAAAAGCGCGGGTCGACCAGTTTTAAACTTATAACTGGACGGTTAAAATAATCGGCCAGTTGGGCATGAGCCTCGCGCTCCGAGCGGAAGCCGTAGCCAGCCAGGATTTTATCGCCAAAAATTAAATTGTCGCCGCCTTCTAAAAGGTGCTTGGCTTTTTTAATTTGGGAGTAGCCTTGTTCCCTAAGCCAGCTTTCCAACATTTCGGCCTCCACGCGGCGCTCTGAATAACGAAAGTTAGAAAGCATTACTTGGCCGTCAATTACCAGCCCGCTGTCGGTGGCAAAAACCATGTCTGGCAGGTTTTTAACAGGCTCGATTAGCTCGACGTGCCAGCCCAGGCGCTCGGTATAAATTTTGTACAATTTTTGCCACTCCCTGGCGGCGGCCTGTTTATTCGGTTGGTCGTCCTGGTGCATCCAGGGGTTTATTTCGTATTCGATGTCAAAATAGGTTGGCGGACACATCAGAATGTTTTTTGGCATTTAGAAAGATTATACTTGGTTGCAAAAAAACAAACGAATGATCATTCCTAAGCTCCTCTGATAAAGCAAGAGTTAGTGGTATATATTTGGTTAGAAGCATTAAATTAAAGAGGAAAAATTATTATGTCAGTCGATGTGCTTAGATTGCCCGAATGGGATGAATGGGCATTATTTACTGCCGTTGGCCAGGTACGAGCAGAAATTGAGGCAGAAGATAGTGCCTTAAGAGAAATTCCGGATGAATTTATGCCTGAAAGGTTAGAAGAACCCGACCCTGAGGTTTGGTCGCTTGTGCCACCTAGTGAAATCGGATTAATGATTGCTGGCGCCACGACCAGATATGCTATTGAGCAACGGCGGCTAAGCATGCATCGTCATGATACTAAATCGCCGAAGCATTTACGTCCAAGGGTTATTAGTAATCTAGGCAGAACTATCGGTCCAACTTTTCCTGAAAATGCCAAAGCGGCCTAAGTTTCAATAAATCTATTGACGCTGTTTTAGCACTCGGGTATTATGAGTGCTAGAAATTAGCCAGGTGAGAGTGGAAAGTGGAGAGGTGAGAATAACTCTAACCTCTGCACTCTAACCTCTAACCTAATTACGACTGCCGCCGAAATTTCTAAAGAAATTTAGGCGGCCGAAGGAAAGGAGCATTATATGGCTGTTAACTTACAACCTTTGGCCGACTGGGTGGTGGCCGAGCAAGAAGAAGCCGTTACCAAAACCCCCAGCGGTTTATATTTGCCCGATAAGGCCGCCGAAAAACCCAAAATCGCCAAAGTGATTAAGATTGGCAAAAAAGTTAAGGAAGTTAAGCCTGGCGAGCGGATCGTTTATAAAAGCTACAGCACTACCGAACTAAAGCTGGATAATACCGAATACATATTAGTTAAAGAAGAAGACATATTGGCTACCGTAAAATAATATGAATATAGAATATAGATTATCGAATATGGAATCTTCCAAAATCCAAAATCTAAATTCTATAATCTTCGACTGAAAGGAGAGGTTTAGATGGGAAAGAAAGTTTTTTATGACGATGATGCCCGGCGCCGAGTACTGGGCGGGGCGCAGATTTTATACGACGCTGTTAAAACCACCATGGGGCCCAAAGGCCGCAATGTGGTTATCAGCAAGAGTTACGGCAACCCCACCGTTACCCACGACGGCGTGGCGGTAGCCAAAGGCGTAGAACTCGATGACGTGGACGACGAGACTTTAGGTTATAAAGTCGGCGCCGAACTTATCAAGCAAGCCGCCAGCAAAATGAACGATGTCGCCGGCGACGGCACCACGACGGTCACAATTCTGACCTATCACATCTTAAATGAAGCCAATAAGATGATTGCCGCCGGCCACAACCCCATGCAGCTGCGCAAAGGCTTGGAGGCTGCCGCGCACGATGCCCTGGCCCAATTAGGCGGTTTAAGCGAAGCCATAGCCGGCAAGAAAAACCGGGTCGCCGAAGTGGCCACCATTTCGGCCGGCGACCCGGAAATTGGCGAGCTGATCGCCGATGTTATGGATAAAGTCGGCAAGGACGGCGTGGTAACGGTGGAAGAAGGCCAGGGACTGGCTCTAGAGAGCGAAGTTGTAGAGGGCTTTACCATGGACCGCGGCTATGTTAGCCCTTACATGGTGACCGATACGGCCCGTATGGAGGCGGTTTACGAAAAACCGGCCATTTTGATTACCGACCAAAAGGTCAGCTCTATCCAAGAATTCCTGCCGATGCTCGAAAAACTGGCTCAGGGCGGTAAAAAAGATTTAGTGCTGATTGCCGAGGAAGTAGAAGGCGAGGCTTTGGGAACCCTAGTCCTTAACAAGCTCAAAGGCGTGTTTAATACCGTGGCGGTTAAAGCCCCGGCCTTTGGCGACCGCCGCAAGGAAATCCTGGAAGACATTGCCATCCTAACCGGCGGTGAGGTAATTAGCGAAGAGCGCGGCACGACTTTTGAAAACGCCGAGCTGGCGATGATTGGTAGCGCCCGCAAAGTGATTGTCAATAAAGACGAAACGACGATTATCGAAGGCGCCGGCTCGGCGGCGGCTGTTAGAGCCCGGATTGACCAAATCAATAAGCAAATCGAGGCGGCCACCAGCGAATACGATAAAGAAAACCTGGAAAAACGCCGGGCCGCCTTATCTGGTAAGGTAGCCGTGATTAAAGTTGGTGGGGCCACCGAAACCGAGATTGAAGAGAAGAAATTCCGCGTGGATGACGCCGTGGCATCGGTTAAATCGGCGCTGGAAGATGGCGTTGTGTCCGGCGGCGGCATCACTTTAATTGATCTTTCTAAAAAAATTAAAATCGACAGCGCCGACTCTCCATCAGCCGGACGCAGCTTGCTTAAAAATGCCTTGCTGGAGCCCTTTAAGCAGCTAATGGCCAACGCCGGTCTCAATGCCGAGGAAAAACTAGCCAAGGTCTTAGGGGCCGCCAAGCGGGGAATGGGTATAGACGTTAATAACCCAGACCAAATGGTCAATATGAAAGAGGCCGGCATTGTTGATCCCACGCGGGTTATCAAAGAAGCCATCCAAAACGCTGTTTCGGTGGCCGGAACGGCCATGACCATGGGCGCGCTGGTAAATGACGTGCCCGAAAAAACTCCGCCAGCCGCACCACCTATGGGCGGTGGCGGTATGGATATGATGTAACAGTCTGTTACGAAGATGTTCTTTGCAAAGAAGCAAAATAATGCAACCTTTGGGTGGCAAAGGTTGCGCCAAACCACCGGGACGTTCGGAAACGTGATTGAATCTGGTCTAGGCAGAAGCCGCGCCGAAACAACGGCAAGCGGTCCCGCTCGTTATCCATAG
>OBEQ011196157.1_pt1 | contig 16505 bp, 21 predicted proteins | sample 1670901 | NCBI WGS metagenome assembly OBEQ01 (sample SAMEA104232315, study PRJEB22302) | groundwater metagenome | biome: forest; feature: aquifer; material: groundwater | place: USA | collected 2011-08-07 | depth 5.4 m
CGGCTAGCCAAAACCGCCAAGCAATTCCGCGTACTGTTCCTCGGTGAAGGCGAGGAGCGCTTCTGTACGCGACTCCCCCACTGCGTCGAGGCCCAGAAGCACCTTGCCAATTATCTGGTTATCGCGCGCGTCGCAGATGATCACCATGTCGTATTCTCCCGACACCAGATAGAGATGCTTTAACTCCGCGCCATACCTATGGAGAACCCGCTCCACAATCTGGCGCTCGGGTGGATTATCCCTGAGCGACCGAATCCCGCGCGGGGTAAAACGGACGAGCAATAAATAGGTAGAGATGGTTTGACCTCAGCTTGATGCGAGTTTGCGAGCGGGATCGGCTGACAACCGGGCAACCGTGAAACCAGGACTGTGACCCAGCCCCTCGGAGCGCTGGGGTTTGCGCTCCGCATCGGCCGCAAAGAGCTTCTCCCCGCAATCCTCGCAGAGTGATCCCGGTGATGGGGGAATGCGCCCGATCGATGAGAAGCACCCTAGGCAGTGAGTCAGCAAGTCGGCGCCGCATTGTGGGCACAGCGCAGGTGGAACCCGCGAAGGTTTCGATTCCTCTGAATCGCTCTCCGCATAGTCGAAAACAAATCCACATTCGACGCCTGTACAAAGTGCATAAGGAGCCATGGAGATACCTCCGAGGAGTATTCCGACATCTCTTAATCCATTCCTAGTTACTTGTCAAGCATAAAATGCCCTGGCGCAAGTTTCCCCTATTGTGTAAACTTCCGGAGGAGCCCCGCCCCTTTCTGACAGTTGGAGCCCCCGAGCGAAGATCTGTCGGGAGGTTGCCTTTGGCTCGCACGTTCCGAATTCGGCTCATCTGCCCACGCTTAGACCATGAGGAGTGGATGACCAAGGAAAACATCGATCAGACGTTGGCGCAGGTTCTGAACGCCTCTTGGGAGTTTCGCTGCCCGAAGCACGGTCTGCAGCGGGAGAAGCCGCTTGAGGCATTTGAGAAACGACCCATTCCGCGTCCCAAGAAGAAGTGAAGCTCGTAGGCACCCTATTGGGGTTGTTGTCTAACCGCAGGCTGTTCAGCGATTGCAACGTTCTTTTGCGCGCTCGCTGCGTCTCGCCGCCTGAGATACAAGAAGAAGGGAGTCACCTCCAGCGGCATTTTTTCCCGCTCGAACATGACTCCAACCGGTCTCGCCTTGATCATCTCGATGGAGTTCGTCCACGGGTCGAGCTTTATGCGTCCACCCACCGGGAGAGCCGCAACTTGCTTGGAATCGCCTCCTTGAGGAAGAGGAATGGAAGTGGTTTGCATGGCGACTTCCACCGGCACGCGGTTTCCGAGATGCGGGCTCACCAAATTGGGGACTGTCGACGCCCGGATCTGAAGTTCCTCAGAGAACTTGCGTGCGTTGCCCAAGGCGTCCTGATAGGGAGAGTTTTTGAGCAGCTCGTCCGCCCGGCGAGCAGCAGCCTCTTCCTCGGCAATTGGACGGGAGAAGGTAAAGTGGCGAAAGGCGTCAGTTTGTTCAAAGAGGACGCGGTCAACGAAGGCGAAGTTTGTGTTCACGTGGTGTCCCAGGACGATGTGAGCCAGCTCGTGCGCGAGCAGCAGCGCGAGCGTTGCCTCGTCCGGCAGCACATCGATTAGACCCCGGCTGAGCACGATGGTGTGGCCGATCGTGAAGGACTCCAGCGTCGAAGTGAGCAGCACGCGACAGCGCACATCCGGCTGGAGATTGAGGTTGTTGGTGACTTCGAGGTTGTTCACAACGGTCTCCAGAATCTTGTCCACATCGCCGCGCGGCGCAAGCAGACCGAAACGTTCCAGTCGCTCAATCACATTATTCTCGGACTGTTGTTCCCAGGCGCGGAGCTCTTCGACTGGCGAGAAGTCGTTGGCCGCTTCGGCCTGATCGCGGACCGGCGTGGGTGCCTCGACGAGGACGCGCCCGAGTTCCGCCTGCAGGTTTGTATGCGCCCCCTTATACCCCCACAAGCGGCTCTGCGCTTTGAATCGTACGTGTTTCTTGAAAATCCAGAAACCGCAGCAACGGCGGTCCTGCTCCTCGCTGTAAATTAGAGCCGGAAGCCATAAGTCCGTCACCACGTTGACGCGCCAACTGTCGAAATGGAAGTAGAGATCGTTCATGCCGCGTCCCGTGTAGATCCCATTGAAGCGAACAATGTTGTCCCCCTGGTCTTCCGCCCAGATGCGACCCAGGAAGCGTCCTTTGTCCGATTTCGTTCGCGGTCGCACGTCGAAGACCAGGCAGCGGACTTCGCCGAGAAAATCTCTTCGGATGTACTCAAACTGGTAGTGGTCGCGGTCGAAATGGTCGGCGTCGAGGTAGATGAATTGCAGAAATCCGCGCGGCAGGAATTCTATGGAGAAGACTCCGTCAAGGCCTCTGGAGAGGTTTTGAAATCTTCCGCGCTTCTTCCTGAAGGGCAGAAGATCGATTCCGTCGTCCAGTTTTGCGCGGCTCAAAAAGTACCGGTCCCCAGCGGGCACCAATTCCGATTGCTCCACGCGCAGTTTCTGGACGTAGGTTTCGATGATCGGCGTGTAGAAGCGGAGGGTGCCCACCAGGGCGTTTTCCCGGCTGATGATTTTGTCGATCGCTTGGTTGAGGTTTGCGGGCTCCTCCGTCGCGCACACTGGCAGGGCCGCGAACAACACCGCCAAGAAAACCATCCTTACGCTGCGCATGATTCCTCCTCTCCTCAGTACGCCAACTGAAAGACGATGTGGATCACAGCGGGAAAGTCTACAGGTTGATCGTCGCGCAAAGCCGGCTCGAAACGAATCTGCCGAGCCGCATTTTGGGCTGCTTCATCGAGGCCGTGCCCGAGACCCTGGAGCACGCGGAGCACGCGCACTGAGCCAGAAGCAGGGAAAACGACATCGAGCAGAACCTCCCCTTCAAGCTTCAGGTTCCGCGCTTCTTCGGTATAGACAGGTTTGGGCTTCGCCAGAATCTCCACCGGTCGCGTTGGCGAGCTGGAGGGAGGAGCGACCTTCTTCGGCGCTTCGGTGGGAACGGTTGCGTCCGAGAACCCGCGTGATTGGACTACGCCTCGTTTGCCGCCGCCACCGCTTAACGCAGTGGCGACGCCGTTGCCGAAGCCCGCGCTCGCGACCGTGCCGCGCATGCCGCTCACGCCGCCGGTGCCGTTGCCGTAGCCCGGGCCGGAAGGCAGATCAAACTGCCCCTTCTGCGCGATGTTGGCGCGCTTGTTGGGATCGCCCTTGCCGGGCAAACCGTTGGGATCACCGAAGCCGCCGGTCTGCACCTCGTCGGGACGCACCTTGCTGGGAAGTGTCGGGGCGGCGGCGCTGCCTGTGCCCAGCGTACCGGTCTCGACGGGCGCACGCGGGCGCGGAGGCTCCTTCGGACCCTCAAGCTTTGCTGCCGCAAACATCGGATCGAACTTCGGCGCGTTTACCTGCGGCACCTCCTTCGGCTTCGCCTTGGGCACAATGGGTTTGGGCGGTGCAACCATCTTGGCCACTTTGGGAGGCTGGACCGGAACTTCTTCGATGAGCTTGGGCAGAATCTTGGGCTTGGTCCTGGGCGGCTCGGAAGGCAGAGGCACCTCCGTGCGCGGCATCGCGAGCTGCACCACCTGGTAGTGCATCACGGGGACGAGCTTCTGCGGGATGAACATGGGCCACAAGATCAGGGATGCCAAACTGGCGCACTGCAGGGCAAAACCGGCTCCGACCGTGCTCCACCGTGGCTGCAAGCCGACCAACAAGGAGAATGGAGCGTTCCTGTGATTTGGGTCCCCGGCGTAATGTCTCGTGTGTGAGCTCATGGGCGCAGGTACGGCGGCACAGGGAGCGGAACGACCTGCCGGGCCGGCAAGTTTGCCATCTTGGGAGTCTCGGGTTTCGGATATGGCGGAAAGTGAGACAGGTTCCACGCGACCGCAAAGCCCCCCGCCCCGATATTGGCAACCGGCGGGACCCACCAGAGGGACGTGTCCTCACTCCGCTTCCATCGTTGCGAAAAATAGAACCCAAACCCGACGACAGCTGCTTTGATCGCATACATGCGGACGCGCGTCGGCCTCTTGCCCAGCAACGGATTGGACTCCTGACAAGTTGGCCGCCTGAGGCAATGCGCTGTGCTCTCTACGTCAGCGATTTGAAGGCCAATCCCTGCTGCCCACAGAATCCAAAACTTTTTGCCGAGTCCCTGGGGCGAGTGTTGTGCAGGACGAGAGATGGAGGAAGCGTCGTCCCTGGCAGTGAGCGAGCGATGAGTTGCGTTATCCCGCGCGGGGCTTGCTTCCTGCCGGGGCTCGCGCTCCTGCGGCCTCGCTGCAGAGGAAACGATGAGACACACGACCGCTATCGCGGCCACGGAAGATAGTCGCCGCTTCATATTCCCGCTCCTTATGGGTGAGTCGGACCGTTTGCGAAAGAGAGGTTTCCGCCCCTTGCGAACTTGGTGACAACTCCTGTTAGAAGCGGATTCCCCGCAAGTTCAACACGCAATGGAATTGCCAATGTCCCATTTCGATGCAGTCCAATGAGGAATCAGAAGGATAGGAGATTGGCACGCTGCGGTGATGCTTCCCGTATTGGCAGCCGAAAGGACCCTCTGCGTCCAAAAACTGGGGGGCAGGCTTCGATTTGGTCGCCGCAGATGGTGTTTCATTTTGCCCCCTGTGGCTTGCCTTACATCAGACAATTGTCTTCGATTCCGCAAGATACGAGCATCCGCTTGCCTTCACATGCTCCACTGCCGCGACCTGGCCAAGCCGCTGTGCCACAATGGAACATACCGGGCTGCTTTCTGTTTCACAATGGAATGGCTAACGTGGGCTCCTACGGGAGACTATCTATTGGAGGGCACGAGGAGTCCGTAGGGTTCAAGAAAGTTGCGCTGTCCGAGGTCCAACAGGGCGCGCACACGGGACATTTTCAGGGCATTGCTTGGGCAGAGAACTAGTCCTCCGAGGCAAGTCCGTTCGCCCATTTGCGTTCGAGTTCCGGCCAGGCCCCGGGAGGAAGCCGCTTGAGCAGGGCTGCGCAGGAATGCGACGTTCTTTCGACAAGATGTCTGGCGGCCCGGATCAGGCCTCCGATCACGAAGGGGCCTGCCCCCACAGCCAGCATGCGAAGGCCTAAGAGAAACAAAAGAACAAGGCTCGCCGTCACGGCGATATGAACTTCTTCCCAGAGCCCCACGGACACGCCGCTGCGGACGAGCAGGCGCCGGAAGCGCCACAGCTTTTTCACGTCCTCTCCGAGAGACCTAAGCCACAAAAGCACGATTTCACGACGGTCTGCCCGGAATCGGCGTGCGACTTCACGGAGATCGGGCCGTGAGCGGAGCTTCCTGTAGTCATCGAACCTCAAAAGAACTTCGGTGTTTGCGAATGCGAGGCCTCGGAGATCTATCATTTCCTGAACGATGCGCACGGGCACCGCGGCATCCGCCACCTTAGGATGGCCCGCAAGCGCGAGAACCAAAAAGGCTAGAAAAAAGAGGATGCCTAGAATGAGCGAGAGCACGAGTCCGATCACGGTTCAATTACCTTTCGGAGGACACTCAATGTGCGGCTCCAGGCCTCGCCCCACTGTTTCATGTGACTCCCGGGGATTTCGCCACTCGAAAGCGAGGGATTCGGCGCGTAGGTCCAGAGCGCGCACGTCCAAATGACCAGCATACCCAAGAAACTTAGGGGGCGGACGAGTCGCCAGTAAGGGACAAAAGAGGTCAGAAGCTCAAGGGCGGAAAAATTTGCAACCGAAATGGAGACAAACATTCCGAACCCCACGGCTATGCCCCGGACGTTACGACCCATCGAAACGCCGTAATATCTCGCGAGGATAAGGAGCAAAAGGAGTGATATGGCCTGAGTACACCCAAGACTGCGTTCCATGAGGGGGTAAACTACTCTGTCCGCAAGAGGCCGGCCCAACCTCGCACCTGTGACCACCAAAGTGATGGCGGAGCCGTACAGTACGACAAGAAGTGCATTGGACGCAACCCGGTAAATTGCCGACCATTTGGGAAAGCTTTGTCGGAAAACCTCCCAGGTTATGAGGAACCATAGAGCGACCGCCAGGATTTCACTCCGCCAGTAGAGAACGGAGTAGAGTTCAGCACGAAGCTGCATCACAGCGAAGAGCACCAGAGTCCGCAACAATACAAAGAGCACGTACGCTACAAAGAACGGATAATGACGCCACATACCGCCCTTGTGGGTCCGCCACAGAAGGACCGTTTCCAGGCCCACGCCCAGAACGAGAAGTGAATACCAAAGCGCGCTCATCGGTGAGGGGCTATATTACTCCAATCGGACGAGAGAAAAGAGGGGGACTCGAAAGCCCCCCCCGACGGTGTTCTGGCGTGTCAGTTCCGAACGACCCAGCGCACAGGCGGCCAGGGAGGGGGCAGTGGGTCGTTGAAGATCGGGTCCAAGAGACCCGGAACTGCATGGATGGACGTGGTGAACGCAAGGTTTCGTGGATTCTTCATCTGGTGAACCTCCGAGAAATTGAGATGGGCGGCACGCTAACACCCTAGCTTTTGCCGGTTCACCAATTCGCAGTTTGTTCAGCGCACTGGAAAGGGGCTTGCCAAGAGGACTCGCTGTGAGCTATAAGGCGGCACGCATGACCGCCCTCCGCGTGCTCGACAATTATCTCGACCAGGCCCTGGATTCCTTGGCGGGGCCCTTTGCCAGGTTGGTCTTTCTGGCGTCTCTACGCGATGCCTACACGGGCCGCTATTTGCATGAAGGCTGGATGGGTGTGGCCTCTCCTGAGGAAGTGCACCGAACGCTGCGCGGAATTCACCGTGATGTCTTCAAGTCAGTGCTCAATCAGCCGTTGCTTGAAACCTGCAAAGAACTGCGAGGGCACTTCAAGTCATTGGGGGAAGCGGAGTTCCGCACGGCAACACTGTGGCTTGAGATTGAGCCATTTCGCGAAATGATCCCGGAGGGCTGCTCTCCTGTGGAGCGGCGAATAATTATCTCGCAGGTCAGGACAGCTTTGGAGGTCTTGATGACTGCTCCGTACTGGACTGATCTGGAGGGACCAAGCGCATCGCCACACCTACCACCTGGCCAACCACTTCAGCCTCGCTTCCTAAACTGAACGATTGCACGGCCACCCTTGATGCCGGGTAGGGAATCAGGGTAATTCGCGGCCCATCCACCTGACACCAAGAGCAGCGGTAGGCCTCCCTGAGTTCCACGAAGTAAATAGGCCGTTCAAACTCACTTCTCCAGTTTTCTTCAGACACGCGCCGGTGGTCACCGTCGATCTTCACGACCGCGCCGGGACGCAGCAGCGGAAACATGGTGTGGCCGTTGAGACCAACGTATCCATACATGTGCCGGCGCGGGTTGCAGTTTACGAGGAGCGCGGCAGGGATCTCGCCCCAAAGCGCGACAACTCTGTTGAGCAGCTGCGTGGTTTCCCACCGGAAGGCTGGATCTAATCGCACAGGCAAAGTAATCTTGGTATCAAGGCTGTGCACGGCAGAGGATATGAGGTGGGGCGATATGCGCTTCAATCGTGAGCGGAGATAATGGACGCGATCAGGAGCGACGCCGTAGCGTTTCAAAGTGTCAATGAAGTCCAAACCGTAGATCGCGCTCAAGGTGAATATCTTGAAAACGCTCGGGGGTGAGTCCTCATTCTCTACTTGGGCAAGCCGGGCCGCAGAAATGTAAAAGTTCTTGTTGTTTTCCTCTGCCGCTATGATCTCGCTGAATTGCTGCACTTCTCTGAGTCCGTAGCGAAGCCGGTCGCGAACCTCTTTGAGGAACTTGCCTGGAGTAGGTTGCATCTGCCCTGAGACCGCAAAGGGAAGGTCCTGCGCGGCGGGATTATACGCCAGCTGGCGTGGTCAGAGTGGCTCGGCCGTTCAGTCAACTGAACAGGGCAGTGACGCCTCTCCGGCTCGGCTAGCCGCACACTGTCAGGGGTGACCCCTTGGGCCCAGGAACGACCGAGATATCGTTTTTTATGGACCAACCAATGGTGAATCACGTACGCGATTCGGGTCAGGTCGATGAAACAGACCCACCTCTAGCATAGTCTCTAGCAGGAACTCAACGCACAATTTCGGTACAATCTCGGGTAGCCAATCGATCAACGAACGGGTGAACTTGAGGCTCCGAACCGTAACTTCCTTGATGGGCTCACGTATTCTCAAAGGCGCTGAAGACGCACATCCGTTACCAGCTACTTCGTGCGAGGAATGCTGGCATTCGGTCGCCGATCGCTCGTAGACTTCCTGCCATGAGGCACGCCGGACGAAGACCGACCAGGAAGAGGGAGATCAAGAACTGGAGAGAGGCTCAGCGTTTGCTGGAAGGATGGCGCAAGAAGCTCACAAACTTACAGATTGAACTGAAACGGCCCCGAGTCATTGACGTTGTGCCCGTGGACTTCCTCCGTGACGACCCGCCCGAACGCCCGGGCGAACCCGCGCAGAAATTTCGCGGCCAACTGGTTTTCTTCACCAAGGACGATGTGACTATCCGGCGCCCCTCGGGGGCAATCTTCGTCATCGACAACGATGAGATCGCTGCGATCTCGGACGGCAAGACTCGCTTTGAGACTCAGTAGGAAGGCCTCCCTTCACCAGGTAGGCTCAGGCGTGCTCTTGCTCTTTGCACTCACGGCAGTGGCGCGTCCAGGGCACCGCTTCCAGTCGGGCATGCGAGATCGGTTGCTGGCAGCTCTCACAGACGCCGAATGTGCCCTGCCTGATTCGAGCGAGGGCCTCTTCGATCGCCCGCAGGAGACGAACATCCGACTGATGCAGGCGGATCTGAAGCTCCGCTTCAGCGTCGGAGTTGGCCTGGTCAACGAGGTCGCCGTTCGAGGCGCTTGCTCCTGGTACAAGAGTCTCAGCTCCGCTCCTCGTGGCCGACAACTCGTCCAGCTTGGCGAGCAACAATCGCTTGTAATGCTGTAAGTTCCCTGTGTTCACGATGTTCCCACCAGAGAAGCGCAGGCGCTTCCGTTTGACGTCACATTCTACACCCACGCGAAGGAGTTTTCCGTGAGCCGCGCTCACGAGTGGCCTGGCCAAGGTTCGTTTGAGGCGAAAGCAGCGCCGGCGTATGATTTCCTCGGCTGGCCGCAGAGGAGGTCATCGTGGTGACAACGTTTTCGCGGCGGTTGTTTCTCACCCTCGCGGGAGCCGCACTCGCCGCGCACCGCACACTCTGGGCAGCGGACACCGTGGCGTCAGCTCTCGGCCATATCATCCTCGGCATCGACGATCTCGACCGCGGCATCGGCTGGATGGAGGAGCGCACCGGAGTCCGCGCGGTCTTCGGGGGCGTGCACCCCGGCCGCGGCACGCGCAACGCGCTGCTCTCGCTCGGCCCGCGCCGCTATCTCGAAATTCTCGCGCCCGATCCGCAACAATCGTCACAGAGTTGGTATAAGGAGTTGCGCACCCTGCGCGAGCCGCGCCTCATCGGCTAGGCTGTGCACACGGAGGACATCGCGGCGCTCGCGAAAAAAGTGCTTGCCGCCGACTTCGCCATCGACGGGCCCAACGACTGCTCCCGCCCGCGCCCGGACGGCAAGACTCTGCGCTGGAAGTCGTTCCGCTTGAAAGACGATCGCGGTGGCCTGCTTCCGTTCTTCATCGAGTGGAGCCCTGAATCGGCTCACCCTTCCGCCGACGCGCCCGCCGGATGCACTCTCGCGCGCTTTGTCCTCCAGTCTCCGGCTCCGCAGGAACTGGCAAAGGCCTGTCAACACCTCGGCGTTGACGTCGCCGTCGAGCGCGGCGAAAAGCCACTCTTGTGCGCGCGCATTGCTGGCCCTAAAGCCGATGTTGAACTTACCTCCTGATGTTCTCCGGGGCGATTTCTCCGGTTTATTGCGGACCACAATGATGCCCAGCTAGTGTCGTGTCCCGCAAATTCGCCGAAGATGTCTTCCGTCAGGGCACCCTTTAGGCGTGCCGCAAGCAGCCTGAATTCAACATCCTCACGGGGCTTCAGCCCCTGAGGGGCCTGCCAAATTAATTCTGCATATCTCTGGGACACGACACTAGGAGATCCACCTTTAATTGCTGGGGTTATCCGTCATGCTCATCGGCGAGCGCCTGCGCGCCATCCGCGAGGCCAAGAACCTCTCCCAGGGCGACATCGAAAAGCGTTGCGGCCTGATCCGGTGCCACATCTCGCGCGTGGAGAAGGCCACATCATACCTGCGCTCGAAACGCTGGAGAAGTTCGCCCACCTCGGAAGAGGAGTAATAGATTCATCATCGCGAAGCAGCCCGCCAGTGGAACCAAGAGACCCATCCGCAGGTTGCCGACGCGCGTGGAAATTGCGCCTACCAGCCACGGCAGGGTCGCTCCGCCGAGCCCTGCCAGCGCAAACATCACTCCCGAGACTCGCCTCGCTCCGGGGCCGTAATACTCAGCTAGCCACGCCACCAAGATCGGGTAGATGCTGGCGAGCCCCAAGCCTGCCGCGGCCACGCCGACGACAACCCCCCGCAGGGTAGTGACCACTAACAGTGCCGCGGTGCCCGCTCCGGCGATGGCCAGCCCCACATATGCGAGCAGGCTTTCGCTTAGCCGCCGGAGTGCGGCTGGTGCCAGGGCCCTTCCCCCGAGCAGCGCCCCCCAGAAGAACATCGGGGTGAGCGCCCAGAAGTTTCCCGTGGTCGCGTCCGTGCGCTTGGCATTGGCGGCCGCCCAGCCTGCGACGGAGTTCTCGACGCCAACGTAGAGGAAGAAGAGCGCACCGAGTGTGAGGGCAATCCTCCTTGGCGCGCGAGAATCCGTTGGCGGCACCTCCTGCGAATGCGCCCCGGGGCGGGACTCAAGCTTTGTCGCCGCGACCGCCACCGCGCTCACGCCGGCTGCGGCGGCGAGGCTGAGCAGCAACGCTTCCACGTTGCGATTCCTTTGTGCCAACATGACCAGCGGCGCGCAAGCAACCGCGCCTAGGCCCCAGGCCATATTCAGCACGCTGAGCGCGCTCGATCGTCGCGATGGCTCAGCTTCAGCAACCCATAGGTTGGAACTGGGAATGACCAGCCCAAGTCCATAGCCGAAGACGGCCGTGGCCGCCAGCCCCACCTGCCAACTGCCTAGCCCCAGCGCGGCAACGCCCAGTGTCATGGCCGCGTAGCCCAGAACAAGTGCCATCCGGTAACCGCGGCCGGGAAGCAGCAGACTCGAAGAGGCGACGCCGGCCATCGAACCGCCGAACTGTGCAGTGAACAGCAAGCCGGCGCGTTCATCGCTGAGCGACCACCGCGAGATCAATGTAGGCAGGATTGGTCCCAGCAGCGCCGTGACCACCCCCGTCGCCACAAACCCGCCGTGCACCACGATGCCCGCCATGCGCAGCCGCGCAGTCGAGTGCGTTGCGGGTATCGCGCGGTTCATTGCCATGAAGAAGCCATCCTGTGTTGGAAGGCGGGTGCGCTTCCGACCCTGGAGCCTACGGGTCTAAGCGTCCGCAGGCGCCGAACCTGTCGAGCCCCGGACGATCAGTTCCGGTTCGACAACAATTCTCTTCGGGTAGGGAGCCTTCTCGGGAGCCGCAATGCGCCGGAGGACGGTTTCCGCCGCGAGCTCGCCCATCTTGCGCAGCGGCTGGCGGACGGTGGTCAGCGCGGGGTTCTGGAAGGCCGCGCTTTGGATGTCGTCGAAACCCACGACCGAGACATCCTGTGGGACCCGCAAACCGGCTTCGCGCAGCGCCCGGATCGCACCGATGGCGGAGCCGTCGTTAAAGGCAAAGAGGGCCGTTAACGTTTCGCGCCGACGCAACAATTGCTGAGTTACGTGGTAGCCCAGTTCCGGCGAGGAATGATCGCCTTCGAGCTGCATGGTCAGCTCGGAATGAATACGCAGGCTGAGCTTCTTCGCCGCGTTACAAATCGCGTTCCAGCGCACCTCCGTGTCCGAGCTGAACTCCTGTCCCTTGATGAAAGCAATGCGCCGGTGCCCGAGTTGCGCCAGGTGCTGCAGGGCCAGGCACGCGGCGCGCTCATGGTTCAGCACGATCCGCGTTACGCCCGGAGCATCATGATGGCCCGAGACGGCAACCACGGGAATCGGGAGGCGCTGGTTGTACGGCGTATCCACTGCAATGAGTCCCTCGACCGCCCGTGAGAGCAGCAGCCTGGGATATTCATCGAGCAGGTCGGGCCGGTGGCGGTGACTGACGACGAAATAGAAGTAGCCCTCCTGCAGTAGATAATCTTCGATGCCGCTCATCACCAGTGCTGCGTAGCCTTCGCTGATCTCCGGCACGACGACTCCTATGGTCAGGCTGCGCTGTTTTCGAAGAGAGCGGGCGAAGAAGTTCGGTCGGTAGTGCAATTCCCGGGCGGCGGAAAAAACCCGCTCTTTTGTCTCCTGGGGAATGCAGTTCGCCGCCGGAGACCGATTGACCACCAACGAGACCGTCGCCGGCGAAAGTCCAAGATAGTTCGCAAGCATCTTCAAGCTGACAGGCTGACTGGGGGCTTCCGCCGTCCGCGAGGCGGAAGCCCGAGCTGCTTTCCGGGGTGGCATGCGCGTAAGTGTCCTACAAGGGGCCTCCGAGAGCAAGCCTCGGCGGCCGCCGGAAAAATATCGCTTGACAGCAAGAATCCTGTGGTGCTAAAAGCCGCCAAGTACAACTAAATCGATTTAGTAAGCACTCGCCACAGACCAGCAAAACAAAGGCCGGAAGGATGACGCCAGGGAGGGGACGATGAGGAAGGGACTTCTCGTCGCGTTGTTTGTGGGGATGTTCTGCACCGCGGCACACGCGCAGTTCAACGCCGCAATCCAGGGAACCGTCACCGATCCCAAAGGGGCCGCAGTAAGCGGCGCCAAGGTAACAGCCACTAGTCAGGAGACTGCCATCAGCCGCGAGACCACAACGAGCGCGGAAGGCTTCTACCGGATTCCCTCGCTGCCTCCCGGGAAGTACACGGTCACTATGGAGATGAGCGGATTCAAGACCAGTGTCTCGAAGGACGTCGAGGTTGCGGCGGAATCCATCCGCGGATTCGATGTTCAGCTCGCCGTTGGCGCGGTGAGTGAGAAGGTGACAGTGACCGCAAGTGCCGAAGGCGTTGAAACTGAGAATGCAAATACTTCGACCACGCTGTCGACTCAACAGATACAGCGGTTACCGCAGGTGGGCCGGGATCCCTACGAGTTGATCCGGCTAGCGCCAGGGATTTTTGGAGATCTGGCCCGAACGGGCGACGGGCGATCCGTAGGGTTTCCGAATGGACCGGGGTCTGGCACGCAACCAACAGGCGGGCCAGGCGGTTCCAGCAGTTCCATTTTCGCATCTGAGAATCAGCTTCCCATCAGCGCGAACGGCCAGCGCATTTCCGCCAACAACTACGTTGTTGACGGCGTTAGTGTGAACAGTCTGTCGTGGGGCGGTGCGGCCGTGGTCACGCCGAGCCAGGAGTCCGTCAAGGAAATCACCGTGCTGTCTAGCACGTACTCGGCAGAAGATGGGCGTAACTCGGGCGCACAAATCAAGGTGGTCTCACAAAACGGCACGAACGATCTGCATGGCAGTCTTTTCCTGAAGTATGACGAACCTGGGCTGAATGCGTTCAACAAGTTTCCGGGAAGTGCGAAGCGTGCGGAGAACAAACTGCGCCAGTTTGGAGGCAGCATTGGCGGCCCGGTGTGGAAAGACAAGGTCTTTTTCTTTTTTTCCTATGAAGGTTCAAGGCAGAACAACAATGAACAGCTCGACAAGTGGATAGAAACCGCGCAATACCGCGACCTGGTTAAAGCGCAGCGCGCAGGCAGCGTGACTGCCACGATACTTGGGGCCACCGGAGTTGCGCCGCGTGTTGTCAAACTTTTGACGCCGACGTGCGCGGCTTTCGGGCGAAACGCCACCAACTGCGCGGTAGTGGGAAATGGGCTGGACATCGGGTCGCCAACCGGGGCAACGGGCCAGTATGTGTCCCTGGGTAATCCCGTTGGCGGCGGATTAGATGGCGTGGCGGACGTTCAATTCGCCACAATCGCCGCACCGAAACATTCCAGCGGGAACCAATATAATGCTCGCATGGACTACAACCGGGGGAATGACCAGTTTGCAGTGAGCACGTACTTTACCGGCAGGGATGATTTGAGCGCAGATAGCGCCGCACAGGGCCGGCCGATGTCTGACCTGGAGTCGAAGCGATTTAATCCCGCGGCGACGGCAACGTGGATTCGGACGCTGTCCCCCACGATGGTGAATGAGGCGCGTTTCAATTTCACCCGTTTTGCTTTCAACGAGGCAGCTTCCAATCCCGGCGTCAATTTCGGCATCCCACGCGTAGAGGTGGAGGGTTTCCTGCCGGCTGGAGATCGCCTCCGATTCGGATTCCCCTGGGGCGAAACTACGCCGGGAATTTTTGCTGAGAACACATACAGCTTCAAAGACGTCTTCAGCAAGATTCGCGGGGTGCATGGGCTGAAGGCTGGCGTTGAGATCACCTGGGAGCAAGACAACAACAACCTGCTGGGCGGCGCGCGCCCGCTGTACTCCGCAGTTGGTCCCTGGAATCTTGCGAATGGGACACCCATCTTCGAACAAGTCAACACGGACCCGCGCACCGGGAAAGGGGCCAACGCCCAGAGATATTTCCGAACGCAGACCTACGGGTTCTTCGTGCAAGATGACTGGAAGTTCAGGCCGAACCTGACCTTTAAAATTGGGTTGCGGTACGAATACTTCACACCTCTGAAGGACACGAGCGGCCAGCTTACCAATCTGATTCTGGGGAGCGGCGCGACTGCGTTGGCCACGGCGAAAGTGGCCGCCGTCAATCAACTCTTCGAGCCCGACCGGAACAACTTTGCACCCCGGGTGGGTTTTGCCTGGGCGCCATCTTCGTTCCGGAACAAACTCGCGGTCCGCGGGGGATTTGGCGTAGCCTACAACCGTATCCACGAGGCTCTGTTCGCCAATACGCGTGGAAATCCGCCATTCTTTGCCCGATGGGGGATCTGCTGCGGGACCGCCTCAACGGACTTCGGAACACCCTTTGCCAACGGCCAAATCGCCTACGTTCTTGGCACCAGCAATTCGATCCTGAGCTATCCGGTGAATCCCGCTCTTACGAGAGGTTTGGACCCAACGACGAATCTTCCCCTCAGCGGAGACTTGGAAATCTGGGGTACGCCTTCGAGAGTGCCGAATGCCTACGTGTACTCCTACTCGCTCGAAGGGGACTTTGAGCTGCCGTGGCATTTGGTCGCGACCCTGGGTTACCAGGGCAGCAGCAGTCACAAGCTGATTCGCATTGTAAATCAGAGCCTTATCTTTCAGCCGAATCCGCACATCGGGCCGGCATTCTTCATCACGCCGGACGTGAACGCCAATTTCAATTCGATGAACTGGCGGCTGGTGCGGCGGTTCAATCGGGGATTGGAGTTCTCCCTAGACTATCGCTGGAGCAAGAGCATTGACACACTCTCCAACGAGGGGCCCGGATTCGGAACGAACCAGACAAACCCGATCGACCCCAAGTCGGAACGCGGGCCGTCTGATTACGATGCGACCCACTACTGGGTCTTCACCAGCCTGTGGGATTTGCCCATTCTGCGCAACCGGCACGATTGGGTGGGCCGGGCATTCGGTGGTTGGCAACTCAACACAATTTTCACCTTCCACTCTGGATTTCCCTGGACGCCCGTGACGTTTGACCATTGTCTGCCGTTGCCGAACGGAAGGGATGTCTGCCCGTCGCGGCCGATCGGAGTTACGAGCATGAAGCCGACGAACAACAGCGACACCGATACGTTCCTAACGGGGAATGGAAACTTCCCGGGCGGCGGCAAGCTCTACTTTGACACGTCGAAAGCCGGACCGCCGGGAGTTGGGCGCAACAGCTTCCGCGGACCTCGTTTCTCCGGGTGGGACTTCAGTATCAACAAGGAGACCAGACTGCCGAACATGCCAGTCTTCGGCGAGCGCGCGAAGATTGATTTTCGCGCGAACTTCTTCAATGCGTTCAACAAGCTGAATTTGGCTCCGTTCGGATTCTCTACCGGGAGCACGGTCGTCGCGGATTCGAATTTCGGCCGCTCGACCCTCGGTCTTTCCGGACGTGTGATTGAGTTCCAGGCCCGGTTCAGTTTCTGAGGCGGGACATCTCCACCCCGAAGAGCGGCGGGGTGCAAAAAACCGCCGCTCTCATCGCGGCCGGGCGACTCGAGACCCTGCGTGCCGAGGGCTACCTCGTTGACGGGGAAAAGGAGGGCGAATGCGGAGAGGGCCTTTCTCTTTACCGATGGAAGCAGTCCCTCACCAGCACCACCATCAATGGTCTTCATGAGGTCGAGGTCGTGGTGGAAAACTCCCGATCAGGAAAATCCATCTTCGGTTTGCGGACACTCCTTTTCGATCCTCCTACAGACTCCACCTTGAACGAATCCAGCAACCGGAAGGATCGGGCCACATCCAGAAAGAAGAACGGGAAGAGGCGATGAACACGAGAAGCTCATCCAGAGTTCCAACGAGTTTACTGAGATCGGACCTCTCCTTTCTACCGC
>OBEQ011968566.1_pt1 | contig 16505 bp, 14 predicted proteins | sample 1670901 | NCBI WGS metagenome assembly OBEQ01 (sample SAMEA104232315, study PRJEB22302) | groundwater metagenome | biome: forest; feature: aquifer; material: groundwater | place: USA | collected 2011-08-07 | depth 5.4 m
CCGTCGATCACGATGATTTCATGGTCCGCAAAGGTCGCATTGTCGCGAACGCTCTCGATCGCATGGCGCAGCAACCGGCCGCGGTTGTAACTGCCGAGGACCACAGAAAACAAGACGCGGTTCGAGGGCCGACTGCCGGAAAAATGAGGCCCGAGTCGACTCAATAGACGATCAAGCATGCTTTACGAATTCCAGGCAGGCCACCGCGCGCGCTGCCGCCGCCAGATCCTTGGCGGGTGCAGTAGCCGAGTGCACGTCGTAATACTCGCAGTCAGCGCAGCCGGCTTCATCCGAAACCACCCATCCCCCTGGACCATATTTGTAATAGGTGGCGGCTTCGAGATCGGGACCGAATGCGCTGATCGCCTTCTGGAGACGTTGGCGGTCAAACTGATGCAGCCAACCCAGGTTTTGCGCCTTGCCGAAGGGGACCGTCATCAGGAAGCGCCCGCCCGGCTTTAAAATTCGATGGAATTCCTTGATGACCTTTAAATAGTCGTCCAGCTGTGACTCGTTATGCTGATCGTCCTGTGTATACAACTTCGCATTGTCCATCCCGATATGTTCCAGCGTACTGACGCTGACAATCAGATCGAATGCGCCATCCCGGAAAAGCGTCTCGCGCAGGTCCCCGAACATATATGAAACGTTCTGGCGCTTCGCCATTGTGCTTTCGGGCGCCAAGGTCAGGATCACCAGCTGCTTGCCCACAAGCTGCGGCGCATCCAGCAGGAACGGATAGTTCAGGACCGATCCCCCGTCCAGCACAAGGCCACCTTCGGATGACATTCTGGATAGTAGCCACGGATACTCGACGATTCTCTCGTCGATCCCGATGCCGTAAGCCTGTGGCAGCGAGTCACCCCGCGCAAAAACATCCAGCAGCGCCCTATCGGTCGGGATTTCTTTCAGCAAATGGTAGCGATACTGCTTGTAGCCAGGCGACCAGGGGATGCGGCCCGACTTCAGGTACTTATCGATTTCGGACGGCCGGACGAGACTTCTGAGTAAGTGGGTGATCTGCATATTCAAGTCTTCTATCGTGCCGGGCCATCGCCATACTCTTGCTCTTCCAGGCTTGCATCCATCGACGCGAGCTGAGCCATTTCCGGATTCAAGCCCTCCACATATACCGCGAGGCAGGTTTTGCGTATCCGAAACAGGGGGCGATCCTGTGAAAACTCCGCGAGATACTCCAGGACCCCCGGGCTCTTCGCGGCATAGTCGTGCCACACGATGATCCCGCCGGGCTTAAGCAATTGCAGCGCTTTTTCGGTATCGTTCTTGACGCCCTCGTAGGAATGGTCACCGTCGATAAAAATGTAATCCATCGACTCCCGATAGGGCGTCGTATCGAAAGCCCGGGAATCGCTGAAGATCTGGGTGATACGGTCGCGGTCTGGCGAACGGACGATATACATGCCGATAAACGGCGCGTAGCGGGGATCATCATCCGGCGGAAGGTTCAGGGTGTAGATCTGGGCATCCTTGCAGACCGCGGCTAAGCCGCAGGTCGTTTGGCCGCGATAAGTCCCGAATTCGAATATTCTTTTCGAGTTCGCAGCGCTCGCCATCCCGCAGACGTAGACCATGTCCGTATGGTTTGCGTGGTGGGATTCTTGGTGGATCACCCCTATTGGAATGGAAATCGCGCCCAGCATCGGAAACAACTGCGTAGCGTATACCTCGCGAATTCGGCTCTTCCTCGCCGCGATAGTCAGCATCATTTCCTGCGACCAATTCGCAAGCGCGGCCTCGAACACATCAGGGAGCACCCCGCTGGCAAGCAAGGCCTCAAGTTCACTGTGAAAATCAGTTGATTGGTTTTTTAGCCATCTGGCGAATTTAAGGAATAAAACGGTCTTGGCTTCGGATGACATCTGGTCCAGCATGCCTTCAAAGTAGCTGGAAAGGACCGCATGACGATTCACGACATCAGAAAACAATTGAGACAGATTTTTCTTACGTACAGCCAAAGTTGCCTGATCTAGGGGAGGCTGAGGATCACCAAAGATATTTGGGCTATTTTTTTCTTTATTCATTTGTTCAACAATTTCAATGTGAAAAACTTGTTAATAAGCACTGGCTTTATGTATCGTGCGCTCAGCTTCTGCTATTCGCTTAGCGATAAAATCCCTCCCCTCGAATCGGAGGTGCTCGGTAGCATTATGTGAAGTAAAAAATACATTTCTGGCAAACTGGAATGCGAAATTATCAAACCGAAACGCCAAAGCATCATTGCCTGTGAAAACTGTAGGGGACACAGACCTGATCTCTTGTTGGATTATGGAAATGTTCTTCTCGACAGCTTCCATAAACACATCGCCGCAATACTCTATGCCTGCCTCATGATTAATCGGTGTAATGTAACAATACACTGACACACCGATTTCGTTCAGGCGCTTTATTGTTTGTTTTAAGCTTTTGATCTTACGGTGATCTGTATTTAGTGGGTACATGTAATGGCACTGGAAGATCGTCTTGAGTCTGTTTTTCCATGGTTCCGAACCAATTACTGGACTCTCCCCAATAATTCCAAGAAACTCACTCAGCGAAATCATCTTCCCGTCATCCAATTCCATAGACACCACGTGATCTTCGACTTCAGGAGACAGTTTCGCGTCATGCAGCGTGAAGTCTGGCCGCTTCAAGCCGAAGGAAGAAAGCAACTCGATTTCAGACTGGAATTGATACAGAGGGTTTAAGTCCCATGTTGGGGAAAAAATCCGTAGATTTATTGGCACAACTGCAATGCGGGGGCGAGCAGGAAGTGCTTCCAACACAGAACTAAATTGTTCGAAAACGCCAGAATGATATCCGCTACCGGAAACAAGGAATATGCCATCTTGATAACTGAGACCAAGGATTTCCCCTAGCGACAGCGAAGACTGGTCATCAGTCGCCACTCGAAGAAAAACAGAGTCTCCAAATACAAGCAATGGGGGGGGACCATCGTCCGAGTAGGCATCCACAAAACTTTTCAATAATGGGTACTCGGCGACTACCTGTGCGCCCTTCACCAAAGGCGCCTCTATTTGCAGAACGCTCGGTATCATACGCGGCTTACTTTTTCGGAGCGCATGGATTGCTTCCACAGCCTCCCGTACCGCAATTTTGAAGTATCCCAAGATGAGCGAGAGGTGACCTTGGGTCATATTTCTCCTCAATGCCCAGAGCCGCTGAGAGCCCACGAAAAATCGACACAGATTTCACCAAAGGAGCGCAAGGGTAGCCGGCCAGTACCATAGTAGTCGCCCTCCAGAACCGTCAGTGTTGCTACATCGAGCACCTTGTCTACAAGCTGCCTATCGATGAGAAGTGCCGCCGTGAGGTAATAGGTTCCAGGTACGAGCGGCAGACGTTTGACGTGGCACGCAAACGTTCCGTCAGTAGAAAGATCAGTTAAATCGGCCGCGAGCACCTCGCTAGGCAAACCAAACAATCTTTGCCGCTTGTCGTTTTCAATCACTATGTTGACAAAGACATCCTTGGGTTTTCGATGCTGCGCCTCGGCAAATCGATAATCGAACGTCATGTAGATTTCATCGCCGGTTTTTACACTTGTGACCGGGATTTTGTTTTCATCCAGGACCTGCAAACGTGTCAGTCTGGCCAATCCGGTTCCAGCCCGGTCGGTTCGATCACCCAGGTCCGCAGATTGCTGAGGAGCCATGTCCTTCTGATACATGTCGATACCCGTTATTACATCGCCTGCATATCGGACCCTGCCTTGATCCATCCAAATCAAGTGTTCACAAAAGCGCGCGATATCTCCCATGCTATGGGAAACGAAAATGATCGTACGCCCTTCCGAGGCCAGATTTTCCACTCGCTGCAGGCACTTTTTCTGGAATGCCAGGTCGCCGACCGCCAGGACTTCGTCCATGAGCAGAATATCCGGATCGAGGTGTGCGGCAACCGAGAATGCCAGACGCATGTACATGCCGCTCGAGTAATGTTTTACCGGCATATCCAGAAACTCGCCCACACCGGAAAACTCGACGATTGCATCGAAAATGGCATCGATCTCTTCTTTGTCCAATCCGTGCAAGGCTGCGTTGAGATAAATGTTTTCCCGCCCGCTGAGGCTCATGTTGAAGCCGGTGCCGACTTCGAGCAGCGAGGTGACGCGGCCGCGGATTCGCACTTCGCCTTCCGTTGGATAAATCAACCGTGACAGAATCTTGAGCAGCGTGGATTTACCGGCGCCATTCCTGCCGATGATGCCTATGCGTTGCCCCCTTGTTACATCGAAACTGACGTCCTTGAGCGCCCAGAATTCATCTTCGGGCTGAGCAGTCTGCCCGGCGCCCTCTCTCCTAAGGCGCCTGACGATCCCGCGCAGGAAGTCGCGCATCACCCCGAGGGAGGTCCAAGACGCGGCATCCTTTCGCGAATATCGCTTGGAGATGCCTCTTACACTGATTACGACTGGTTCCATCAGAGCTTATCCACGAAGGTCGCTTCCGCACGGCGGAACGCCAATGTACCGACCATGACCGCCACAAAAGAAAAGACGAGAGAGTAGCTCCAGAGAAGGACTGGGAACGCGAATCCCTCCAGCAGGCATGCGCGGAAGGCTAGCATGGTGCCCGTCATCGGGTTGAGAAGAAGCACCGGACGCGCCCACTCAGGCACCATCTCGGGAACAAAAAACACGCACGAAACGAACAGACCGATATACATCAGGAATGAGAGAAACTGTTCCAGATCGCGGTTGGTGATGGTCAAGGCGGCAAAAAGGGTTCCGATACCGAAAACCAGCGCCATGCACTGGAGGAGGACGAAGGGCAATAGCAGGATGTTCCAGCCAGGCAGCATTTGATACCAAGCCATCATCATCAGCAATGGCACGGCCGCGATACCGAGTCCGGTCAGATTGGACAGAATCGGCACCATTGGGGTGATGAGGCGCGGGAAATATATCTTGCTGATGATGGTTGCATCCTTCCGAACCGAGCCCGCTGTCTGCATGGTTGCATCGGTAAAGTAATACCAAAAGATCAGTCCGCTGTAGACGAACATCAGGTACGGCGCGTGGACAAAAGTATTCGCGCCGGAAAAGGACTTAAACAAGGTAAAAACGATAGCAACCGCGAGCGGCCGGATCACCGCCCACAAGACCCCGAAGTGCATTTCATCAAATTGCGACTTGATGTCCCGTCGGACGAGACTCATGAGCATGTGCCGATAGCGGTAATACTCGGCGGGGTCCAGCTTGCCGAAGCCGCTCGGCGGACGGATCACAAGTTCCTTTTCGGGCAGAGGTGTCATGGCAGTCATTCCTTTTTGGCCGAGGAGTCCGCATGCTGCCTCATTTGGTGCTGCAGCAGCAGAGCAACCACCTCATCTAACCGCTTGGATGCGCGCCATCCCAGCCTGACTTCTGCTCGACGCGGATCCGCCCGCCCCTCTGACAGATCGGAGGGACGTAACAAGGCAGGATCAGTCGAAACATGATCCTGCCAATCAAGATCCAGCGCGCCAAATACCGCTGCTACAAATTCGCGCAGGCTGTAGCTTTCACCAGTGGCGATTACGTAATCCTCCGCAGATTCCTGCTGCAGCATCCGCCACATTGCATCCACATACTCCGGCGCCCAGCCCCAATCACGAACCACTTCGATATTCCCAAGCCGCAACTTTTCAGCGGCGCCATTGGCGATACGACAGGCTGAGGCAACGATCTTTTTTGTGACGAACCGTTCAGGTCGCAGCGGCGACTCGTGATTAAACAAGATCCCCGTACAGGCATAGAGGCCATAGGCATCCCGGTAGCTCGCCACCTCCCAGTGGGCCGCCGCCTTGGCCACCGCATAGGGGCTCCTCGGACGAAAAGGCGTGTTTTCATCAGCCGGCAGAGAGCCCGTATTGCCGAAGCATTCACTGGAGCCCGCGTTGTATAGCTTGGCCGAAGACCCCAGAAAACGTATGCCTTCCAGCAGGTTCAATGCGCCGATAGCGATACTTTCCATCGTCTCGACGGGCTGCTCGAAGGAAAGGCCAACCGAACTCTGGCCCGCCAGATTGTAGATCTCATCAGGCTCCACCTTGGTGAGCACCTGCAGGACGCTTCTGAAGTCATTGGGTGCCATGGATTCACAGGATACGCGGTCCTGTATGTTCAGGAACTCCAGGTTGCGGAAGGAGGCCGTCTGGGCATCACGGGAGGAGCCGAAGACCTGGTAGCCCTTGGCAAGAAGCAGTTCGGCCAGATAAGCACCATCTTGGCCGGACACGCCACAAATCAACGCTCGTTTTGCACTCATTGTTTAACGCTTCTTCCAGGATGGATCATTCGCGGTAATCGAGTATTGCGTACCCGTGTTTCTTGACGAGTTCATGTAGAAACATGCCCTCTTCCGGAGTCAGCGCTAGATGCCATGCAATTCGTAATCTTTTTCCAGCAATAATTTTCCACCAGATAGGCCCTCTATCAACCAGCGATCAATCGGCCGATAGCTTCTGCATCCAGTTCAACCGCGCGCAACACCTGAGGATTGGTCCCGCTCGGCGGGATATCTTGAATACCGGCACAGCGTAATTCCATGTGCCCCAAACCCGCATTCGCGAGAGCCATGGCGATCCGGTCCCCTTGACCGCCTAGCACATAGTGGTTATCCAAGGCCACAATTCTCCGGCAACCGCTCACGGCGAGTTTCAGCCAATCAGTATCGATACGGTTGAGCCAAGGAAAGTTGATGATCTTGACGCTGATTCCTTTTTCCTTCGACGCGACCTTCGCCGCTTCGACGGCGGCACTAAGCAAGACAGGACCATAGGCAATGACTGTGACGTCCGTGCCCTCAACAAGCGTGGCGCCCTGCCCAACTCTCGGGCGATAGCCTTGGGGTAATCGATAGGGAACTACCCAAGGCAGGGAGACCAGCCGAATATAACTGCTGCCTGGGGCCTCATTGATGCACCAGTCAAGCAGCATGCCGACTTCTGCCTCGCAGGAAGGCTCGACCAGGGTCATACCCGGCATGGCCGACAATGCCGAAATATCACGCACGGCCTGATGGGAATGCCCGGGGCCGCCCGGGACCACGCCAGCTAGGGAACCAACGTAGATGATTTTGGTTTTTTCCGTGGCGTTGTTGTAAATCTGCTCGTTGGGGCGTGCCGACAGAAAGCAGGCGAAGGAATGCACCACCGGCAGCATGCCGTTCAGAGCCATCCCCCCGGCCATGGAAACCATGTCTTGTTCGGCGATGCCACATTCAATGAAACGCCCAGGATACTTGTCACGGAAAGGAATCAGGCCGGTATCGAGAACCAGATCCGCATCCAGGGCAATCAAATTGGGGTGCTTCTCGGCTTGCTCCAGCAGCGCACGGCTATAGGCTGCAATCAGACGCTGCGCGGTGGCAGGGGGCGGCGAGGTTGCTTCTCGTTCGACTTTCTCAAATTCGAGTGCGGCACTTCCTGCTTCATGCAGCCGATTTTGCAGACGCTCCATGATTTCCTGAGCAGCCAATCGGTATGAACTGGCGTCCGGTGCGCCGCTGTGAAATCGATACATAGCGACATCGGAATCAAGCGAAGTGTGTTCCATAAAGGAAACCCCTTTGCCCTTGACGGTGTCTGCAATGATGATCTTGGGACGGGTTTCCCCCTTGAGCGCGGCGAGAGTGGCAGCGAAGGCACCGATATCGTTGCCGTTGCAACGTTCCACGCGCCAGCCAAAGGCACGCAGCTTGGCTTCAAGATCACCCAGGTCGGAGACATTCTTGACGAAGGTATCGGACTGAAGTTTGTTGTGGTCGATGATAGCGGTGATTTCGTGCAGGCCGAAATTGGCGGCAGAGACGAGGGACTCCCAGAACTGGCCTTCCTGCAGTTCGCCATCGCCTGTCATCACAAACACCCGGCCCGGTCGATTTGCCATACGGTTAGCCAATACCATACCCTTGGCCTTGGAAATCCCCATGCCGAGCGACCCGGTATTGGTCACGATACCGGGCGTGCCAATGTCAGGATGACCCGGCAGGCCATCGATCTTCCGTAGCTTGTGTTTTAACTCAAAATCCAGTTTTCCCAAGCCAATCAGCACGGAATAGTACCCTGGGGCGTCGTGGCCCTTAGAACTGAAGAAGGCGTCGCCACCTTGCACTTCCTCCAGCAAAAGCCAACTCATAATATCGAGGCTGCTGAAACTGCTCCCGATATGCCCGGAGCCTGCACGCGCGATCATGTAAAGCGCGTTCAGACGGCACATGTCGGCGAAGATAGTTGCACGCCGGTCAGACGGCACATTCAGGGCGCAAATCCGCTGAAATTCGGGATAGGGAACGTAATACAGCGTACCTTCTACGGCTTGTCCAACTAAATCACCCACATTTTGCTCCAGGATTATTCGACGAGGTTGTAGGGTTGAATCGAAATGTTCGGCAGGATGGCCGACTGTGTATCGAGTAGCCGTTCCGCCATCCACCAATCTTCGAGTTCATTGATATCGAATCCTTCGTACCCTTGGCTGACAAAGGGAATGATGGCTTCGCCGGCGATACTGTTCTGCTCTAGCGGCACGCGCGACCACGCGATTTCGAGACTGGCATCCTGCGCAAATATTTCGGGCAAGGCCGCGAATTGGCTACTGTGCCAGGGAGTGGAGCCATTGTTAAAGGGCATAAGCGGCAACATCCGCTTGCCACGAATCACCCACATCTTGCCAGGGTGCTGCTTGCACTTTTCGATCGCGCGCAGAGAATCGGCGCGCGGGTCTTCGGTGAACAGAGACCAGGCACGCCGAATGGTTTCTGGAAGGCGAAATGGGTTTGTTGGACGAAGGATGCTAAAAACCTCGAACTCTCTGCCAGACTCCCGCAGTTTGTTCAGCATCCAGACAACCCATTCGATATCCGGGGACTTGTCACCCGAGATCTCGGCTGCGCGCAGAAACGGCACATCGGCCCCGTAGTGACGCGCAACATCAGCATACAGTTCGCTATCTGTGGCACAGATCACGGAATCGAAAACGCCGCTGTCGATGGCTGCGCAAACAGAATAAGCCAGCATCGGATGCCCGCCCAAAGGACGAATGTTCTTATTCAGCAACCGCTTGGAGCCGGATCGAGCAGGAATGAAAGCGACAGCGCGAGGTTTCATAATCACAAATGGTCTGTACGGACCAGGAAAGAAATGTTCTTCAACTCCGAATAGACATCCAGCGCCTCAACCCCCGGCTCTCGGGTGCCATTGCCGGACGCGCCGAAACCGCCGAAGGGCATATGCGGCTCGCTGCCATAAGTTCCCATATTGATGTTCGCCACCCCGGCCTTGACGCGTTGGGCGAACCACATGGCCCGGTCGACACTGCGGGTATGGATGGCTGCGGTCAATCCATATTCTGTTGCATTGGCGAGTTGCAAGGCCTCTGCGAGATTCTCAACGGTATGCAGCGTGACTACCGGACCAAAAACTTCCGTGCAGCTAAGTTCCGCGCTAGTGGCCAAGCCCTCGATCGCGGTTGGCTGGATGTAATAACCTTGTGCAAGATCGTGCTCGCTGGGCGCTGATCCGCCACACAAAATGCGCCCACCTTGTTGCCTGGCGGCCTCAATGGCTTTTAGTATCGATTGCTGCTGTTGCTTGTTGATGACCGGACCGAGATCACAGCCAGCACGCACGCCGAGTTTCAGACCCTGCGCCTTGGCGACGAGTTTGTCCCTGAATTCTTCATAAACTGACTTGAGGACAATGATTCGGCTGCCAGCCGCGCAACGCTGGCCGGCATTACTGAAGGCGGAAAGTGCTGCCCAGTGCACCGCCTGGCTAATATCAGCATCGTCGCATACAACAAAGGGATTTTTGCCGCCCAGTTCCAGCGAGACGCGAGCAAGGCGTTTGCCGCCCACCTCGGCAATCCAGCGACCGACACCGGTCGACCCTGTAAAACTGATGACGTTGACTCGCTCGTCACTAACCAAAGCAGCGCCTGCAGGTTGCCCACGTCCCTGTATGACATTGAATACTCCATCCGGCAGGCCCGCCTCCTTGGTCAATTGGGCAAAGAGCAATGCTATGCGCGGGGAATCCTCCGCGGCTTTGAGCACAACGGCATTGCCACAAATCAGGGCGGGGAAGGTCTTCCAGGCGATGTTCGCGATCGGCGTGTTTGCCGGCACGATCAACCCTGCAACCCCAAGTGGCTGGCGGACGGTGTGGCTGTATTTACCCGGCATGCCTGAGGTCAAGGAGCGGCCATGAAGCCGCATGCCCTCGCTAGCGAAGTACTCAGCTTGCAAAATGGCGCCACCCGTCTCACCCATGGCATCCTGAGGCGGCTTTCCGGTTTCGGCAGCAATGCAATCGGCCAATTCGTCGGCGCGGCGCTTCATGGCGGACACGATGTCGCCCAGAATCTGGCCGCGCTTGATCGGGGTTAGCTCAGACCATATCTGAAAAGCATGGGTGGCTGCCGTAATGGCGCACCGACTATCGGCCTCGGACGAATCGGCCACTTGGCAAAGCAGTTGGCCGTTGTGCGGATTAAATTTGTCCAACCAGGCCGCGGTTTCAGGTTGTGCTTCCTGGCCATTGATCCAGTTGGGGATGCGTGGAAGGGTGTTCGACATGGTCAGATCGCAGTCCAACCGCCATCGATAACGAGGTTGGCGCCAGTCATGTAGCTCGAGGCGGCACTGGCCAGGAACAGCACCGCACCATTGTATTCGTCGGCGTTCGCCATGCGGCCGACTGGAATGCGGCCACAGTAGACATCGAGGAAAGCCTGTTCCTGGTTATTGAAGACGCCCGCAATGGTGAGCGAATTCACGCGAACATTTTTCTTTGCCCAGTACGCGGCCAAATAACGCGTGAGGTTGAGGATACCCGACTTCGAGGCGGAATAAGCCACCGGCTTGAAGAAGACCTCACCTCGCTTGCGACGGTACTCGTAGAGGTTCTGGTCGGGCGAAACGACCCCATAAATCGATGCGACATTGATGATCGAGCCCCTGCCAGTCTTGGCCATGGCTGCTCCGAAGACCTGGCAACACAGGTAAACACCTTTAAGGTTGACGTCGATCACCCTGTCCCAGGAGGCCTCGGGATACTCTTCGAACGGACCATTCTCCTCGGGCGGTGCCGAGGGTGGCGAATCGATGGCGGCATTGTTGATCAGGACAGTGGGGGTGCCAGACTTGCTGACAATTTGTTCCAAAGCCCGCTGTAGTGAAGACTTGTCAGTGACATCCGCTGCGCAAAATATGAAATTTTGTGGATACTGTTCTTGGAACGTATCGCTTCCTGGTGATGAACGAACATCCAGCCCAAATACGTGTGCGCCACGCTCAAGGAAGGCCCCGGCGTACTCGCACCCCAACTGGCCAGACACACCCGTAACGAGAACTATTTCCCGACTGACATCAAAGAGTTTATCTGTGGTCATTACTTATAGTTCAATAGGGCTGCCGTTCTGGGCATGAGCCGTTCTGGGCATGAAAAATCAGATCACACACTTCGCGCACAGCACCAAAGCCCCCCGGCTTTTCGGTGCGGTATATAACATGGGGATACACCTCAGGATACGCATCAGCCACAGCAACTGGCATCCCGACGGACTTGAAAGCTGGAATGTCGTTGATGTCATTGCCGACGAACATTGTTTGTTCAGATGCGATACCCAGTTCTCTACAGGTTTCCACAATCGTTGCAGCTTTGTCTTCAATGCCTTGCTTGCACGGCATCTTCAGTTTTTTGGCACGCGCCGCAACAACAGGGTTTGCCTCAGTTGAAATAATGAAGGCTTGCACCCCGACACTTTGAAGCCTTGAAAGCCCAAGCCCGTCGCTACGCCAACAACGCACAGACTCGACCCCATCCTGCGTTACATAAACCGTGTTATCAGTAAATACGCCATCAAAGTCAAAGACGATCAACCTTACCGACGCCAGCAATTCTTTGTTGATCGTATTTACATTGCTCACGGAAAATCAATCCTCGAGGTCTAAGTAGTGAATCGGCTCGCCTTTTGAGACATTTCTCTTTGCAACGCGTCCGACCACTTGATTCGACTCGCGCACCGGAATGTATTGCACATTGAATATTCGTCCCGACAGGTTTTCCAGGGTAAACCTTTCCCCTGCTTTAACATCAGCATACGCAACCAACGATTTCCCCAGCTTCTTGAATACACGCTCATTTCCAAGATCATCAGCAGGCTTAGGCATCATCATGTGGCGGACGCGCCTGATGTCTCGAACGAATTTTCGAAATCCTTCGGGTTCGAGAGCGAAACTATGATCAGTGCCTTTCCATGCGCGGTTGAGCGTGACATGCTTTTCGAAGACACGAGCACCTTTCAGATAGGCAACAGGGCCAGACAAAGTGCCATTAAAATGATCCGAGGAACCAATCGCACACCTAGGAAATTCCTTGATCAGAACCTCAATATTATCCAATCCAAGGCGGTTATATTCGCAGGGGTATTCCGAGACACAATGAAGAATGGCGACTTCATCATGATGATTGAGTAATACCTCGACGCTGGAGCGAATCTGATCGATTTTGCCCCCCCCCACACTCATCACAACCGGTTTACCCAAGCTAGCGATACGGTGGATAAATGGGAGATTGCCCAAATCGAATGAGGCCACCTTAAGAATGTCGACATCTATTTTCTTTAGCAGCTCAAGACTCGGCTCGTCGAACGGAGTCGACATGAATTTAACGCCGTGTTTAATACAATCTTCCTTTAGGATCGGTAACCACTCGGGCTTAAGTTCCAGCTTTTCCCGGTGCGCCCCATATGTTTCTGCAAACGCATTTTCACTTGCGTAAGGAGCCTCGTACGCATCCTGAGAAAATAGAAACCTGTTATTGCGAGTCTGGAATTTGATGGCATCAGCGCCCTCAAAGGCAAAGATGCGAATATATTCACGCGCAATATCCAGATCACCTTGATGATTTTGGCCAACCTCGGCGACGACAAACGGGTTATCGCTTAACTCTTTTTTTCTGAACATTGATTTACCTAGGGATAAACTCGATTAAACGCCCTTACTATTAAGAAATATGTCGAGAAAAAGCGTCAATCATGAAGTGTCAATTTTTCGAGGGACTTCACAGGTTGCTTGTATACTCCCGATACCACTCCACCCACCGCGCTATCCCCTCAGCTAGCACCGTCCTCGGCTCAAATCCCACATCGTGTTTCAGCTCCTCAATATCCGCATAAGTCGCTTCCACATCGCCCGGTTGCATCGGCAGAAAATTTTTCTGCGCTTCCTGGCCCAATGAATCTTCAATTGTTTTGATGAAGGTCATCAGCTCCACCGGTTGGTGGTTGCCGATGTTGTAGACCTTGTAAGGCGCGTAGCTCGATGACGGATCGGGCGTGGCGCGGTCGAACGACGGATTGGCTTGCGGGATGCGATCAAGCACACGCACGGTGCCTTCGGCGATGTCTTCCACAAAAGTGAAGTCGCGCTGCATTTTGCCGTGGTTGAACACGTCGATCGGGCGACCTTCGAGGATGGCGGAGGGGAACAGCCACGGCGACAGGTCGGGGCGCCCCCAGGGACCGTAAACGGTGAAGTATCTGAGACCGGTGGTGGGCAGACCATACAGATGGCTATAAGTATGCGCCATCAGTTCGTTGGCTTTTTTGCCGGCGGCGTACAGACTCACCGGATGATCGACATTGTCGTGCACCGAAAACGGCATTTTGGTATTCGCGCCATAGACGCTCGAGCTGGAGGCGTAAGTCAAATGCTCGATGCCATGGTGGCGGCAACCTTCGAGGATGTTGCCAAAGCCGACCAGATTGGTCTGGATATAGGCGTGCGGATTTTTCAGCGAGTAACGCACACCAGGTTGCGCGGCCAGATTGACCACGCGCTGAAAATGCCCTTTGGCAAACAATTCTTCCATCGTCATGCGGTCGGCGATGTCGCCATGCACGAAGCTGAAATTCGGATAGGGCTTCAGTTGCGCGAGTCGGGCGAGCTTGAGCGCTGGGTCGTAATAGTCGTTGAGGTTATCGATACCGACTACGTCGTCGCCGCGCTTGAGCAGAATTTGTGCGACGTGCATGCCGATAAACCCGGCCGCGCCGGTGAGCAAAACTTTCATGGTGTCTCCGCTGGAGGCGCGATTTTATCATCACCCTTGCGCTCGTCCCGAAGTTTCCATCGCAGCCGCGCTAGAATCGCACCATGCCCGAAGCCAAACCCATGTCTGCCCTGCGTCGGTATACCGAATGGGGCATATATCGTCTGGCCTTGCTGCTGATTCTGCCTGTCATCCCACTCCGCTTGCTGTGGCGTGGGCTGCATGAGCGGGGATACTGGCAGCACTGGAGGGAGCGCTTTGCGGGGGACGCACCGGACACAATGCACCGCGGCGCGCTGTGGATCCACGCAGTATCGGTCGGCGAGACGCGCGCGGCCGCGCCGTTGATTGCGGCACTGCGCGCCCATCATCCGGATTTACCCGTGCTGCTCACTTGCATGACCGTGACCGGGCGCGCCACTGCGCAAACGCTATACGGCCATTTTGCGCAGATACGTTATCTGCCCTATGACTACGCCTGGCTGATGCGGCGCTTTCTCAGACGCTGGCAGCCGCGAGTGGGCGTGCTGATGGAAACCGAGCTGTGGCCAAACCTGATCCGCGAGGCCGCGCGCATCAAGCTGCCGCTGGTGTTGGCCAATGCGCGGCTGTCCGAGCGCTCCGCGCGCGGCTATACGCGCCTGCCGGCACTCACGCGCGATAGCCTCGCGCGGTTTCAAGTCATCGCCGCGCAGACCGAAGCCGATGCGCAGCGCTTGACCCGGCTCGGCGCGCAAAACGTGGCGGTGACTGGCAGCCTCAAATTCGATATCGATCCGCCCGCCCAGCAATTACAAATGGGACGGCAATGGCGCGAGTCATGGGGTGCAACACGTTCTGTCCTGCTCGCCGCGAGCACGCGTGAAGGCGAAGAAGCGGCGATAGTGGCGGCTTTTGCCGCCCACGCGCCAACGGATGTGCTGCTGGTGCTGGTGCCCCGCCATCCGCAGCGCTGCGATAGCGTTGCGAAACTTATTCAGGCAGCGGGTTTGAACTATGTGCGACGCAGCGAGTTAAGTGCCAGTCCATTAAGCGCAAATGTACGCGTCATCCTCGGCGACAGCCTGGGCGAGTTGTATGCGTATTACGCGACATGCGACGTCGCATTTGTCGGCGGCAGTCTGCTGCCGCTAGGCGGACAGAATCTCATCGAGGCGGCAAGCGTGGGGTGCCCTGTGTTGATTGGGCCGTATACGTTCAACTTTGCCGAGGCAGCCGAACTCGCGGTCGAAATCGGCGCCGCGCGGCGCGTCAAAAACGCAGACGAATTGATAACGCTGGCGATGCGTTTATTGCACGACCCCGCATCGCGCGACGCCATGCGTCACGCGGGCCGTACCTTCTCCGCACGCTACCGCGGCGCGACCGCACGGGTGGTTGCGCTTACCGAGCCGCTGTTAAATAACGATCGATTTCCGCCAGATCTGCCTCATCCAGTTCGCCCACCGCGGCCTGAAGATTGAGGCCCGCCATGATGAAGTTGTAGCGCGCCGCGGACAGGTCGCGCTGCGCGGATAGTACCTGCTGCTGCGCATTCAGTACATCCAGGCTGGTGCGCACGCCCACTTGCAGACCCAGCCGCGTCGAATCGAGCTGCGCTTGCGTGGAAATGCGCGCTTGTTCCAGCGCTTTCACTTGCGCTTCGCCATTGACGGCATTCAGATACGCCTGGCTCGCCTGCAGGCCCGCTTCGCGGTGCGCATTTTCCAGATCGAACCGCGCTTTGTCCTGGTTGGCCACTGCCTCGCGCACGCGCGAGCTCAGCAAACCGCCCTGATAAATCGGCACCGCGAGCTCCAGACCGATGACGCCGGTGCGTGAATCGATTTGCTGCGAACCAAAATTCTGATTGTTGGCGACGGTATAACTCGCCACCGCGTCCAGCGTCGGATAACCGCTGGCACGATTGCGCGCCACTTCGCGATCCGCGATCAATTTCAAATCACGCTGGATGCGGCTTTGCAGATTCTGCTCTGCGGCGCGGGCGACCCAGTCGTCGATCGCCCCGGTGGCGGGCAGCGACATGCTGAGCTTGTCACCGAGTGCTGCGAGTGGCAAGGGTGATTTGCCTACCAGGCGCTGCAAGGTGCGCAGCCGAATTTCGCGCTCATTGACTGCGGCGATTTCCTGCGCGGTGGCGAGGTCATAGCGCGCCTGCGCTTCGTGCGTATCGGTCACCGTCGCGTTGCCGACTTCGAAATTGCGCTTGGCGGACGCGAGCTGTTCTGAAATCGCGGCTTTTTGGGCCTGAATGAACGCAATGTTGTCTTGCGCCTGCAGCACGTCAAAATACGCGCGCGCGACGCGTAGGATCAAATCCTGTTCGGCCAGCTTTAGCTGGCTTTCGCCGACCTGTAATTGCAGCTTGGCTTGTTCGTAGACCACTCGGTTCTGCATGCGGAATATTGGCTGCGCGGCGGTGGCCGATACGCCATCCGATGTAAAAC
>OBEQ012127003.1_pt1 | contig 16491 bp, 20 predicted proteins | sample 1670901 | NCBI WGS metagenome assembly OBEQ01 (sample SAMEA104232315, study PRJEB22302) | groundwater metagenome | biome: forest; feature: aquifer; material: groundwater | place: USA | collected 2011-08-07 | depth 5.4 m
CACCCACTCCGGTAAGGTGTGACATCGCCCCATCGGCATATTCCTTCCTTACTGCAATTTTCTTATGGCGGGGCGGAAAAAAATCGGGAGCCGGAGATGCCGTGGGGCGACGAGGCTTTGCGAGCGGGGGGGCCTGAGTGGGCATTGCCCATTCCTCTCGAAAAAGGTTCGCGCAAACAGAAGCGAAAGAGCACAAAATAAGCGAAGCGTTTTTATGAAGGAGAGAAAGTGCCCTGCGGCACTTTCATACGGTACTTGAAGACCCCGCCGCTGTTTCGGCTTTACGAAACCGTCGGGGTGTACCAATCCTGTAAGGATCAAGACTCCTGCCTCCGGCATTCACAGAAAAATCTGCCTCTTTTTCGAGAGGCAGATTTTCTTAAGTGAAATAGGCTTCCGCCTCTTTTCAAATAGTGTTACGCTAAAAACACCAAACCATGTCCACGCACGCTTTTCACCTCCTTCGCATTGCCTTACTGTGTTTTTTTCTTGTCGTCTTTTCATGGGCGATACTCAACCTTATCGATCCTGATCTGGGATGGCATTTGCGTGCAGGAGAGATTGTCGCAACAATGGGCCATGCGCCGCAGTATGACCCGTGGACCTATACCGCACCGAGCCATGAATGGATCGATCATGAATGGCTCACTGATCTCTTTCTGTGGAAATTCTTTATCGTAAATAAATGGAGACTCGTTCAATCCTTTTTTCTTTTTTGCGCATTTATTCCCATGGCAGTGTGGATCCTTCGCTCCCGCACCGAGTTACAATTATTCATTTCGACGATCGCGGGCACGCTTCTCCTTCCCATCGTGGGAGTACGACCCCAATTTATTACGTTTTTTTTATTTTTCCTATTGCATGAATTTCTGTTCGCTCCCTTTTTTCAAAAAAAGAAAAAAATATTTTTCTTACTGATGCCGATATTTTTTGCGTTGTGGGCCAACCTGCATGCAGGTTTCGTGCTTGGACTTATGTTGTGGGGACTGACCCTTGTACCGACGTGGTATGAAATACTGCGAAAGAAATTGATTCTTTCTCGCGACATGATCTATGAATCCATTTCCTTTTTCATCAGTATCCTGGCAACATTGTGTACCCCCTATAGTATCCGCCTCTGGCATGAAATAATTGTCGCGAGCATAAATCCCCTAAATAACAAAATTACCGAGTGGCAACCTCCATTTGCCTATTGGAGCAATACGCCCTCCTTTTCCGCATTTATTCTTCCACTCTTTGTTGGGGCAACACTCGGACTCATACTTATTTTCCGGAAGACCTTCTCTCCAAAACAACTCCTCCCCGCAGGAATTTTCTTTGTCTTCTTTATGCAACATACACGCATGGCACCTTTTTTCTTTATCCTTGCACTTCCGCTTACTGACCATGCGATAACAACACTCAGCGAGATACTTACTCCTCTCTATGAAAAACTTCCCTTCTGGAAAAAGCGCATGGGTATTTTTCTTCCCACCATAGTCCTTGTCGGAGTGCTACTCTCTGCGGCAACGTCATCCTCAATAAAAAGCCCCTACACGCCCCCATTTGCCGCTATTGGCGCCTTAAGCGGCATACATGACAACAATTGCCGCACCTTTAATAATTACGCCTTCGGAGGATGGATGATTTTTACTTATCCCGACAAGCAGGTTTTCGTCGATGGGCGCGGACCGCACTGGGAATATCCGAAGGGTCATTCCACTCTCCAAGAATATCTCACACTCATGGATCATCCCGAAACATGGAAATCGATTTTTGAGAAATATAATATCTGTACTGCCATTATTCCCGTGGAACCTAAAGACACTGATCTAGCTTCACCATCAATTTACTTGGGACAAACCCTGAAACGTGACGGGTGGTGCCAATATTACGCCGACCAAGATGCGATGATCCTCCGCTCACCAAATACCAATTTTTGCAAAAATCAACTTGGAAACTGAGTATTAAACTTGTAAGCGAGGATTTCATTTAAAAAAGGTTCCGCAGAAACAAAAACTGTCAAAAATTTTGACAGTTTTTGTTTTGAGGACGAGCTTTTTTAAATGAAACCCGAGCGCCCCCTATATTTTTCCCACGAGATCCATCCCCGGCTTAAGTGTCGCCTCACCCGGTTCCCAACCTGCGGGACATACCTGCACTCCTCCGTTGTCATGAACAAACTTCGCTGCTTTCAATTTGCGTAACAGTTCCTTTGCACTGCGACCGATCGAATTGTCATGAATTTCAACTGTCTTTAATACTCCATCGGGGTCAACAATAAACGTACCGCGTTGAGCAAGGCCCGCATCACCTCCTGTGGCAATATATACTCCAAAAAGTTTTGCGAGCATCTTTGTCGGATCGGCAACCATGGGGAATTTTACCTTCTTAATGGCGGGTGAATTATCGTGCCACGCCTTATGGACAAATACCGTATCGGTTGAGACCGAAAGAATTTCCACATCCATCGCCTCAAACTCCGCATACATATCCGCGAGTTCTTCAAGTTCTGTTGGGCAAATAAAGGTGAAGTCCGCAGGATAGAAAAAGAACACAAGCCATTTTTTGTTTTGATATTCTTTTGTTTTGATGCTTACTTCCTTATCGGACTTGGGATCGTATGCCGTCATGGTGAGCTCAGGGAGCATACTGCCGATTGAAAGTGTGGTGGTGTCGTTTTGCATATATTGGTGATTACGGATAATGATGCCATGTATGATAGCATAATTATACTTACCTATCTATGCATACCGTATGAAGAAAAAACCGAAACTCATCGCCATTGTCGGCCCCACCGCAAGCGGCAAAAGCGATCTCGCGGTTATGCTCGCTCGCCAATTTAACGGCGAAGTCATTTCCGCTGATTCACGGCAGGTCTATCGTGGACTTGATATCGGCACCGGCAAAATTACGAAGCGTGAAATGAAGGGTGCCCCCCATCATCTGCTTGATGTCGCTTCGCCCAAAAAAATATTCAGCGTTGCGCAATATAAACGAAAAGCCGACAAAATAATCACTGATATTGTAAAACGCGGCAAACTGCCGATTCTTGTCGGTGGAACGGGATTTTACATTCAAGCGGTAACGGAAGGACTTGTACTCCCTGAGGTGAAACCCAATCCTTCACTGCGTGCCAAACTCACCAACATGAGTCCATCGGAACTTTTTCTTATCCTCAAGAAAAAAGATCCAAAACGTGCGCAAACAATCGATTCCAAAAATCCCCATCGCCTCATTCGTGCGATTGAAATTGCCGAGGCACTCGGTAAAGTTCCCGTGCTGAATAAAAAAACCCCCTACGACACGCTTTTCATCGGCATTGACCTTCCTCGACCTCTCTTGAGGGAACGCATCGGAAAACGGCTTACGAAGCGTATGAAGGCGGGAATGCTCAAGGAAGCACGCAAACTGCACATAGAAGGACTCTCCTTTCGACGCATGGAAGAACTGGGACTTGAATACCGCTTCCTTGCGCGCTACCTCCAAAAAAAGATCACAAAAAAAGTGATGCTCCTTGAACTTGAAAAAGAAATTTTTTCCTATGCCAAACGCCAGATGACCTGGTTTAAAAGAAATAAAGCAATTCACTGGATTTCTTTAACCGACCAACAGACTCCTCGTGAAGCATCATCGGACTTTCTTAAAAAATTTCTCACCCAATAATACTGAAGGGAAAGAAAAAACCTCCTAACTGGAAGGAGGCTTCGAAGGAACAATAATATCATGTTGTGTTGCTTTTGTTTTTTCCGATGCTAAGTATTGAGGCGGGATCACAAAGATATGAAAATGGGGATGAAAGAATTCTTCAATCATAATGATCTTGCCTTCTTTCCTGTCGGCAAGCAATCGCTCGCGCAACCATTGTCGCACCAATGGACTTACATGCACCGGGTAATTCGAAATATCCACCGTCGAGCCGGTCAAATGCGTCGAGCAAATTTCATTTTTGCATTTTGCGGAAGAGACTTGCCTCCCTTGAGCCGCCAAAGAACGAACAAGCGAATTGACCCGCAAGAGTGGGGTGGAATTGCTCATTTCCTCGGAAGGATTTTCAAGTAAATATGCGTGGAGATCGCGCGCAAGTGTTTCAAGATACTCCTTAACCCACCAGGTTCCCAAACGCCGCTCGGGAGGAAGATAATTTCCTGTATCGTCGGGAAATTCAATAAATTCCGTCGATATCGGAAAAAGTTCCGAACCTTTTGCGCGATCGATCTCCGCTTGCGTTTGATATCGCTTCAATCCGAGAATATCCGCAAGGCATACTTCCCTACCAATCTTGTCGGGACTTCCATGGAGATTCGCATCATCGCGGTACGCAAGATTAAGGAGCAGTGCGCGTTCGATTTTATCTTCTGAAGCAGGGGTGCCGTACATACAATCTTTATAGGCCTCAATCGCAAGTTCGGTGGAATGCAAACTAAAAAAGGAAGGCTTATAATCTTTTCCAATACTCGGCCTTGTGATACGAAGAGGCTTTGTTTTCTTTTTGGGATAGCGCTTTACTATTCCTGTACGTTTTGCTTTGGGACAATTCTTTGTTTGTACGCAACGCGTTATCGTTACTTTCTTCTCCGCCGCAATCGCGGTTGTATGCACACTCCCGAAAAGGAGTGCTCCAAACGCGAACATCCAAATGCATACGATCCGCTTCATGGGATACTCCTTTCATTCAAAAAGCTTCTACTCTCAGGCTAGCATGGGGGGTGATTTGTGCAAGGAAACTTTACAATATGAAGTATCACAAATTTCTCAGTGTGATTTAGAGGTCATCCTCTCCACGTCCACAAAAGAGAAAATTGTCCTCACTACAATCACAGAGCTGCTACCGCTCGCTTTTGGTCCACTTGATCTGGGAATAGACATCGCAAAATATCAAAAGTAATATGAGAGTGCTCTTCAGTGGGCACTTTTTATTTTGCCAGAATGAGAAAATATTTAAGTGACGGGGTAGCTTGCGAGTACAGAACCACACTTGGATTTTCTCAAATCAAGTACGATTAAGAAAATCTGGGCACTGTCTCAAGCAGTCTTAGGAATTGGACTGGAAATCTTCTCGTGCTTGTTTTGCGAGAAAATATCCCGCACGCAACTCCTCAAAAACAGCCTCTGTTGTTTTCCCTTGCTCAAAATCACTTTGAGCTTCCGCCGTTGCCACACGAAGGGCTTCTTCTGCTTGCTGAAGCTCCTTTAGTGTGGGCTCCTTGAATTGTTCATTCTGATTCATATAGTGATAATTATAATACTAATAAACCGACACGTCTCGAGCGTCTCGTGTCCTTAGTTCAAAACAAAAGTTCTCTTAACTTTCCACTTGTCATTTTCTAGCATAAAAAGTGTTAGATTGTCGAAAAGCAATGCAAAACGCGGTTGTGGCAAGGTATTCACATAATCCCAAATTTGTTCAAAAAGTCCATCGTCTAAGTGGCGAGCAATGGACATGTGAACTCGAAACTTTTTGGGGTCAAATTTTTTTTCTTCATTCAGGTCACCGAGCGTAACGATACAATCTTCAATAAACGCATCAAGTGTGTCGGTGCGTGTGGGGGATAAAAAAATTGTTTCATTGTTATCGTCAAACCTGCCAAATCCATCAATAGAAAATTTAAATGAGCTTTTGTTTATAAGAAATTCTCTTATGTGATTTTCAGCATCTGAAGTATCCTCCGTTTCGAAGGGGTATTTTAAGGTAAGGTGTGACGGAACCCTCAAGGAAAGGTTACTAACACCAAACTTCTCGTGAAGCTCGGTTGTGATAGCGTCATAGTATTTCTCAACCTCTGTATTACCATTGTATCCAATGAAGTGTCGCATGTTTCTATCTTAATTTATTCAGAAAAATATCAAACGCGTCTCGAGCGGCTATATTTTAGCCAAGACAAGATTAATAAATTCTATCTTTGTTCGATAATATTCTCTGACACTTAGGCCGTTCCCTGATTCTTTTAATTTTCTATATTCATCCAATGCTTCGGGGGTGGCCCTAATGTAATTTTCAAATTTTACGCAATCGACCCAGCCATCCCCCTCTTCATTAATCAGAAAAACATCGACGTGCTTTCCATCAATATCTGTTGCGAATCGTGCTCTCTCCAGTGGGTAACAACTTCTTGGTTTTCCAAATAACTCAGTCAACGTAAATATATGACTATCAAACTGGTTTTGTAGAATAGGCACATAAACATCTATTTCATCCTGACCGGATATTCCCAAACTCGATGCTCCTCGATGTTCAACCTTCGTTTCTTTGCCTAGCTTTGAACATATAATGGATTTCACTTTCTCAAACTTTTCTTCGCAGTTGGGATCAAAAGGTGTGATCTTTATCGTCGACTCATCCGAAAGATGATTTATCCATTCTTCTTGTTTTTTAGTAAGCATAGCTAGTTTCACGCGTCTCGTGCGCACCAAATTCTCACCCGCCCTGTGATCTCTTAAGCTTCTGCGCGAGCGCCTTGAGCTTTTCCACATCTGCCAACGGACCACCGCCTGAGCAAATCCACCCTTCATAGTTTTCAAACCAAAACTCCTTGCCACTTAAATACTGCTTCCAGATTCCTTGCTTCAATTCAGGAGTGCCATGTAAGGGAACAAGCTTGATGTGCGCATGATCAATACCCGTGCCCTCCATAAGCACCCCCACACGTCCAACATCCTGATAGTAATTCTCAAGTACTAGAGCAACCTTTTTAGATGCAATGATAAATCTTTGCAAAACATCATTTGGCATCTTCAGAACGTCACTACCAAAATGTTCTTTGGGAATCACACAGGAAAAACCCTCAGTGTTGGGATCAATCGAAAGAAATGCCTGAAATTCATCATCTTCCCAAAAAACTCCGGGGGTTACAATTTTACCCGCAACTATTTGGCAGAAAATGCACTTATTATCAAATGTTTTTGCGTCGTATGTTGCCATATCGTTATTATATGCGTCTCGAGCAGTGCTATTTTTTGTTACGAAATTCCTTTTTTATGCGGTAATAATGTGCACTGCTTTCCTTCATGAGTTCGGCGGGAAATTTTTTCCGATTATGTGCGAGCTTCTCTCGGATGACCTTTTCTGTGTCAAATCCAAACAAGATTGAAAGTTCGAGCGCATAGATGAGCACATCAGCAAGCTCATGCTTGAGTGACTGCATTTTCTCTTTGTCCTTTTTGAACGTAGCAACCGTTGGTGACCCCCATTGAAAAAGCTCAAGAAGCTCCCCTGCCTCTATGCTCACTGACTTTGCCAAGTCTGCTGGTGCAAAATCTACCCATCCCCGCTCTTTGCATAATTGCTGTATTTCTTTTTCTATTTTTTTCATATCTTTGTTGTCTTGAGCGCAATAACTGCGCACGACTTGGCGGCGCGCCGCGAGGTGGATGTCGAACCGTGGAGGCCGATTTACAGGATGAAATATCAGTTGGTCAGCAAGCACAAGGTGTCAATTACCGAGATATTGCGGCGCAGATATTTGCTCAGTTAGTTACGAACTGTGCACCCCATTCTCCCCCATTCACTCCGCCCCCACCTCACTCAGTGCCTCAAAGCGATTAGGGAATGGATGTGCGAGGGCGGCATGGTCATATTCACTGCGCGTCAATGTGATGTCACTCTTCCCCAGGGCTTCATGCTCAAGACGTTCGTTGCTATGTCTGATATTGAGCATCAAATCTTCTTTTTCTTCAGGGGTGAACATGCCTTCGTAAAGCTCCTTGATGGCGCCGCGCGTTTCTTCACGAAAGTCTTTCATCTCCTTCTGAGTCTCTTGGTGATATTGCTGAATCAGGTCGGCAAGTTGTTCGTTAGTCATTTTCTGCTCTTTTTCCATTCACCCATTCAAGCAAATCTGGTGAGGTACGTCAAACTCGTTTTACGAGAAAATATAGCTGACGCAGGGAGTCAGAAAAGAATCTGCGCACCAGCATCCGAAACAACTACACACATGTCGAACTTCGGATGGAGTTGATTATCGAGAGATTGCAACACCAATATTCTCCCGGTTATCGGAGAGCGAAAAATGCGATGCACTCAAGAAGGCCACATCGAACTGATTGGATGAATCCAATCAATGCTTATGTGTCGGATTATTGTTTACAGGGCGGGCCCACGAGGAATCGAACCCCGACCGCTTCTTTTGGAGAGAAGAGTTCTACCACTAAACTATAGGCCCTAGTGAGAAAAATATAGCATGCTTCCCTCAAGAAGTAAAAAACCGCAAACGCGGTTTTTTAAGAACAAATTAAATGACTTCGATTGCGCGGCGCGGAGAAACTGGCGAGGAAGGCGTATTCTTATACGATGACCGAGCCAGAGAGGCTCCGCAACAATGCAAGCGGGGTTAGTTAATTTGTTCTTTACTTTTTTGTTTCTTTAAAGACAACATGTTTACGTGTCTTCGGGTCGTATTTCTTGAGTTCAATTTTCCGCGTAACAAGTTTCTTATTCTTGCGCGTCCAATACACCTGTCCGGTGCCTTTGCTTTTGAGTTGTATAAGTTGATCCTGAGACATAATTTGCTGATTAGTGTATGCCATAGACTATCAAAAAAGCCAAAAATACGCAAGCCTCAAATATTCCGAGTTTATGTGTAGAACTTCTTCATTAAGGGATTCAAACGAGTGGTAATTTCATAATGGGTTGTACCCGAAAAATTGGCAAGTTCGCGTTGAACAATGGCCTCTTTTCCATCTCGACCGATCAGCGTTGCAATATCCCCCTCCTTTACGTGAGGAAGATCGGTGACATCCACAATAATCATGTCCATTGAGACACGGCCCAATACGCGAGCGGTTTTTCCATGGAGCAGCACTCGCCCTTTACTTGAAAGCAAGCGCGGAAAGCCGTGCCAGTAGCCAATCGGTATGATGGCAATTTTACTTTCACGACGAAGTATTTCGGTAAAATCATAACCGATGCGCTCTCCTTTCTTCACTTCTTTGACTTCGCTTACCACGGCCTTCCACGAGAGAATGGGTTTCAAGGTTATTTTTTTACTTAAATAATGCTCCGCTTCTCGTGAGGGCCAAAGTCCATAGAGTCCGATGCCGATACGTACCATGCCGAAATGCGCATCAGGGTACAGCATCGCTCCACCCGATGCGGCGGCATGAAGTATCGGGTCAATACCCGCTTGATGAAAAGCCTTTATCCATTCATGAAATTCTTTTATTTGTCGACGCGTATGATCACCCGAACGCGGATTCTTTGCTTCTGCAAAATGCGTATAAAGCCCTTCCACCTTCAACTTGGACATCCGATGTCCAAGTTGGGAAAGGAGACGGGTTGAATCTCCCAACTGAAATCCTTGGCGATGCATACCGGTATCCACCTTGATATGCACACGAAGATGCTTTTTTGTTTTGAGGTGCATTGCCTCGCGGAGCTGGGAAAAACTTGAAATCGTAATTGCGATATCATGGAGCGCGGCTTCCCCCATCATTTCCGGAAGCGTGTATCCAAGTACAAGAATGGGCAATGTTATTTTTTCTTCACGTAAACGGAGCGCCTCGACAATAGAATCAACTCCGAGGTAATCAACACCAAGACTCTCCAACTCGCGACTAAACTGCACGAGACTATGCCCATACGCATTGGATTTCACCACTCCCATTAGTCTGGTTTTCTTTCCAATCAACTTTCGAAACACACGATAGTTGTGGGCAATCGCTTTCGTGTCGATTTCAATCCACGTCCGTAATCCTTGGGTTTTCTCCTTTTTCCTCATGCTTATATTGTAACAGCTTTTTGATAAATCGGTTTTGAGTGGGGGGTGAGGAAATGAGGCGATTATTTCTGCACATCAATTGCAATCATGACGCAAAAAGCGAAAATGATGATAATGGAAAAGAGAAACATTCGCCGCGCCCATTGTCTTTCCCCGTTGCGATCATGAATTGTAAAACCCTTGAGGCAAAGATAAAGCCAAATCAGACCAAGTAACGGTACTGTCCCGAGAAAAAAGCGACCGGTATAACCTGAAAGCGTAAGAAAGATCAATGAGATGGTAAAAGCGATAATATAAAAAACCATGTGAAGTTTGGTAGCATAAAGCCCTCGAACAATCGGGAGTACCGGAACTTTTGCATTGGTATAATCCTCAAAGCGATAAATCGCAATCGCAAAAAAGTGCGGCATTTGCCAAAAACAAAGAATGAGAAAAAGTAAAAGAGCAGCGAGATCGAAGTTGTGTGTGACCGCGACATACCCCACAACCGGTGGTGTCGCCCCTGCAATACTTCCGATAACCGTGCCGTAGAGGGATCTGCGCTTCCCCCACAAACTGTAAAAAAGGATATAGACGATAAAGCCAAGAAGTGCGATAAGGAGCGCAAGGAGGGTGGTAAAATAGCCCAAAATACATATTCCAAGGATAAAGAGCACACCCGCAAAATACATCGCGGAATTTTTTTTGATCACTCCACGCACCAGTGCGCGGTCTTTGGTGCGCTCCATGAGCTTATCAATGTCACGATCAATGTAATTATTGATCACACAGCTTGATGCGATGATGAGCGACAATCCAAGAAGCATCGCAAAAAGAAGCCAACCATCAAAATGCCCTCGTGAGGCAAGAAAAAAACCGGCAGTCGCAGTAAGCGCATTGCCGTAGATAATACCGGGCTTCGTCAATAGATAATAATCCCTTAAGAGCATAATTTCTGCGGGCTATTTACTCCCATCCATCGCTTCATCCAACAGTATTGTCTTTTCAAGTGCCGCTCCTGACATCATGTTTTGATCAAGATGATGCATGATCCAAAGCGAACCGATCCCCACCACAAGCACGATAAGGAAGGTAAATGCAAAAATGACAAGATTCCAACGTTGTTCCAATTTTCCATTTAAGTGAAGAAAATACACCAATTGCACAAGAAGTTGAAGAAGGGCAATGCTGAGAATAAAGACCACAATGACCCCTTTGGTAAAAAGATGGAGCGTTACCATAAAATACGGCAGGAGGGTGAAGGCGACTGAAAACAGAAAGCCTAGTACATACGAACGGAGGTTTCCGTGATCGTTTCCGCTTTCTTCCTTGAATTGAGCAGTCTCGGTATTCATAGACATATTAAAGGACGCCCATTAAGTAAACGAGAGTAAAGATAAATATCCACACAATATCAAGAAAATGCCAAAACAAACTGAAACAGGAAAGTTTTGTCATTATGGCCGGTGTTATCCCGCGAAAGAAAATCTGAAACATGAGCACGAGCATCCAGAGTGAGCCGAGAAAAACATGGAGACCATGCGTCCCAACCAATGCAAAGAATGAGGAAAGGAATCCGCTTCGCTCAGGACTGCTTCCTTCGCGAATAAGGTGAGCAAATTCGTTCAATTCCATTCCCAAGAATCCGATACCGAGAAGCAGTGTTGCCGCGAGTGCGCTGAGCAGCATACCCTTTTGCTTCCGATGTGCGGCGAGCATCGCCAATCCGCACGTAAAGCTGCTCGTGAGCAAGAGTCCGGTTTCGATCAACACAAACGGGAGATTAAAAAATTCTTTTCCTGAAGGGCCGCCGAAAGTATTGCCTTGGAGCACCGCATACGTCGCAAAGAGACTCGCAAACAAAATACAGTCACTCATGATGTAGACCCAAAAACCAAAAACGGTCTTTGCGCGTTCCTCTTCGTGTACGTTGTGAAGAATTTGGTTTGTCATATCGTTTGGAGATTATTCGCATGTTCAATCCGAGCAACTTCCGAAGCGGGAACATAATAAGCGGTGTTCTCATCGCATGAACGCACGATCACTGACACGACTACCCCAAGAAGGCCGATCACCACAAGCCACATCATGTGCCAAATCAAACCAAAGCCGATAAAAAACGCAAAGAGGGCGATAATAATTCCCATTGCAGTATTTTTCGGCATATGAATATCTTCATACTGAAGTGGCGCAGTGTGAATATCAAGAGCAGATTCGCGGTGTTTCATCTCCCAGAAAGCATCCCGATCATGCACAACGGGAATAATTGCAAAATTATAAAATGGCGGCGGAGAGGCGGTCGACCATTCGAGTGTTCGGCCATTCCAAGGATCTCCCGTCGTATCAACAGTTTGCTTTCGCTCGCGTATACTGACAATAACTTGAACGATTTGGAATAAAATTCCCACGCCGATAATCACCGCTCCGATAGCGGCAACAATGAGAAACGGCTGCCAACCGGTCGACGCATCATAATGGTACAATCGTCGGGTCATTCCCATCATGCCGAGAATGTAGAGCGGTATAAATGCGACAAATGAGCCGATCACCCAGCACCAGAAAGATTTCTTCCCCCACTTTTCATTGAGCCGAAAACCGATAATTTTTGGAAACCAGTAAATAAATCCGGCAAAATATCCAAAGAGGACACCGCCGATAATCGTATTATGAAAATGCGCCACCAAAAAAAGACTGTTGTGGAGTTGAAAATCAACGCCGGGAATAGCCAAGATAACCCCCGTCATCCCCCCTACGGTAAAGGTTGCGAGAAAACCGATTGTCCACAGCATCGGGGTACCAAAAATAATTCGTCCATGAAACATCGTGAAGAGCCAGTTGAAGACCTTTACTCCGGTAGGAATGGCGATGATCATGGTCATGATTCCAAAGAACGCATTCACATTCGCACCCGAACCCATTGTAAAGAAGTGATGGAGCCAGACAAGAAATGAGAGAAACATAATGGCGATTGTCGCCCAGATCATTGTCGTATAGCCAAACAAGCGCTTTTGAGAAAATGTTGCCACAACTTCGGAAAAAATACCAAATGCTGGCAGGATTAAAATATATACTTCAGGATGTCCCCACGCCCAAATAAGATTCACATACATCATCGGATTCCCTCCGAATCCCGATGTGAAGAAATGAAAACCAAAAAAGCGATCAAGGAAAAGTAATGCAAGCGTAACCGTCAGAATGGGAAATGCAAAGATGACGAGCACCATGCTCGAGAGTGAGGTCCAAATAAAAACCGGCATGCGCATGAGAGTCATTCCGGGAGCGCGCATCTTCAGAATCGTCACAAGAAAATTAATTCCCGAAAAAAGTGATCCGATCCCTGAAATTTGTATCGCCCAAATATAATAATCCACCCCGACCCCCGGACTATATTGAAGTTCCGAGAGCGGCGGATATGCAAGCCAGCCCGTGCGTGCGAATTCTCCGACAACAAGTGAAAGATTAACCAGTACCGCCCCGACAATAAAAAGCCAGAAAGAAAGCGAGTTTAAAAATGGAAATGCGACATCCCGCGCACCGATCTGAAGCGGTATGATCAGATTGAGCAGTCCGAACATAAACGGCATCGCGACAAAAAAAATCATGATGACGCCGTGGGCCGTGAATATTTGATCGTAATGGTCCGGTGGCAAATACCCACTCGCATCCCCCACCGCAAGGACCTGTTGTGAACGCATCATGAGTGCATCGGTAAAGCCGCGCAAGAGCATCACAAATGAAACAAGAATATACATGATCCCGATCTTTTTATGATCCACCGACGTGAGCCATTCCGTCCAAAGCCATTTCCATCGTTTAAAATAAAACAGAGCGCCGATGATGGCGATACCCGCAAGTGCCATAAAACACGATGCGGCAATAATAATCGGTTCGTGAGGCAATGCGGCAAGAGTGAGTTTTCCAAACATAGGAGTTAATTGTGCATTGAAGCGTCATGAGACATCCCCTCCATAGCGGGAGCGGGTGCCATAAACTTCATAACGATACTATTATACAGATTTTTCTTCACCAAGGAAAAATAGGAGACCGGATTATTTTCGCTCGGGACTGCAAGTTCTTTGTATGTGGCATCATCAAGCGTCTGATTTGAAGACTGGCGCACCTCGGCGAGCCATCGATCAAAATCTTCGTGAGACACACTGCGCGCAGTAAATTTCATTCCCGAAAATCCGTCTCCGCTGAAATTCGCCGACGCACCCTTATAATCACCCACTCCATCGGCGATAAGATGTAGTTGCGTGACCATCCCGGACATTGCGTAAATTTGTCCTCCGAGCTCCGGAATCCAAAATGAATTCATTGGTGCATCGGCGGTAATCTGGAAATTTACCGGGGTCTTTTCAGGAAATTCGACAAAATTCACCGTCGCAATATGTTCCTTGGGATAAATAAAAAGCCATTTCCAATCGAGGGCAACCACTTGTATCGTAATGGGTGGGGTTGTTTCGGCAAGCGGAGCATAGGGGTCTAGTTCGTGCGTACTTCTCCATGTATAGAGTCCAAGAATGAGAATGATGATACATGGAGGGACCCACCACATAATTTCAAGGATAAGACTGCCTCCCGCCTCCGGAGTATATTTTGCGGCAAGATTGGTTGCCCGAAATATCCACGTAAAGGAAATAATGAGAATGAATACCGGAATCACCACGATAAGCATGAGCAAGATCGTGCCAAGCAATAAATCACGTTCCGCAAGGGCGATACTTCCTTTGGGATTTAATACCGCGACGTGCCCACTCTGTATCATCAAGAACAGCGTAACAATGATCGTACCGATCACCGTGAGGGCGAGAATGAGGAAAAATATATATTTAGTCCGGTCGCTCATGTGTATCCAGTGTATAGGAAAAGGAAGAAGAAGACGAGCAGAGCTAAGAGATTTTTTGTATCATGCGTTGTGTTGTTGCCATAAATCCTAATTTTTTCCATGCTTTCATCCCAAGGGAATTTTTTAACTCAACATTAAGTTCCATGCTATGGCACCCCTTCTTTTTCATCCATTCATATAATTCCTTGATAAATAATTTTCCTATGTTTTTCTTCCGATGCTCGGGTAATACAAAAACCGTTCCAATGTGCCCATACGAATTCCTTAACGCAGGGCTATTTTTGATATATCCTGTTGCAAATCCCACAATTTGACCATTTGACACTGCAACAAGATACTGAGATTTCTTATCTTGAATTTCTTTTGGAAGAAACTTACGAATACTCTTTGCAAGCTCTTTTCCGTTTTTCCACATTTCAGGATTAAGCTGATAGTGATAATCGGCAGTAGCTTCTTGCAATTTTATAAGGTGAGGAAGATCGCTCATCCGTGCTCGGCGGGTAATAATCTCTTGTTTATTTTTAGGTTCAACATTTTTCATGATCTTTATTGTAACATCCTAAATAAGAATTTAATCTTCGTGACCAATTTAGCTATTAATGATAATCACGTAATCATTGACTTAGGGGAGAAAATTTATTTTAATAACCAAAGAAACATTTCTCAAACAGGAGTTTTCTTAATGTCTAATCGCGCTGATAGTTGCAATTGGTACAACCCATCGCTTGAAGCACAATTGTGCTCTTATTTTAACTATTCACAGGAAAATCTTTTAACGGTATTGGATGGTCGAGCAGAAAAGATAATAGAAGAAAAAAAAGAAGCTCGTCTCATTGTTTCCTTTGTGACACCGCAACAAAAGATGTCGCAGGAGCGTGTGGAGTTGGTGTTTCGATTACCTATGGGTGAATCTCCTCAATTCGAACATCTTTGTGATTACTATTACACATATGGTCTTCATCCTGAATACCGCGTTAAAATGTCGGCGCCGGACCCGCAAGACTTCCCTTGGCTACAATCCATTAATTAGTGGATGACATAATTTCTAAGTTCAATTTCAACTCGCTTACAAGCGAGTTTTTTTATAGGGCAGGACTCTTCCATTACATGGACGGTACACCCTTCGTATCTCGCTTCGCCCGAAAGACGTGCTCGCTGCGATAAACTCAGGGTCTTCGACCCCTGCACGCAAGACATGCAGGGCAGGAGTTTCGATCCTTACAGGATCAGTACACCTTTCACCACAAGAGTACTTCAGAAAATATATTCGTATAACTCATTATTTTCTTGGTCGCCCATTTTCTCACGATGTCAGAACATCGCTCAAAAATATGGGAGAAGGTATTCGAATCCTAGTGAAGTAACGTAGGGCAGGATTCTTCCCTTACAGGGACGGTACACCCCGACGGTTTTTTGATGCCGCAACGGCAATCAAAAAACATCGGCGGGGTCTTCGAATCCTGACGAAAAGCATGCCGATGCTTTTCTCCCTACGCACCAATAAAATAGGCGCCTTTGGGCGCTTCTATTTTACACGGTGCGTAGGGCAGGATTCGAACCTGCGAAGCCCGATGGGCGACAGATTTACAGTCTGTTGCGATTGACCACTCCGCCACCTACGCAAATTGTTTTGACACTATAACCGAGAACGCGTAAAAAATCAAAGATCGTTACAAAATCTTCGCTCAACAGTGGAATTTCCCACCTACTTCCCCTTCCGCGCCCAAACTGAAACAACAATACAGAAGCTGAGGGCGGTGAACAGTGCAGTCATGACAAATGCAATACGACCTTTGTCGACAGGAAAGAATGAGCCGTCGCTTCTCGGAGCGATGAGTGTGAGAAAAATCGTGAGGGGTACCCACCATTTTGCAAAACCGATCCATGTAGTGAAGACGTCGTCTTTCATGCGGTAGGTGATGAGGGAGAAGAGTGCAATGGGAAGAATGGGGAGAAAAAAGATTTCAA
>OBEQ011096792.1_pt1 | contig 16479 bp, 12 predicted proteins | sample 1670901 | NCBI WGS metagenome assembly OBEQ01 (sample SAMEA104232315, study PRJEB22302) | groundwater metagenome | biome: forest; feature: aquifer; material: groundwater | place: USA | collected 2011-08-07 | depth 5.4 m
ATGGCCAAAGCGAAATTCGAACGCACCAAACCCCACGTCAACATCGGGACGATCGGCCACGTCGACCATGGCAAGACCACCCTGACCAGCGCGATCACGAAGGTCCTCAGCCTCAAGGGCCTGGCCCAGGCCAAGACCTACGAGGAGATCGACAACGCGCCGGAGGAGCGGGAGCGCGGGGTGACCATCAACGTCCACCACGCCGAGTACGAGACGCAAACGCGCCACTACGCCCACGTCGACTGCCCGGGCCACGCCGACTACATCAAGAACATGATCACCGGGGCCGCCCAGATGGACGGGGCGATCCTGGTCGTCAGCGCGGTGGACGGCCCCATGCCCCAGACCCGCGAGCACATCCTCCTAGGCCGCCAAGTGGGCCTGCCCTCGATCGTCGTCTTCCTCAATAAAGTCGATGCGGTCGATGACCAGGAACTCCTGGACCTGGTGGAGCTCGAGGTCCGGGAGCTCTTAACCAAATACGGCTTCCCCGGGGACAAGACCCCCATCATCCGCGGCTCCGCACTCCTGGCCGCCCAAGGCGACAAGGGCGACCTGGGCGAGGGGGCCATCCTCAAGCTCATGAGCACCATCGACAGCTACATCCCCATCCCCGCCCGGGCCACCGACAAGCCCTTCCTCATGGCGGTGGAGGACGTCTTCTCCATCACGGGGCGCGGCACCGTGGGGACGGGGCGGGTCGAGCGCGGCACGGTCAAGGTGGGCGAGGAGATCGAGATCATCGGCCTGCAAGCCACCCGCAAGTCCGTCGTGACCGGCATCGAGATGTTCCGCAAGCTCCTGGATGAAGGCCAAGCCGGCGACAACCTCGGGGTCCTGCTGCGCGGCATTGAGAAAGACGACCTCCAGCGCGGCATGGTCCTGGCGGCCCCCGGCACGATCACCCCCCACACCGCCTTCAAGGCCGAAGTCTACTGCCTCACCAAAGAGGAAGGCGGCCGCCACACCCCCTTCTTCAAAGGCTACCGCCCCCAGTTCTACTTCCGGACCACCGACGTCACCGGCTCAGTCGAGCTGCCCGCCGGGGTGGAGATGGTCATGCCCGGCGACAACGTGGCGGTGACGGCGGAGCTCATCCAGCCCGTCGCCATGGAGACGGAACAGCGCTTCGCGCTGCGCGAGGGCGGCAAGACCGTGGGGGCCGGGGTGGTGACGGAGATCGTGAAGTAATGGCTTCAAGGTTCAAGGCTCAAGGGTCAAGCCTTGAACCTTCTTTTTGTCCTTGGTCCTTGGACCTTGCACCTTGAACCTACTCATGCCGCAAGATCAGATCACCTTCGCCTGTACCGGGTGTCAGCGTCACAACTATTACAGTTCAAAAAACAAGAAGAACGCAACCGGGCGCTTGGAGCGGCGCAAATACTGCCGGTGGTGTAAAAAACATACGGTCCATAAGGAAACTAAGTAATGCGATGTGCGAGCTCGTCAGCAGTCAGCTCGTCAGCAGTAGCCGTCCAATGGGGAGCTCCTATCGTATTGAATGGCTGCCGACGAGCCGATGAGCTGAAGAGCCGACGAGCTGATAGGAGCGTCGGTTAATGGCAAACCACCGGTCTCCAAAACCGGGACTGCAGGTTCGACTCCTGCCGCTCCTGCCATGATTCGGTTCAGCGGTTGCCGTGGATGCCCGCACTGGCGACCCACGTTGACGTGAACGCCTTTCAACGGTTTCAAACATTTTTTCAAGGGGTCCGGGAGGAGATCAAGCTTGTCTCGTGGCCGACGCGGGAGGAGTTGCTCGGGTCGGCTGTGGTCGTCTTCGTTGGAGTCGCCATCTTGGCCATCTATATCAGTCTGTGTGATTTTATCCTGTCGAAGGTCGCCAGCGTCCTGCTGCGATAAGGGCCGCACACGCGATGGTGCAGACCGAAGGCGAAACAGAACCGCAGGCGGTGAGCCTGCCGCAGACCGGCGGCGACTCGATGCCTGTTACGGCTGTCCCACATGTGCGTCCAGAGGCGCCCGCCGCCGATGGCAAGGACGGCAAAAAAGAGAAGCGAATCGAGCCGTCTGTGCCGATGCAGTGGTACGTCATCCATACGCAGACGGGACAAGAAGTGAAGGTGAAGAACAATCTCGACAACAAGATTCGCCAGGCGTCCGTGGGCGAGTCGATTGAGCAGGTGTTGGTGCCCACGGAGCGCGTCGCGGAAATCCGGGGCGGGAAGAAACGCGTGTCCGAGCGCAAGTTTTTCCCGGGCTACATCCTGGTCCGGATGGCCATGACCGACGAAAACTGGCACTTGGTCCGTACCACGGCCGGGGTGACGGGGTTCATCGGCGCGGGCCGTCGGCCGGTGGCGCTGTCAGACGACGAGGTCAACGAAATCCTTCGGCAGGCCGAGGAGCGGAAGGAAAAACCCACACCCCGCGTGACGTTCTCCAAGGGCGAAGGCGTTCGGGTGATTGAAGGGCCGTTCACCAACTTCAACGGGGCCATCGAGGAAGTCAACGCCCAACGGGGCAAACTCAAGGTCATGGTCTCCATCTTCGGCCGGCAGACGCCGGTGGAGCTGGAGTTTTGGCAAGTGGAGAGACTGTAGACATGAGACATGAGACAGGAGACAGGAGACCACACACGGCGCCAGAGCCTTTTAGGTCTCTGGTCTCAGGTCTCTGGTCTCAGGTCTGAGACGATGGCGAAAAAGGTTAAAGCGGTCATCAAACTCTACTGCCCGGCGGGTCAGGCCAACCCGGCGCCGCCCGTCGGTCCCGCCCTGGGGCAGCACGGCGTGAACATCATGGAGTTCTGCAAGAAGTTCAACGAGCAGAGTAAAGGCCGGGAGGGTCTCGTGCTGCCGGTGGTCATCACGGTCTACGAAGACCGGTCGTTTGTCTTCCTCATTAAAAGTCCCCCCGTGTCGGTCTTGCTGAAGCAGGCCTGCGGGATCGCGAAGGCCTCGGGAAACACGCCGAAGGAGAAAGCGGGTCAGGTGAGCCGGGCGAGTGTTGAGGAGATCGCCAAGATGAAGCTCACGGACGTGAACACGACCGACCTGTCGGCCATCATCAAAATGGTGGAAGGCACGGCCCGCAGCATGGGCATCGACGTGGTGGAGACCGTGGCTCCCGTGAGCGCGGCCGACGCGCAGTCGGAGAGCGCCTGATGGCCAGCAAGCGTTACGCGCAAGCCCTGAAGTTAGTCGACCGTTCCAAAGCCTACCCGCTGAACGAGGCGGTGGCCGTCTTGAAGCAGATGCCGGGCGCCAAATTTGACGAGACGGTCGAGCTCTCAGCCTCGCTGGGTATCGACCCCAAGAGGACCGACCAGGTGATTCGGGGGATCGTCGTCCTTCCCCATGGGACGGGCAAGACCCTGAGGGTGCTGGTGTTCTGCAAAGGCGAGAAGGAACTGGCCGCCAAGCAGGCCGGCGCTGATTATGTGGGGACGACGGACCTGATCGAAAAGATTCAAGGCGGGTGGATGGATTTTGACGTGGCGATTGCGACCCCCGACTTGATGCGGGACGTGTCGCGGCTAGGCAAGACGTTGGGCCCTCGAGGGTTGATGCCCAGCCCCAAAGCCGGCACGGTCACGGACGATGTCGCCACGGCCGTCACCCAGGTCAAAAAGGGCAAGGTGGAATTCAAGATGGACAAGCTGGCCAATCTGCACGTCGTGGTCGGCAAGCGGTCCTTTGAGCCGGCCCAGCTTGTGGAGAACGCGACCGCCCTCCTGGCCGCAGTCGCCAGGGCCAAACCCACGGCCGTGAAAGGACAATTCGTGCGCCGGGTCAGCCTGTCGAGCACGATGAGCCCAGGCGTGATGGTGGATGTCCAGTCATTTCTCGAACAGGAAGAAGGGGCCGAGGGCTAAGCCATGGCACAAGTCGGGCGCATGGTGAAAGAGGTGATGGTCCGCGAGCTGACCGAGGCGCTCAAGGAACGGCCCAACTTTTTTGTCGCCGCGGTCGGCCCATTGCCCGCCGTGGAGACCGACACGCTGCGGAAGCGGCTCCGAGGAGCCAACGCCAATCTCCTGGTCGTCAAGCGGCGGTTGGGACTCCGGGGGCTTTCCGCGCTGAAGCTGAATGGCCAGATCAACGAGCTCTTTGCCGGGTCGGTGGGACTCATCCTGCCGCAGGATGATCTGGTCCAGGCAGCAAAGCTGCTGGTGGATTTCGCCAAAGCCCATGAAGCCCACATCACGGTTCGCGGCGGCTGGGTTGAAGGACAGGTGTTTGATCGGAAGCATCTGGAAGAGCTGGCGGCCCTGCCTCCGAAACCCCAGTTACTCGCACAGCTGGTCTGGACCATTGAGTCTCCGATGGCCGATGTGATTTTCACCGTGGAGCGGCTGATCGGCGATCTGGCGTGGGTGCTCGAACAGGCCGCCACGACACGGCCCGCGGCCTCCACTCAGGAGCCTCCAGCCGCGACTCCAAAAGCGGCGGCAACTCCTGACGCGCCACCGCAGCCACCGGAGGCCCCGACGCCTGAACAGCCGTCAGCGTCCAATCCCGAACAGCAACCGAACAAGGAGGATATGCCACATGCCTGAGCAATTCACGAAGCGGATCGAAGAGGCGTTGAAGTTGACGGAAGAGATGACTGGGCTGGAGTTGGCGAACTACGCCAAGGCCATGCGGGAGAAATTCGGCATTACCGCGATGCCCGTTGCGGTGGCGGCAGGCGGTCCCGCGGGCGGCGCCGCGGGCGGGCAGGCCGCCGCGGTCGAAGAAAAGACCAGCTTTGATATCGTGTTGACCGCCGCCGGCGCCAACAAGATTCAGGTCATCAAGGAGATCCGGGCCATCACCAGCCTCGGCTTGAAGGAAGCCAAGGACTTGGTGGAGAGCGCGCCGAAGCCGGTGAAGGCCGGTGTGAAGAAAGAAGAAGCGGATGAGATTAAGAAGAAGCTTGAGGCTGCAGGGGCGACCGTCGAGTTGAAATAAGCATCAGACACGAGACATGAGACCTGAGACCAGGGACCAGAGACCAAGCGCGAAAGGCCGGGACGTTCTTCGTCTCCTGTCTCCTGTCTCCTGTCTCCTGTCTGGAGATGAGACATGACCCAGCGCGCGAGTCGGGTGAGCTTTGCCAAGTTGCCGGAGGGGCTTGAGCCTCCCCATTTGGTGGAAGTGCAGACGAACTCCTATGCGGCCTTCCTGCAGCTGGATGTGCCGAGGAGCCGGCGGGAGAACGTAGGGCTGCAGGCGGCATTTCTCGAGACGTTTCCGATTGAGAACGCCGACCACACGCACCGCTTGGAGTTCGCCAACTACCTGACCGGGAAGCCCAAATACACCGTGGCTGAGTGCCTGCGGAACGGCCTCTCCTACGCCGCACCGCTGAAGGTCCGCCTGCGCCTGGTGTCGCCCAAGGAGACTAAGGAGCAGGACACGTATTTCGGCGAGATTCCGCTCATGACCGAGTCGGGCACGTTTGTGATCAATGGCGATGAGCGCGTGGTGGTCAGCCAGCTGCACCGCTCCCCTGGGGTCACCTTCGAAGTCGAGGTGCATCCCACAGGGAAGCGCCTCTATTCCGCCCGCATCATCCCGTATCACGGGGCTTGGGTCGAGCTCGAATTCGATATGGCGGACGTGCTCCATGTGTCCATCGACCGTCGCCGCAAGATGATTGCCACGATTCTGCTGCGGGCCCTGGGGCTGTCCACCGATGAGGACATCCTGGGAGCCTTCTCGAGAACCGAGACCGTCGGATTCACCGATGCGGCACAGCTCAAAGCGCTGGTCGGCAACTACCTCGCCGAGCGGATCACCGACCCGTCGTCCGGCCAGACGCTGCTGCGGGCCGGCAGCCGCATCGCCGAAGAGTGGACCGACACGATTTGGGCCACCGGCAAGCGGGAGCTGAAATTGCTGCTGGACCCGCCTGCGGAAATCATCAAGACGCTAGAAAAAGACCATACCACCACGCGGGAGGAAGCGCTGCTGGACATCTTCCGGCGGCTGCGGCCCGGTGATTTGGTCAACCTGCCGTCGGCCGAAACCTTGCTCCAGCGGCTGTTCCTGGACCCCCGTCGATACGACTTGGGTCGGGTGGGGCGGTTTGTCTTGAACCGCAAGCTGGGCATGGACCGGCCGCTGGATGAGCGGATTCTCACCGGCGAGACGGTGGTGGCCGTGGCGAAATACCTCCTCGGCCTGCGCGTCGGTGAGGGCGAAGTCGATGACATCGACCACCTCGGCAGCCGGCGGGTCCGTTCGGTCGGCGAGCTCGTCTACCATCAGTTCCGGGTGGGGCTTGAGCGGCTTCAGCGGACCGTCCGGGAGCGGATGGCCATCTACGACCTGGACAAAGTCATGCCGCATTCCTTGGTGAATTTCAAATTGGTGTCGTCCGTGGTGAGGGATTTCTTCGCCCGGTCGCAGCTGTGCCAGTTCATGGACCAGACCAATCCGCTGGCCGAACTGACGCACAAGCGGCGGCTCTCCGCGCTGGGCCCTGGCGGGCTGTCGCGGGAGCGGGCGGGCTTTGAGGTGCGGGACGTGCATCACTCCCACTACGGCCGGATTTGCCCCATCGAGACCCCAGAAGGCCCTAACATCGGGTTGATCTCAAGCCTGACGGTCTACGCCCGCATCAACGAGCATGGGTTTATTGAAACGCCCTACCGGAAAGTCAAAGACGGCGCGGTCACGCAGGAGGTGGATTACCTGACGGCGGACATCGAGGACCGCCATTCGATTGCGCAGGCGGACAGTCCGCTCACGAAGAGCGGCCGGTTTACGCAGGAGCTGGTGAGCTGCCGCTCCCGGGGGAACATCGCGCACCTGCCGTCCAAGCAGGTCGAGTACATGGATGTGTCTCCGAACCAGCTCGTCAGCATCGCTGCGAGCCTCATTCCGTTCTTGGAGCACGACGACGCCAACCGGGCTCTGATGGGTTCCAACATGCAGCGACAGGCGGTGCCGCTCATGGAGACCAAGGGGCCGTTGGTCGGGACGGGAATTGAAGGGCGCGTCGCCAGGGATTCGGGTGCGTGTGTGATCGCCAAAGAAGATGGCGTGGTCACGTTTGTGGACGGCAGGCGCATCGTCTGCGGCCGGCACACCTATGAGCTGAAGAAATTCCAGCGCTCCAACGCCGACACGTGTCTGAACCAGCGCCCGCTGGTGAAGCCGGGCCAGAAGGTGAAGCAGGGCGACGTCATCGCCGACGGGGCTGCCACCAACCGCGGCGAGCTCGCGCTCGGCCGGGATGTCCTCGTCGCGTTTCTCCCGTGGCTGGGCTACAACTTCGAGGACGCGATCCTCATCAGCGAGAAGCTCATCAAGGAAGACACCTTCACGTCCATCCACGTTGAGGAGTTTGAAACCGAAGCTCGCGAAACCCGGCTGGGCAACGAGGAAATCACGCGCGATATCCCCAACGTCGGAGAAGAGGCGCTGAAAGATCTGGATGAGCAGGGCATTGTGCGCATCGGGGCCGAGGTCGGACCGCGGGACGTCCTCGCTGGCAAAGTCACGCCGAAGAGCGAAACTGAGCTCACCCCTGAGGAAAAGCTCTTGAAGGCGATCTTCGGAGAAAAAGCCGAGGATGTCCGCGACACGAGCCTCCGGGTCTCGGCCGGCGTGGAAGGCATCGTGATTGACGTGAAGGTCCTCACCCGTAAGAGTGCCCACGCCAAAACGAAAGAAGAGCAGCAAGAAGAGCACCACCAGGTCGAGGCCATTCACAAAGAGTCGTTGAGCCTGATCGCCAAGGTCCGCGAAGAGATGGTGGACAAGCTTATCAAACTCCTCGAGGATAAAAAACTGGCCCAGCCGTTGCGTGATCCGGAGACGGAGCGGGTCGTCCTGGAGGCGGGACGCGCGGTGAAGGCGTCGGACCGGAAGAAGCTCGAGCGTTGCGACCTCAGTGAGATCCGAGTCGAGGAAAATCCGAAAGCGGAAGCGGAAATCCGGCGAGTGGTGGATTTCTTCGAGGACCACATCCGCGAGTTGCGCTATACCGAAGATATGGAGATTGACAAGATCAAGCGCGGTGATGAGTTGCCACCGGGCGTCCTCAAACGAGTGGTCGTCCAAGTGGCGAACAAGCGCAAGATTTCCGTGGGAGATAAAATGGCCGGCCGCCACGGCAACAAGGGCGTCATCGCCAAGATCGTGCCCGCACAGGACATGCCGTTTCTGCCGGATGGAACCCCGGTCGAAATCGTCCTGAACCCGCTGGGGGTGCCGTCCCGGATGAACGTCGGCCAAATCCTTGAACTCCACCTGAGCTGGGCGGCCAAGGTCCTCGGCTGCCAGATGGCCAGCCCGGTCTTTAACGGCGCGACGGAGGAGGAGATCCAGCAACAGCTGAAGAAATCCGGCCTCCCGGCGCATGGGAAGATTCAGCTACGCGACGGGCGCTCCGGCGACGCCTTTCACCAGGAAGTGGCGGTCGGCTACCTCTATATGATCAAACTCGTCCACCTGGTGGATGACAAGATTCACGCCCGGTCCATCGGCCCCTACTCGCTGGTCACGCAACAGCCGTTGGGCGGGAAAGCGCAGTTCGGTGGCCAGCGGTTCGGGGAGATGGAGGTCTGGGCGCTGGAGGCCTACGGGGCGGCCTATACCCTCCAGGAGCTGTTGACCGTTAAGAGCGATGATGTCATGGGACGGACCCGGGTCTACGAGGCGATTGTGAAGGGGGAACACTCGCTGAACCCCTCGGTGCCGGAGTCATTCAACGTCCTTGTCAAAGAGTTGCAGGGGCTGGGGTTGGATGTGCGGCTGGAGCGCAAGGAGCAGGTTGTAACGGGCGCTGAACTCTTCGAGAAGCTCGTGCAGCGGGAACTCGAGCAGACTCCCGCGCTGGTGGAGAGCGGAGGGCGTGCCTTGGCGGACGTCGCTGAAAAAGGGGCGAAGGGGAAACGATGATCCCACCACCTGCGTGTCCCGCCGAAGGCGGGGTCTTCCTCGACGAAGAGGGAATCCAACAGAGTGGCCCACAGAGTGAGGGGAAGGGAAGACGGGTTGCCGCTCCGATCCGTCTGAGCGTTTCAACACCCCGGTGGAGCGGCAACCCCAAGCAGGTGGTGGGATGAGGCCCGATTTCAACACCGAACAACCCAGCAGCTTTGACGCGATCAACATTCGCATTGCCTCGCCGCAGGTGATCCGGACCTGGTCCCGCGGGGAGGTGAAAAAGCCCGAGACGATCAACTACCGGACGCTCAAGCCGGAGAAAGACGGCCTGTTCTGCGAGCGGATCTTCGGCCCGACGAAGGACTACGAGTGCAACTGCGGCCGGTATAAGAAGATCAAACACAAGGGCATCACCTGTGACCGATGCGGCGTGGAGGTGACCCACTCGAAAGTCCGTCGAGAACGGATGGGCCACATCGAACTCGCCGCCCCCGTGTCCCACATCTGGTACTTCAAAAGTGTGCCGTCCCGGATGGGGGCGCTGTTGAATCTGACCATGCGGGACTTGGAGCGCGTGCTCTACTACGAGGCCTATATCGTCATGGACCCAGGCAGCAGTCCGCTCAAGCCGCGGGAGATCCTCTCCGAAGAGCGTTACCAGGAGGTCACGAAGACCTACGGCAAGAGCGTCGTGGCCAAAATGGGGGCGGAGGCCGTCCACGAACTGCTGGCCTCGCTCGACTTGAACCAGATGGCCCGGCAGTTCCACAAGGAACTCCAGACCCAAAAGACCGAGCAGACCCAGAAGCGCATTGTCAGAAACCTGCGTGTGGTCGAGGCGTTCCGTAAGAGCAGCAACAAACCGGAGTGGATGATCTTTAAGGTCATTCCCGTCATCCCGCCGGATCTTCGCCCCCTAGTGCCCCTCGAGGGCGGCCGGTTTGCGACATCCGACCTCAACGACCTCTACCGCCGCGTCATCAACCGGAACAACCGCCTGAAAAAGCTGATGGACATCAGGGCGCCGGAGATCATCATCCGCAACGAGAAGCGAATGCTCCAGGAAGCCGTGGATGCGCTGTTCGACAACGGTCGGCACGGCCGTCCGGTGCTGGGCCCGATGAACCGGCCGCTCAAGTCGCTGGCGGATATGCTGAAGGGCAAACAAGGCCGGTTCCGACAGAACCTGCTCGGCAAACGGGTGGACTATTCGGGCCGCTCGGTCATCGTCATCGGACCGGAGCTTAAGCTCTTCCAATGCGGGCTCCCGAAGAAGATGGCGCTCGAATTGTTCGAGCCATTCATCATCCGGCGGTTCCGCGACCAGGGCTTCGCGCAAACCATCAAGACCGCCAAGCGGATTGTGGAAAAGGAACGCCCCGAGGTCTGGGACATCCTCGATGAGGTCATCAAAGACCATCCGGTTCTGCTCAACCGCGCGCCGACGCTGCACCGGATGGGGATCCAGGCCTTCCAGCCCGTCCTGATCGAGGGCAAGGCCATCCGGGTTCACCCGCTGGTTTGTACGGCGTTCAATGCGGACTTCGATGGCGACCAGATGGCGGTGCACGTGCCGCTCTCCATCGAGGCGCAGATTGAATGCCGCATTTTGATGCTCTCTTCCAATAACCTGTTCTCCCCCGCCAACGGCAAACCCATTGTGACCCCCACGCAAGATATCATTCTCGGCTGCTACTACCTCACCAAGGCCCGCGACGGCGTCAAGGGCCATGGTCTCATCTTCACCGACATGGAGGAGGGCATTCTGGCCTACCAGGACCAAGCCGCGGACATCCACGCCAAGGTGAAATTGCGCTGGCAGGGCCAGCTGCTGGAGACGACCGTAGGACGTATCCTCTTCAACATGGTGCTACCGCCGGAGGTGCGGTTCGTCAACGAGCTGATCGACAAGGGGCGTCTGAGCAATCTGATTGGACGCATCTCTCGGCTGGTGGGGCATCAGCGGACGGTCACGCTGCTGGATGACCTGAAATCCCTCGGCTTTGAATGGGCCACCATGTCGGGCATGTCGATCGCCGTGTCGGATTTGGTCATCCCCGAGAGCAAGGCCAAAAGCCTGAGCAAGGCCCACCGGGAGGTCGAGCAGGTCGAAGGCCAGTATCGCCGCGGGCTCATCACGGACGGGGAACGCTACAACAAGATCATCGATATCTGGATGCGCACCACCGAGGAAATCTCGGACCAGGTGCTGGAGAACCTTGAGCCGTTCAACCCGATCTTCATGATGGCCGACTCCGGCGCTCGGGGCTCAGAGCAGCAGGTGCGCCAGCTGGCCGGCATGCGCGGTCTGATGGCCAAGCCGTCGGGGGAGATCATCGAAAGTCCCATTACCGCGAACTTCCGCGAGGGGCTGACCGTGCACGAGTACTTTATTTCCACGCACGGCGCGCGGAAGGGGCTGGCCGACACCGCCTTAAAGACAGCCGACTCCGGCTACCTCACCCGACGCCTCGTGGATGTCGCCCAAGAGGTCATCATCACCGAAGTGAATTGTGGCACGCTGAGCGGCATCTTGATGACGCCCATCCGCGAGGGCGATGAAGAGGTCGTGAGCCTGAAGGAACGGATCATCGGGCGCGTGGCTCTGGACAACATTGTGGATGTCGTCAGCGATGAGGTGCTCGTGCAGGCCAATGAGGAGATCACCGACGACGCGGGCGAGCGGATCGAAGACGGGGGCATCGAGCGGATCCGCATCCGCAGCGTCTTGACCTGCGAGACAAAGCGCGGCGTGTGTGCGCGATGCTATGGGCGGAACTTGGCCACCGGCTCACCCGTGGAGCTGGGAGAGGCGGTCGGGATCGTGGCCGCGCAATCCATCGGCGAGCCGGGCACCCAGCTGACGATGCGGACCTTCCACATCGGTGGCACGGCGCAGCGGGTTATCGAGCAGTCGTACATCAAGGCCAAGCACAAGGGGGTTGTCAAGTTTCACAACTTAAAGACCGTGAAGACCAAGCCGGATGAGCTGCTCGTCCTGAACCGTAATGGGGAGTTGTCCCTGGTGGATGAGGACGAGCGTGAACTGGAGCGCCACCGCATCCCGCAAGGGGGTGTCATCACCAAAGAAGACGGCCATCCAATCGCGAAGGACGAGATCTTTGTCCGCTGGGATCCCTACACGACGCCGATCCTGACGGAATTTTCCGGGACGGTCAGGTTCGAGGACGTGAAGTCCGGCCTCACCATGCGGGAAGAGCTCGATGAGGCGACCGGGCTGAAAAACCGGATCATCGTTGAGCACAAAGGCGACTACCATCCGCAGGTGGTACTCGAGACGGAGAAGGGGGAACTGCTGGCCGTCTACGGACTGCCGGTCGGTGCCCACATCCAAGTCCGGGAAAGCCAGGTGGTCAAGACCGGGGACATGCTAGCGAAGACCGCGCGGAAATTCAGCCAGACGAAGGACATCACCGGTGGTCTGCCGCGCGTGGCCGAGCTCTTCGAGGCGCGCCGTCCGAAGGATCCCGCCATTATCGCTGAGATCGACGGCATCGTGGATTTCGGGACCGCGAAGAAGGGGCAGCGCCGCATCATCATCAAGAGCAAGTCTGGCATGACCAAGGAGTACCTCATTCCTCACGGGAAGCACTTGAACGTCTACAAAGGCGACTATGCTCAGAGCGGGCAGGCCCTCACCGACGGCCCGATCGTCCCGCAGGACATTCTGCGGGTGTGCGGCGAGCGGGCGCTGCAGGAGTACCTCCTAAACGAAATTCAGGAAGTCTACCGTGCACAAGGGGTGAAGATCAACGACAAGCACATCGAGGTGATTGTCCGCCAGATGCTGCGCAAGATCCGGATTGACGAGCCGGGAGACACGGAATTTCTGATCGGCATGCAGGTGGACAAATGGCGGTTTGCCCAGGAGAACGAACGGGTGAAGAAAACGGGCAAGCGCGCCGCTTCCGCCACGCCCATCCTGCTGGGGATCACCAAGGCGAGCCTGGCGACGGAGAGTTTCATCGCGGCAGCGAGCTTCCAGGAAACCACCCGCGTGCTGACCGAGGCGGCGGTCAGCGGCAAGCGGGACCCGCTGATCGGCCTCAAAGAAAACGTGATCATGGGGCATCTCGTGCCCGCCGGCACGGGGTTTCCGACCAACCGGGTCATCGAGTTCAACAAGGTCGTTCCGGAACCCTTTGCGGAAGTCGCCGCTCAGACCAACGGCGAACCCGCGGCTGAAGGAGAAGAAGTCTGATGCTGCGGTCGTTTACGGTGAACAGGGTGAGGGTGTACGAGAAAATCTGTAAACGCGTACACTGGTCGCTGTTCACTCCGCCGAGCGGAGCGCCCGCCCAGGCTCGTGCACTCGGCGGGCCGGGGAGGCGGTAATGCCAACCGTCAGCCAGCTGATTCGCTACGGCCGCAAAAAGCGGCACAAGACATCCAAGGCGCCTGCACTCAAGGGTTCCCCGCAGCGCCGGGGTGTGTGTGTGCAGGTGCGGACCATGACGCCGAAGAAGCCGAACTCCGCGCTGCGGAAAATCGCGCGCGTGCGGCTGAGCAGCGCCATCGAGGTGACCGCCTACATTCCGGGCGAGGGCCACAACCTGCAAGAGCACTCCATTGTCCTGGTGCGGGGGGGTCGCGTGAAGGACCTCCCCGGCGTGCGCTACCACATCGTGCGGGGCACGCTGGACGCCGCCGGGGTCAACCAACGGCGGAAATCTCGCTCCAAATACGGAGCCAAAATGCCGCAGGGCGCGGCCGCTGGGGCCGCAAAACCCGCGCCCGCCAAACCTGCGCCCGCGAAAGCATGAACGACATCAGGCAGTCCGTAGTCGGTAGTCCGAAATCCGTAGCAACAAGGTGGCAGCGTCTACGGTCTACGGTCTACGGTCTACGGACTCAACAGAAGGTTCTCCATAAGTTATGAGACGCCGACGAGCAGAACGACGGGAAGCGCCGCCTGACGCCCGCTACACCAACCGGCTGGTCCAAAAGCTCATCAATATGACCATGCGGGACGGCAAGAAGTCGCTGGCTGAACGGATTATCTACGAGGCCTTCGATCAGCTGCAGACTGCCGCGGCCACCAACGATGTCCTTTCCGTGTTTCACAAAGCGGTGGAGAATGTGCGCCCGCATGTTGAGCTGAAGCCCCGACGAGTCGGCGGGGCGACCTACCAGGTCCCGGTTGAGGCGCGCCATGATCGCAGTCTGTCCCTGGCGCTTCGCTGGCTGCGCAATGCGGCCGAAGCGCGACGCGGAGCCCCGATGGCCAAGCGCTTGGCCGATGAGCTCCTGGCCGCGTATAAAGGTGAAGGGGCCGCGGTGAAGAAACGGGAAGAAACGCACAAGATGGCGGAAGCCAACCGGGCGTTCGCCCATTATCGCTGGTGATGCCGTAGATGGATCAACCCATAAGCGAAGAGGCCACCGGCAAAGACGCGTCGGAACGCTTAGCGTTTACGCGCAACTTTGGCGTGGTGGCCCACATCGATGCAGGTAAGACGACCACGTCCGAGCGGATTTTGTACTTCACCGGCCGCATCCACAAGATCGGTGAGATTGACGAGGGCACGACCGCGCTGGACTGGATGGCGCAGGAGCGCGAGCGAGGGATTACCATCACCTCCGCGGCGACCACCTGCTTCTGGGGCAAGTATCGGTTCAACCTCATCGACACGCCCGGCCATGTGGATTTCACGGCCGAGGTCGAACGGAGCCTGAAAGTCCTTGATGGGTGTGTGGTGGTGTTCTGCGGGGTGGGCGGCGTGGAACCCCAGTCGGAGACGGTGTGGCGGCAGGCCGACAAGTACGGCGTGCCTCGAATCGCGTTCATCAACAAACTGGACCGCACCGGAGCGGACTTTTTCACCGTCCTGAAGGAGATCCGGGAACGGCTTGGGGTCAAGGCGGTTCCGTTGCAGATTCCGTGGGGGCGGGAAGACACCTTCGTCGGTGTGATTGACCTGGTTACGCTGAAAAGCATCAAGTTTGATTCCGCCGACCCCAGCACGCCGCCGGTCACGGGCGAGATTCCTGGCGACCTCAAAGCGGCGGCCGCCAAATACCGGCATGAGCTGCTGGAGGGTGTGTCGGAATACAACGATCAGTTGATGGAAAAATACATCCACGATCAGGAGCCGACGGAAGAGGAGCTGCGGCAGGGCATCCGCAACGCGACGCTCAAGCACGGGGTGGTGCCGGTCCTGACGGGTGCCTCGTTTCGCACCATTGGGGTGCAACCACTGCTGGATGCCATCTGCCACTATTTGCCCTCGCCGCTTGACGTGCGCATTCCGGCCGCGCACGATCCCCACAACGACGAACCGGTTGAGTGCACGCCGGATGAGCACGGCCCGCTGGCGGCGCTGGCGTTCAAGATCATGGCCGACCCCTATGTCGGCAAGCTGACCTTTATCCGGGTCTACTCCGGAACCCTCCAGTCAGGTGAGACGATCTACAACACGACCAAACGGAGGAAGGAGCGGTTGAGCAAAGTCCTCCGGATGCACGCCAACAAACAGGAATTGGTGGAGGGGATCAAGGCGGGGGATATCGGCGCCGGCGTCGGCCTGAAAGACACGACGACCGGAGACACCCTCTGCCTGGACACGCATCAGCTGGTGTTCGAACGCATCCAGTTCCCGGAGCCCGTCATCTCGATGTTCATCGAGCCCAAGAGCAAGACTGAGCAGGACAGGCTAGCCACTGCGCTGGGCCGGCTGCAGGATGAAGATCCGACCTTCCGCGTCGAATATAATCGCGAAACCGGGCAGACCCTGATGTCGGGCATGGGGGAGCTGCACCTCGAGGTGCTGGTGGACCGCATGCGCCGCGAGTTCAACGTGGAGCCCATGACGGGGAAGCCTCAGGTCGCCTACAAGGAAACGATAACCAAGGCCGTCGAGAAAATCGAGAGCAAGCATATCAAGCAGAGTGGAGGCCGCGGGCAGTACGGCCATGTCGTCATGAAGATGGAACCCGCGCCGCCCAAAAGCGGGGTGACGTTTGTGAACAAGGTGGTCGGAGGGAAAGTCCCACGCGAATTCATCCCTGCGGTCGAAGACGGCGTGATGGAAGCGGCCAAGACGGGGCCGATGGCCGGCTATCCCGTGACGGACGTCGTGGTGACCCTCTTCGACGGATCCTACCACGATGTGGACTCCTCGGAAATCGCCTTTAAAATCGCGGGAATCCAAGGGTTCAAGCAAGGCATCCTGAAAGGCGCGCCCGTGATGCTGGAGCCGATCATGCTCGTTGAGGTCGTGATGCCCGAGGAGTACATGGGAGAGATTATCGGCGACCTGCAGTCGCGGCGCGGGAAGGTCGAGGCCATCACCCAGCGGAGCTCCAGCCGCGTCATTCGCGCTTTTGTCCCGCTGGCCGAGATGTTCGGGTATGCCACGACAATTCGGTCGCTGTCCCAGGGACGGGCGTCCTACACGATGGAACCAGCGCGCTACGAACAGGTGCCCAAGAACATCGCAGACGGGCTGATTGGAGGAGGGAAAAAGAGCTAATGGCCAAAGCGAAATTCGAACGCACCAAACCCCACGTCAACATCGGGACGATCGGCCACGTCGACCATGGCAAGACCACCCTGACCAGCGCGATCACGAAGGTCCTCAGCCTCAAGGGCCTGGCCCAGGCCAAGACCTAC
>OBEQ010962288.1_pt1 | contig 16477 bp, 20 predicted proteins | sample 1670901 | NCBI WGS metagenome assembly OBEQ01 (sample SAMEA104232315, study PRJEB22302) | groundwater metagenome | biome: forest; feature: aquifer; material: groundwater | place: USA | collected 2011-08-07 | depth 5.4 m
ATTCGGCTCTGCCAGGCTTTGGAACAGGCCGCGCGACTGCAATGCCTTGATCGCCAGCCCGAGGTCGTACTTTTCACTCAGCACGAAGAAGTTGAGAAAGTCGCTGAACGAGAACTTCCCCTCCGAACTCGTGACCGGGCTGCCAAACTTGCTATCGGCTTTCGACCACTTCAGATCCGTGAAGTCCGGCGCAGGAAATTGCTGCGTCGTGGCACGACCGAGCGTGTTGTTGACGCCCGTCGGGCTCGTGAACATCGACAACCCGTAATCGGTCAGCGCGGATCGGCTGACCTCGGCGAAGCGAACCTTCAGGAGGACCTGATCGGTCCGCGTGTTCGGATCGACCTGCAGAAGGGTCACGACCTCCTCGCGCTTGTCGACGAAGCCCGCAGCGAGGTTGACCGCCTTCTCCATGACGTCCTTGGTGGAGACCTTGCCTGAGAGCACGACGAATCTCCCGTTGCCCTGCACTTCGATCGGCTCGCCCGGAAAGAGGTGTTTGACATCGGTCCGCAGACGCTCGAGATCGCGCTGCACGGTGATCTCGTAGCGCTGAATGACGCCCTCGCGGTTCCACACGAACATCGAGATGCTGCCCGGCAGCTTGCCATGGACCAGGAGCTGGCTCGGCGACGTGACGAGCGCATCCGCGACGTCGGCGCTGGTCAGCGACACGCGCGTAATCGGCGTGGCGACGTCAACGACGACGGAGCGGCCGACGAGGAGCGTCACCACGAGCGCGTCGGTGGGCGCACCAGCGACTGGTGCTCCCTCGACCGGTGCGGCCCCGTCGTTCGCCGACAGCGTCGCGCTGCCGAACACCGCCAAAATGAGAATGAGGACACGTATTTTTGCCATGGTCACTACTCCTGCCGCACGACTTCCTGCGCGCGTTTATCGCCTCGAATCATTTCGACCGTTGGCGCCGGCGGTAACGCCGGAACCGCGACGGGTGCTGCCGCGACGATGCGCGGTCTCGGCGCCGACACCGACCGCGGTGCTGCGGCGTACCCGAGGAGCGCCGCCGGCCGCACGCCCGACGTGGCCGGTGCGGTCTTGTCAAGCGGGTTGCGAAGCGCGAGCTGGATCTTTCCTTCCGTGCTGGCGAGTGTCAGCCGTTCGGCCTCACTCGGATCGACGAGCAGGGTGACGACGCTCACTTCCATTGGCTTGCCCTTGTCGCCGTCCTGCTCGATCTTCGTGCCCGACGCGAGGACCTGGACGTTCGCGAGAACGACCTTCGACGTCACGTCGGTCTGCTGCTGCGTGGGATTCACGGTCGCGACGACATCGACCCGCGTGCCCGGCAGGACGTAACCTGCCACGCCGACGACGTCGTTCACGCGAACCGACACCGCACGCATACCGTTTGGAATGATGGGTGGCAGGCCGGCGCCTGCTTCCTTCGACGCAAGCTTGGCCGACAGGATCGCCTCGTTCTGCACCATCGGTGAGATCACGCCGCGTCCCATGATGTCGTCCGCACTCGTGAACGTCCCCGCGGGCACGGACCCCTCCGGCCACTCGATCATGCGGACATCCTCAGGCTTCAGTTCTTTGCCGAGCTGAAGATCGACCGCGGCAACGACGACGGACTTGGTCCGCATGGTCGCGGCGGCCGCGGGCTGTTGCACGTAGCGGTAGGTGGCATACGCGAAGACGCCGCCGGCGCTGAGCGCAATCACGAGCACGATGAATATACGAATGCGAGCCATAACGAATGTCCTCACGGGCTTCTGGCCCTGGTTTACCAACCGAGCGCCGCCAGCGTGGCGCCAATAGCGATAGCGGGCGCGTACGCGAAGCGGTTGCCTGCTTTCGGATCTTCGATTTCGGCCGCGACGGCGCCTCCGACTGCAAGGCGCCTCGTCGCGTTGAGTGTGCGCCGCAGCCGCCCACGGCGAACGGCGACCACCAGCGCGATGAGCCCACCGGCAATCACCGTTGCGATGAATGCCCTGAGCGTGAGTGCCGGACCAAGCAGGGCGCCGGCAGCGCCAAGCAGCTTGACGTCCCCGGCGCCAGTCGCGCCGAGCACATGGCCGGGCAGCATCAACCCCGCCCCTAGCACGCACCCGGCGCACGCCGCGGATACGCCGATACGGCCGACACCGATCGCCGCCGCGGCGATTCCCACCGAGGCCATGGTCATCGTCAGCACATTCGGCACGCGCCTGGTGCGCAGGTCGATGACGGCCGCCGTGCCCGTACCGGCGGCGATGGTCACGAGCACGATGACGTCACTGGTACTTGGCAATGACGTCCCAAAAGGTCGTGCTTATCGTATTGCCGACGGTCGTCACACTTACGACCGCAACCACAGCGATCAACGCCGCCAGCAGTGCGTACTCGAGCAGATCCTGCCCGTGGTCACGCGGAATCCGGTTCCGCAGCGTCTGTACGACCAATGGCCCGTTCATGGATGCTCCCATCGCAGGGAGGCGGCGTATCGGTGCCGCCCCCCGTCCTGCGTTAGACGAGCTTGGCCGCAATCTTGTTGAAGATCGCTGACACGTTGGTGCCGGTCAACGTGATGGCCGCCACCGCGACGAGCGCGATGAGCGCGACGAGCAGCGCGTACTCGAGCAGGTCCTGTCCTTCGTCGGTGCGTGCAAACGCGCGGAGACGGGTAATGAAGTTCATGAGGTCCTCCAACCGCGCGCCGATCAAGCGCGCATCATGTGTGTGTTCAAAAAGCGATCACGCAGGGGACGCAACCGCAACGACGCCCGAGCAAAGCGCAATGGATGTGCCACGACGTCGGCTCCAGGCGGAGTGGGTGCAGTAAGCCCCTGTTCTCCGTGCGTTTTGCGCGAGCCGCCGCCGACGGCGCGTCGGCCTCGCGCCTCTCACAACGGACCCTGCATCCCAGATCCGTATCCGGGCTCTCAGAAATTGTTGGTAGGTGGGTGTCACGAGATGGAACGCGCCGCGAAGCATGTCGAATGGGCGCGTGCATCTTCGTAGCGGCGCACGCGCTTTTGTTCGCTGCACAAGTTCGGGTGCTCGGCGACCGCGGCTGAACTCGCAGGAAGTCGGCGCGAAAGTGCCACATCGTGGCGCTGAGATGGGTGGCCGCGTTGGTCCCGTGCTGATCGGGGTGTCGCAATGATCGACGACCGCGTGAGGGACCGATTCACAGGTCTCGGGCCCCGAGCGCGTCTGGGACCGGGTCACGAACGATTCTGGAGACGTCGCGGGCGGGCACCACGGCGTGCGAGATGATCGCCGATCACGGCCCAGCCGCTCCCGCGGTGCGTTTAGACGAGCTTTGCCGCAATCTTGTCGAAGATCGCCGACACGTTGGTGCCGGTCAACGTGATGGCCGCCACCGCGACGAGCGCGATGAGCGCGACGAGCAGCGCGTACTCGAGCAGGTCCTGTCCTTCGTTGCTGCGTGCGAACGTGCGGAGACAGGTAATGAAGTTCTTCAAGAGGTCCTCCAACCGCGCGCCGATCATGCGCGCATCATGTGTGTGTTCCTAAAGCGATCACGCAGGGGACGCAACCGCGACGACGCCTGAGCAACGGGCAATGGATGTGCCACGACGTCGACTCCAGACGGAGTGGGTGCAGTAAGACCCTGTTCTCCATGCGCTTCGCGCGAACCGCCGCCGACGCCGGTCGGCCTCGCGCCTCTCACAACGGCCCTTTCATCTCAGATTCGTATCCGGGCTCGCAGAAATTGTTGGTAGGCGCGTGTCACGAGATGGAACGCGCCTCGAGTCATGTCGAATGCGTGCGGCGTGCATCTTCGTAACGGCGCGCGCGCTTTTGTTCGCTGCACAAGTTCGGTGTGCGCGCCGATGGCGGCCGAACTCGCGGAAAGTCGGCGCGAAAGTGCCACATCGCTCAACCCGGCCTTCCGGGAACGGCAATTGCGGATATCGATGGCGACGAGAACCCCTAGATCCCCTCGGAGGGCAAGAACGTGACACGAGGAACTCGCGATGCGCTCATGTCGGCAGGCGCGTTGGTCATCCTGATCGGTGTGCTCGCAATGATCGACGATCGCGTGAGGGATCGATTCACACCAGAGGGCGTGTGGGACCGCGTGACGACTGAGCGCGGACAGCTCTCAATGGCCGGTTCAAAGGCGTACGGCGCGATCGCCGAACACGGCAGGCTGGCGATGTTCGTCGTTGCCGGCTCTGTACTCGTCGCGTGCATGCTTCGAACGTAGAACCTATGTCTGTGATCCTGGTTGTCGAACCCGATTCGCGTCACGCGGCACAACTGGCTGCCATGGCGCGGAAGCATCTGACAGCGGAGCTCGTCATGGCCGACTCGGCCAGCCGTGCGGTTGCCGCGATGGCGGATCGCGTGCCCGACGTGTTGCTGATGTCGCCCCTGCTGTCGCGGCAAGACGAGGCCACGCTCGCGGCGTGGCTTCGCGACCTCGGACCCGCCGCGGCGCACGTGCAGGAGCTGACCATCCCGATCCTGGCGGCGCCCATGCCGGTCCCGAAACGCCGCGGGGTGCTGTCCGGATTGCGCCGCACTCGCGGCGACACGGCGGCAACGGACGGATGCGGGCTGGACGAATTTGCCAGGCAAGTGTCGGCGTATGTCAGCTTTGCGTATGCACATCGCGGGATCGCGGAGCCGGTTGTGGCGCCTCCGCCACCCTCTCACGTCGAGCCGGCTCACGTACCGCCAGAGCGGAACGTCGTCCGAATCAAGATCGCCCCCGTCGAGGGAATGGGCGACGAAGAGGACGGTTGGATTGCGATCGCCCTCGATGACGCGTGCAAAGAGCCCGCGCCTCCGCGGCACATCTGGGCTCTGATCCCGAGCACTCACCACAAGGAATTGCTCGTCGCTGCGGCTGCGCTGCCGCAGGCGGCGCTGGAACCGATCGCGATCGCTGAGCCTCGGCCTGAGCCCGAGTCCCTGGCGATGGCCGAGCAGGAACCTGCCGCGATCGCCGCGGCTGCGCCGCCCGCCCCCAGGCCGACGACGAAGACAAAAGGGCGCCGGCGCGGCAGCAAGCCCGCGCAGGACGAGGGTGGACTCTTCGACCCCGAGCAGTGCGGCTTTGCCGCGCTGGTGGCCAAGCTCAATGAAATCACGGACAACAACCATGCAGAACAAGCGAGCGCGGATCCGACCGTCCGTCTCATCGCGTATTAAGCGCGTCCTCGGGCGGCTCAAAGACTCCACGGGCACCAGCATGGTGGAAACGGCGCTCATTACGCCGCTGCTCCTGTTGACGACGTTCGCGGTCATGGACTTCGCCTGCCTCTTTTACGTGTACCTGGCGCTCGAAAACGGTGTGGGCCAGGCGACGCGCTACGGTGTCACCGGCAATCTGGTCGCCGGAAAGACCCGAGAGGAATCGATCATGGCCGCGATGAAAGACGCCACGCCGACCCTGACCATCGGGGACGGGGCGTTTGCGTTCAGCCATCTGCCGCCGGGGAGCAACGTGTGGCTCGGCGGCGCGGGAGGGCCTAACGACGTCGAGAAAGTGACGGTCAACTACCAGTGGACTCTTCTGACGCCGCTCGTACAACCGTTCTTCCCAGGCGGCCAGATCACGCTCACCGTGGAATCGGCGATGAAGAACGAACCGAGGTTCAATTGAGGAATCGACTTCGACACGCCGGCGGCCAGGCGATTGTCGAGTTCGCGCTGGTACTGCCGCTGATGCTGGTGATAGTGCTGGGCATCGTCGAAGTGGGATACGCGTTGCTCGACCAGCACGTGGTGACCAAGCTCACCCGCGAGGGCTCGAACCTGATTTCCCGGGACACGACGCTCCAGGACGCCTCTGCCGCCATGATGACCATGCACACCCGTCCCGTGGACTTCGATAACGGATCGAGATTGATCTTCTCGGTGCTCAAGAAGGTGGCGACGGTGGGATCGGCCAACTTCGACAAGGTCATCCTGTACCAGCGATATGAGTACGGGACGCTCGCGGCGTCGAGCGTGCTGTCGACACAAGGGCCCGCGGCATTCGGAGGCGCGCCCGACTATCAAGCACCCAATTCCGACAACAACACGAATCTCCAGATTACGAACCTGCCCGCCAACCTGCTGGTTGTGCAGGGCGGGATGATGTACGTCACCGAGGTCTTCACGACGCACAGTCTGATCACTCCCCTCGACCGATTCGGGATCGTGCTGCCGAACACTCTTCATTCGATCGCCTACTTCTAAAGGGGCCAGGGACCATGACCAGACAACGACGCAACTTATCCGACGAGCGGGGCATCGCGCTCGTCTACATGGCGCTTTTCCTGACGACCTTGCTCGTCTCGACGGGACTGGCGGTCGACACCGGTCGCGCCTACGTCGTGAAGGCCCAGCTGAGCAAAGCGGTCGACGGCGCGGCGCTCGGTGCGGCGCGCATGCTGAACAGCGGTGATCCCAGGGGAGAAGCGACGCGAATCTTCCAAGCGAATTTCCCTCTGGGATATCTCGGCACGCTGGCGGCACCGGATCCGACGGCCGCTGCAAATTTCTTCGATCTGAAGACCGTTCCCGCAACAGGCGAGAACGTCGTCACGGTGACCGCGTCGGCGAAACTGCCGACGACGTTCATGAAGCTCGCGAACTTCACCGACGTCACCGTGACGAGCACGGGCGAAGCGACGCGGAGGATGGTCGATTTGTCGCTCGTCATGGACGTCTCTAGCTCAATCGGGTGGCGGTGGCCAGCCGTGCGCGACGCGGCCAGGGCTTTTGTCAACGCCTTCGACGCAGCCAACGATCGCGTCTCGTTCATCACCTTTGGGAACGGCGCAAAGGTCATCGATGCCATGCCCGCCGGCCACGGCTTCAACAAGGCCGGGGTCGTCGCTGATGTTCCCAACAACCTTCCCGGCGGCAGTACGAATATGGTGGAAGGCATCTACCGCGGATGGGACGAGCTCAGGGCCGTGGCGCCCGGCACGCAGTCGGGTCTGAGGGTCATCGTGCTCTTTACGGACGGCGCCTCGAACAGCGTGCCCGGCAACTACCCCGCGGCGCCCGGCGTCGCCAAAGGGGTGCGAACATATGACTTTCCGAAAAATCTTCCCGATCCCGACGGCCAAACATGGAACAGTCCCCAAATCGTCGGGATGTTTGATACCGACACGGGAGCCCAGGCGCCTGCGTACAACATGGTCATTCCCTGGAACTCACCGGCAACGCTTGCCCAGGTGCCATATCTTCCGCTGACCAGCTGGCATACACACCATCGAAGCGGGGGGATTCCCGTGTCATTTCCGCTGCAGACCGGGGCGTTGACGGTGAACGGCGCGGCGCAGTCCGCGCGCCGAGGCTTGAGAAACTGGGATGCGGGCGCCGGCCGCTTCCCTGCTGACGTGTTCAACATCAACAACGCCGCGAGGAACATCGTGGAGATCATCGCCAACGAAGCGCGGAATGATAACGGGGATTACCCCATCCGGATCTACACGATTGGCATGGGAGAGCTGGTGCGATACAACCTCGGTACGATGCCGGAAAAATCCGAAGACATCCTGATGCGCATTGCCAATGACACGCGCTCGCCGGATTTCAACGCGAACCAGCTCGAAGGCAAGTACTACTTCGCCAAGACTCAAGACGACGTGTCAGCGGCATTCGACGCGCTGCAAAGCCAGATCGTGCGCCTGAGCAAGTAGAGAACACGCTCAATCAACCAGGAGCCGCGCGAACGCACTAGAATCGACCGGTGCGTCTACAGAACCAGACCATCCTGGTGACCGGCGGAGCTTCGGGACTTGGCGGCGCGACCGCAGAGATGATCGTCTCGGCAGGGGGCCGCGTCATCATCGCCGACGTGAACGACGCCGCCGGCAGGACCGCCGTCGCGCGGCTCGGCGCCAGCGGGCGGTTCGTCAAGACCGACGTCACGAGCGAACAGGACGTCCAGAATGCGATTATCACCGGCATCAAGGAATTCGGTGGGCTGAACGGCGTGGTCAACGCGGCCGGCATCGGCCCCGCGGCTCGCGTGGTCGGCAGAGACGGCCCGATGCCGCTGGATCAGTTCACGCGCGTCATCCAGGTCAATCTCATAGGCACCTTCAACGTCATCAGGCTTGCCGTGGCCTCGATGCAGAACAACCAGCCGGGCGCCGCTGGCGAGCGCGGCGTGATCGTCAACACCGCGTCGGTGGCGGCGTACGACGGTCAGATCGGCCAGGCCGCCTACTCGGCCTCGAAAGGCGGCATCGTCAGCATGACGCTCCCGATCGCGCGGGAACTGGCGCGCATCGGCATCCGCGTGATGACCATCGCCCCCGGGATTTTCGATACGCCGATGCTGGCCGCGATGCCCGAGTCGATCCGCGAATCGCTCGGCCAGCAGGTGCCGTTCCCCTCGCGCCTGGGCCGGCCGTCGGAGTACGCCGCCCTGGTCCGGCACATCTTCGAGAACGAGATGCTGAATGGCGAGGTGATCCGGCTCGACGGAGCCATTAGAATGGCACCTAAGTAGGGGGCATCTAAACGAATGTTCATCGCACTCACCGGCGCGCTGGCCGGACTCTTTCACGTGCTCTCGGGACCCGACCACCTGGCCGCCGTGGCGCCGCTGGCGGTTGAAGACGGCCGGCGCGGATGGCTGTCCGGATGGACCTGGGGTCTCGGCCATGCCTCGGGCGTCGTCGTCGTGGCGCTGCTCGCCATCCTGCTGCGCGATCTCCTTCCGCCCATCGCCGTCGTCTCGGCGTGGAGCGAGCGCGTCGTCGGCGTCGCCCTGATTGGCATCGGGCTATGGGCACTCCGTCGCAGCACGCGTATCGCGCCCGGGGCACATCGACACGGCGCCATGGCGCACAACCATCTTCACGTCCAGGCCGGGCCAGCGTGGGCTCGCCGCCTCGGCCACGCGCACGCATCGTTCTGTCTCGGCATCCTGCATGGCGTGGCCGGCAGCTCGCATTTCCTCGGCGTGCTGCCCGCGCTGGCGCTTCCGACACGCGTCGCCGCTGTTACCTACATCGGTGCGTTCGGCGTGGGTACGGTGGTGGCGATGACGGCTTTCGCAGCGGTCATCGGGTCGGTGGGTAGCCACGTCCGCCACGGCGCGGCGCTCTATCGCGGAATGATGCGTGCGGCCGCGACGCTGGCGATTGCGGTAGGGGTTTTCTGGCTCATCTGATGCCGGGACTTGTCGAGTCGGCCTAGAGTTTGTCCACCGCAACGGCCTCGGACCGATGAAAGAAAATCAGTCCGGTTCCGAACGTCACGAGAATCAAGGCCGTACCAGACAGCAGCGGGATCGTCGGGAACTGTCCTAATCCCAGCATCGCCCACTTGTACGTCTCCACCAGCGACGCCATCGGATTCACATAGATGATGAACTGGTATTTCTTCGGGAGCGTCGACATCGGATAGATGACCGGCGTCAGGTAGTGCCAGAACTGCAAGACATATCTCATTGAATACTGCACATCCTTGTGACGCACCTGCAGCACCGACGTCCACAGACCGAGCGAGATCGCAAAGAACACAGTCATTCCGACAGCGGCGAACCCGACGAGCATCTGCGGGCCAACTCGCAGGTACATGACGCCGTCTTTCAGGAAGTAGACGAGACAGACCACGAGCAGCAGAGCAAGGACGACACCGAACTCCAGAATCGCGGGAGACACCGACGCGACTGGCGCGATGACCCTGGGGAAGTAGACCTTCTTGATCAGTCCTTTGCTGGCATCCAAGCTCTTGGACACCCACAGCATCGAGCGCTCGAAGATCCGCCAGCACGACATGCCCGCGAGAAAGAACAGCACATATGGCACGCCGTCGGACGGCACCTTGAGCAATCCTCCAAACACCGCCGTGCTGATCAGCAGTGGGACGAGCGGCCGGGCGAAGAGCCAGAAAATGCCGAGGGTCATCCCCTCGTACCGTTCCTTCACCGAGCTGACGGCAAAGAACCAGAGAATCCGCCGATACCGCCATACTTCCTCGAGGCGCGCGAAGAAGCCGAGCCGGACCGGCTCGATGACCCACTTTCGTGACCGCCAGTCTCGATTCTCGGACTCCTCATCGGTCGCCGCGGCCGAGATGCCAAACAGCCGTCTAAGCGCGAGCAGCATTCGCCTCTTCCTGCTTCACCGTCCATTGCAGCCGCGGTGCAACCAAACCCGTTCTTTCGAGCCGCCCCGCCGGACTCGCCGTCCGATCTTCGGTGGAGAACGCGATAAAGGTCAGCGCGTTATACACGACCAGCGGGTACTCGGTAGGCTCGTTCTTCCAACCGATGATGCAGCTGACCGTGACCGAGTACGTATTTTCGGCAAGCAGGTTCGCGGGGACCTTCGCAAGGATCTCGTACACCCCGGGCTCGACGAGTTGATGGATCTCCACATCCTGGCTGCGGAACAGCAGCTGGCCGCGGACGTTCAGATCGAGCGCGCACTTGAGGGAGAGACGCGGTTTCAGCGCATTGAGTCTCACTTTCACGTACACGTCATCCGAAATTGGGACACCACCGATGTCGCGTCCCGCCGATGACGCGAGGCGGACCGACAGCACCTCGGCGAAACGATTGGCTCGCCGCCCGCGCTCGGAACGCGACGCATCCGCGTGCGCCCAGACGGCGTTCTGATATTCATCGACAATTTGTTCCGGGTCCCCGATGCGCACGATTTCCCCGGCGTTGATCCATACCACGCGGTTGCAGACCCGCATGATCGCATCCATGTCGTGCGACACGAAGAGGACTGTCAGGCCCTCGCGTCCGCCTTCTTCCACGCGCTGCAGACAGCGCTCCTGGAACACCTGATCGCCGACCGCGAGAATCTCATCGGCGAGGAGAATCTGGGGATTCATGTTGATCGCGACCGAGAAGGCGAGCCGCAGATACATGCCGCTCGAATAATGCTTGAGCGGCGTGCCCTCAAACCGCTCGACGCCCGCGAACGCGAAAATCTCGGGCATGCGGCGGATCGCCTCGTGCTTCGGGATGCCGAGCATCGCCGCGTTCATCATGATGTTCTCGTCCGCAGGCAGCTCCGGATCGAACCCGGCGCCGAGCTCCAGGAGCGAGACCACGCGGCCCACGCCGACCACGCGGCCTGCCGTAGGCGCAATCACACGGGCCAGGATTTTCAGAAGTGTCGTTTTTCCCGCGCCGTTCGCGCCGATGACACCGAGAATGGTGCCCGGCTCGACCCGGAAGGAGACATTGCGCAGCGCCCAGAACTCACGCACGTCCGGCTTGTCACCGCCTCCGCGCCCCGCCCGAAGGCGATCGCGAAACGTGCTGCTTTGCCGGTTCTCGCCCCCTCGACCCAGGTAGTAGCACTTCCCCAGGCCTTCAACGACCAGACTATCCATCGCTACGGGTTCAACCTCTCAGGGAGTCTTCGGACCATTCAGTCTATTACTGTTCGACATAGCGTCCAGGATACGGAAAGCCGATGCGGGCGACAGGCAGAACGACCCTGCGAAGGTCCACCAGCCGCGGCACCGCCTCCCAGGAAAACTCCAGAAAGCCATGGCGTTCGACCGTTTGCAGCGGCGCGCCCTGCAGTCCCCATTCCGGCGGGTTGTCGTACACGACGCCGCGTGAGTGCCAGCGGACGTTCCCCCACGGCGCCTCCGCCTCGCGGCCAGCGTAGACCGTGCGACTGAGACGGTAACTGCCCGGATGGTTCACGTGATACACGGGAGCGCCGATGTCGGCGATCCGGATGCCGGTCGACAGCGCCTTGACGAGAAAGTTGTGGTCGATGCCGATTCGCGCGACCCGGTAAACCTCGTTGAAGCCACGGAGCTGATGGAACGTTTCGCGATCCAGGAGTACGAAATCGCCGGTCCCGCCGCCCATGAGCGGCGGTTTGAGGACGGGCGGTCGCGCTTCCAGATTGCCGGCGTCTTCGAGCATGTCCCAGTCGAGACGTGACTGGTCGGCCGTCAGCTTGAGATCGTATCTTGGCGCGCGATACACCGTTCGATGCTCCAGGCTGCCTTTCTCAAACTGATCCAGAATGCCCCGGCTGAGAAAGACGTCGCAGTTGCTCGCGAGGATGAAGCGGCCGCCCGCGCGCCGGATCCCCAAGTTTTTATCCAGGAACTCGAGGTACTCGAGGCGCGGGTTCAACGATAACGCCTCCTGATATCGTCTGTCGACGACGTACCCCCGGAAGCAATGCGTGTCCAGCGTCGGAATCGTGTCGAGCACGAGATCGACGAGCAGCGGACGTTCCGACGGAGGCGCCCATTCGACGAACACGAACTCATGGGCGACATTCCGCGCTGTCAGCTCGCGATGGTTGAATTGCAGCGTGCGGAAAAACCTCGAGCGGAAATCGACGCCATAGTCGTCGTTCCGGCCGGTGAGGACGATGCTGAGAAACGGCCCGGCCGGCGTCACACCGAAGCGCCAGTGCCAGTCGTCACGCTGCGTCGCGAGGCCGTTCGCGTGCGGACGTCGAGCACATTGGCGGCGCCTTCGAGGATGTCGAGCTTCACTTCCACGGCCATCAGGCTTTCGCGCGCAATGGTCAGGTCCTGCTCGGCGGCGATCAGCCGCTGCTGCATGTTTTCGACGGTCGCGGACCGCCGCTCGTCCGCCTGGACAAGCTTCTGACGATCGTGGTCGTACTTGCGTTCGAGATCGGCTCTCTTGTGTTCGAGATCGGCTCTGACGCGCTCGCCGTCAGCGGCAAGCTTCTCAGCACGTCGCGCATGCCGCGCGCCCTCATCTCGCGATTCGCGCAGCGCCTTATGCGCTTCGTCTGCCTTCCCTTTCAACGCGCGCAATTCCACGCGAGCGGCCTCGAGCGCCTCCGTCAGTTTGGCGCCGCGAGTCTGCGCCTTCCGGATCTCCTCGACCAGCAGCCGATATTGGCCTGGACCGAGCACGCCAAGTCTCTTCAGTGCATGCTTCATAGGTGACGAAGTTCTGTGAGGAGTGACAGTATACTATGGGGAACTCACGACTTCCGCCCACACGCATGACCCAGGAGATCGACATCGCATCACGACTCGACCGCCTCGAACGGCTGCTCGATGAATGTCGGGCGCCAGTAGCAGCCGAGCCATCTGCCTTGCTGAATATCACGCTGCTGCGCATTCAGCGGCTCACGACTGAAGTGCAGTCAAGCCTCGAACACCGACACCTCGCGGATGATCTTGACAGCGTGACGATCCGGCTGCTGCTCGAAAACTACGGTGCGGTCGTGCGGCAGATGCGCGTGTCAGTGACTGACGCCGGACGCCGGCTGAGCGCCGCCGCCGCCGTCATCGCCGACGGCAAAGGTCTTGTTCGCGAAGAACGCAAGCGTCGGAAATGAGCGCGTCGGCGGCGCCGTATTTCAGCTTCATCATCGCGGCGCGCAACGATCAGTACGCCGGGGGCATGGTGCGGCGTCTGCAGGTGTGCGTCGACTCCTTTGTGCACCAGGCGGAAGCGCTCGGGTTGCCCGCCGAGCTGATCATCGTCGACTGGAACCCACCCCCCGACAAGAGCTTGGCGCGAGCGGTTCGCTGGCCGACGCAACCTCAATCGTGTTCAATTCGGATTATCACGGTGCCGCCGCACATCCATGCGAGCCATCGGTTCGCGGACCGGCTTCCGATCCTGATTCACCGCGCGCGGAATGGCGGCATCCGCCGCGCGCGCGGCGCGGTCATCCTGCCGCCGTCCGCCGACATCCTGCCCTCCGACGAGCTCGCCGCCACATTCGCAACGCGGCAGCTTGACCCGTCCGTCATGTACCGAATTGCCAGGCATGATGTACCTGACGCCGTTCTGGCAGTCGATTCCCATGAGGCGCGTCTGCGCTATTGCCGCGAACACGTCATGCAGGTGCACGGGCGCAATGGGTCATATCAGATCCCCGGAGCGCCGCTCCTCTTTACAAATGGAGCCGGCGATTTCACGCTGTTGTCGCGCGACATGTACTCGCGCTTGCGCGGCATTCCCGAGGAGCGCGAATTCCACTCGATGCATTTCGACAGCGTGTTCTGTTACCAGGTGCACGCGGCCGGCGCCGACGAGCAGGTGTTCGTCGAGCCCTGCCGCATCTACCACGTGGATCACGGACTGCCGTCATGGAGGCGCCGCCCGGGGATCCTCGAGCGGTTCGCAGCCCGGCTGCCGTTGAAACCGAAGGCATCGAAGCGTCTGGTGAAAAAAATTCGGAAGCTCTCGCCGCCGCGAAGTGCGATAGCCCGGCGCGGGGTGCCGTACCTCAGCAAGGCCTCTCCGGACGGCAAGGCCCAGTACGAGGGGCTGATCCGGCTCATTCTCGAGGCGCGCGGCGACTTCTTTTACAACGCGGCTGACTGGGGACTGGGAAACTGCGATCTGGACGAGGAGGTCATTGCTGCGGCACGGTGATACCGCGCAGCGACACAAGCGGCGGCACGACGGCATCGTCGAATTCGATCCGAAAATCGCTCCGCGATCGCTGAGACATCGGCGCACCGCCGAGGCCCCAGTTGGCGTGGTTCTCGTACAACACAGGCTTGTGCCACTGGGCGGCCCACGAGGGGTGCTTCTCTTCCGGGCCGCATTGCGACCGGTGGGCCTGAAACGTCCCCTCGCCGAGGTGGTAGACGCTGGCAGCGCTGTCCATAACGAGGACCCCGGAGACAAGCGCCTGGTGACAGAAGTTCGCGTCGATGTGGAGCTTTGCGACGCGATATACCTCATTGAATCCCCGAATCGCGTGCCAGCTGAAGCGGTCGAGCAGCAGGAAATCGCCGGCTGAGTTGCTGTACGTTGGAGGCTTCAGCGAGTTCACCTCGAGGTGATTGCGTGGATCCTTCAACATACGGTCATCGAGACGGCTGCGGTCGAGACCTGACTTGAGGTCGACGCGTGTCGCACGATACAGCACCATCGGCCGCAGGGTCCGCTGTGCGAAAAATGCCACCACCTCGCGGCTGAAATAAATGTCGGTGTTCGTCGTCAGAAGATAACTGCCGGTCGCGCGGCGTATGCCGACATTCTTCGCGATGAACTCATGGAACTGCAGCCGCGGGTCCTGGCTGAAGGCCGCATGGTAGCGCTCGTCCACCTCGTAGGTCGTGAGACAGCCGTCGATCTCGGGCACTTCATCGCGGAGAAGATCGCCGAGCAGTGGTTTTGCTGCGATCGGACGCCATTCGACGAACACGAGCTGATACCAAACGCCCGCGTCGGAGAGCCGGCGATGATTGAATCGCAACGCCGAGAACAAGCGGTCGTTGAAGTCGCCGCCAAAATTATCGTTGCGGCCGGTCAAGACGATCGACAGATACGGTGCTTTTGATGGCGTCATCATGGCCCCGCCGTCATGCACAGATGCCATCCGAGACGGCGCTCCAGCGCCCGCATGACGCCGTCGGGTAACCAGCGGAACGGCGCTGCCTTCTCGTATCGATATTGGACGTAGTCCTTCACACGATACGGGAAGATGTGGTCGACGAACACGTCGGCGACGTCGAAGCCGGCGCCGGCAAGCAGCTGGGTCCCGGTTCGGCGCGAGTAAGTATAGGTAATGGGGCAACCGGTCTGCCCCTCAGAATTTCGGGCAACGGCGTCATCGAGACGCCACCACGCGCCATGCGCCTCGCCGTACAGAATTCCGAGTACCTTCCACGACCGCCGGTGATACACCATCACCTTGAGCACGCCGTCGGGAGCGATAAAGTGACGGCGAACCTGTTCCAGAATGTTCGCCGGATGCGGCGAGTGATGAATCACGCCGAACGAGTAGATGAGATCGTACGGGGCGGGCTCCACGAACGCGGAAAGCCGTTCTGCATCCGCTTCGACGAACGTGACCCGATCCGCCAGGCCGAACAGCTCCGCGCGCTGGCGCGCCAGCGCCAGCGACCGCGCCGACAGATCCACCGCGGTCACCAACGCCCCTGCCCTGGCGAAATTGATCGTGTCGGTCCCGATCCCACAGCCGATTTCAAGCACTCTGCGACCCGCCCAGCGCGGGAACTCCGCGAAGCCGGGGATGTGCGGTTCGACGAAATACTTCCGCTGTTCGACTTCGTCGAAGTACTGGCGGCTTCCAACCGGCGAGGGCGAGTGGCGCAGATTGCATGGGCGCCGGTCCCAGTATTCGCGGACTTTCTCGAGCGATACGTTCGCGAAGTCGAAGTTCACGTGGTGTTCTGCCGGTGTACCGCGACGGTCTCGTCGTCTGCCGAGGACTGCAGCCACGGCTCGGGAAGATTCTCTCGCATTTCCATCGCCGTCCAGAAACGTGTCGCCCGAACGAGCAGCCGCGCGTACCACGTCCCTTGCAATTCCTCCGGTAGACGCCGCGCCAGATCGAGCAGCTCGAGAACGCGCGCCGAGCGTTGCGCCAGGCTCTCGATCAACGTGGCAGCTTCCTTCAGATCAGCCGCCGCCGCTCGATCGAGCAGCAGCCGGCAGTAATAGAGTGTGTATTCCGCGAAATCGGAATCCAGGGCGGTCGCGCGTGCCGCATAGTCGATCTCGGCGATGCTGCCGGGCATCTCATCCGCGTAGCGCGCACGATAGTAATGCAACGACGCGAGGATCGTCGCCGTCAGCTCC
>OBEQ011756641.1_pt1 | contig 16474 bp, 13 predicted proteins | sample 1670901 | NCBI WGS metagenome assembly OBEQ01 (sample SAMEA104232315, study PRJEB22302) | groundwater metagenome | biome: forest; feature: aquifer; material: groundwater | place: USA | collected 2011-08-07 | depth 5.4 m
CGGAGTTCCTGGCCTGGCTGCGCGATGAGCAGGGACGGGGTTCCGAGCTCTTCTTGCACGGCTATCACCATAAAATGGTCGAGTCGGTTCCCGGCTCACCCATGTCGGGGGGGATCCCGCCCGCGGAGGGGGAATCCGGATCCGTGGCTTCGCCGGGGCGTAACCGGCGCAATGCCTGGGGCCGCTTCGTCAACCGCCGGCTGGTGGATCAGGAGGCCGAGTTCTGCGGTCTGCCTGAAGCCGATTCGGAGCGGCTGCTCGATTTGGGGCTCGCGAGTTGGACGCGCACCGGCCTGCCGATGACCGGCTTCGTGGCGCCTACATGGCACGGATCGCCCGCCGTCAGGCATCTGCGGGATCGCCAGCTGGGATTGTGGGAAACTCGCTTCCACGTGCAAAGGCTTGCGGACGGGGAGACCCGCTTCGCCCCGCCGCTGGCCTGGGATCTTTCCGCTCCCGACGGCGAGCCGCGCCTGGTCGGCGGAAACCTTTGGCGGAAGTTCGCCACTTCCTTACCGCTCATGAAGGTGGCCATCCATCCCGGGGACTTCGAGGGCAAGGGCACGGAAGCGGTTTTGCGGCGCGTCTTCGCCGCGGGAACCTCCATCGCCTATGCGGATATTTTTTCCCCCAGCGCCGCCGCGCGGCCCGTCGCGGCCGTGCCGGGGTAACATCGGTGATACTCGTGGTCCGGCCGGGAGCGCTGGTCCCTGGCGATGCTTGCGTCCCCGTTCCTGTGGCCGCCGCGGAACCGGATTCCTGTAGTGGAACCGGATTTCCCATCTCTCCGCCGGGCTGCAGGGGTTTAGTATCCGGGGTCTTTCCAGTCGCTTGGGATTGTTGGAAAAATCCAAAATGAGCTCAAAAAGCGATTTCATTGGGCCGAGTTGAGGCCATATGGGCCGGTAAATGTTTAGTAAATAGCTGATTTTTCCCATCGCCTGCGTTATATTGGAGAACAAGTGATTTCGATTTTCGACTATTCCGATTATCGGCTTTTCCTGCGGGACTGGCTGCAGGCGCAAAAGGCCGACGGTCATCCCATCACTTACGAGGCCTTGGGAGAGGCCGCGGGGTTCACCTCCAAGGGCTTCCTCACCCAGGTACTCCAAGGCAAGACCAACCTTCCCGAGCGCATGATCGGCGATATCGCCAAGGCGCTCGATCTCAGGAAAAAGGAGCGGGATTATTTTGATCTCTTGGTCCGGTTCAACCAGGCGAAGCGCGCGACCCAGCGCGCGGAACTCCATCAGCGTATCCAGGACGGGTTCAAGGCCGACGCCAAGGCCTTGGCCCTGGAGCAGTTCGAGTATTATCAGAAATGGTATTACTCCGCCATCCGGTCCCTGCTCGGCTATTTTCCGTTCAAAGGCGACTACGCCGATCTCGCCAAACAATTGGAACCGGCCATCACGCCTGCCCAGGCCAAGCGCGCCGTGAACCTGCTTTCGGAACTTGGATTGATCCAGCGCAAGGAGGACGGGCTCTATCACCTGACCGATCGCCTCATTACCTCGGGAGAAGCCTTCGTGTCCCATGCCGTGATCCAGTTCCAACGCGAAACCATGGACCTGGCCAAGGAAGCCCTGGAAACCTTTCCCAAGGCCAAGCGCAGCGGATCCACCCTGACCCTGGGCCTTTCCGAGGCCGGTTACAAGGCCCTGGAGGAGAAGCTCAAAGTATTGCGCCGTGAGATGGTGGAAATCGCCAAATTCGACAAGGATATCGACCGGGTCATCCAGGTCAACCTGCATGCTTTTCCCATGACGCGCAAGATCAAGGAAGGCCGGAAATGAACGCGGCATGGAAATCAGGCCTGGCAGCGTTCGCCATCTCGGCATGCGCCTTACTGACCGCCTGTTTTGAAACCCAGGTGGCGGATTCCGACAAGGGGGGTAACTCCTCCGAGACGGTGGCCCTTGTCGCCGGCAAGGTCGTCGACGCCCAAGGGAACTCCGTGGGCGGCGCCTGGGTGGCGCTGGTTCCGGACGCCTACAATCCCATCAAGGGCGTAGCCCTGTCCGCCGGACTCACGGCGATCACCAATGCCAAGGGCGAGTACTCCTTGCGCAAGGTGCCCAAGGGACGCTACGGTCTGGAAGCCATCCATCCCTCCGACGGCACGCGCCTGTTCTCCGAAGGCAACGAACTGCGGGATGCCAAGGCCACCCTCCCCGAAGCCACTTTGCGCAAGCCGGGCAAGGTGCGCGTGCGCCTGCCGGATTATTTCAAGACACCGGGGGGGTACTTGTACATTCCCCATACGCGCTTCGCCTGGCCGATCACCGGCACGGCCCTGGAGCACGGTTACCTCGATCTGGACTCCCTGCCCGCCGCCGGCTACGCAGCCTTGGCCTTCGCCCTGGATTCGGATCTCAACAAGTCCGATACCCTCGCCCGCAATCTGGATCTGCGGCCCGGGGATTCCCTGGCGGTGGGCGCTTTCGACGGGTGGAAGAAAACGGCGCGCGTGGGCATCAACACCACGGCCTCCGGAGCCTTCCTCGGCGCCAATGTCTCTGGCTTCCCGATGTTGGTGCGCCTGACCGCGGACAATTTCGACTTCGCCTCCGCCGCGGCTGACGGTGCGGATCTGCGTTTCGCAAAACCGGACGGGTCCGCGCTGGCCTATCAAATCGATCACTGGGACGTGGCCGGGAAGGCCGCCGCGGTGTGGGTGGCCCTGGATACGGTGCGCGGCAATGATTCCAGCCAATATTTCCTGATGCATTGGGGCAAGGCCGGAGCCTCGTCCAAATCGGACGGCGCGGCCGTGTTCGCCGCAGCGGGTTATGCGGCCGTTTGGCATCTGGAGGAAGAAGCGCCGGGAACCGGGACGGTGGGAATCTACCGCAACGCCGCGGCCAACGCGGACCATGGTCTCGATTCCCTGACCGCGACGGATCAGGGCGGCGTCATCGGCAACGGGCATCTTTTCCGCAACAACGAATACATCCGCGTTCCTTCGGCCACCGCCGCTCTCAAGCCCGTCAAATCCGTAACCCTGTCCGCTTGGGTCAAGCCGACCTCCACGGATTCCGGCGGCGGGGAAATCGCCAGCATGGGCAATGACTACGGCATCCGGGTTTCGCCGGGCGGCAACGCATACATGTTCTGCTTCAACGTGCCGCGCACGGATTCCACCAACTTCCTGCTGGTGACGAAAGGCGTGAACATGCTGGACGGCGCCTGGCACCATTTCGCGGGCATCGTGAACGGGAACCACATCGACATCTATGTAGACGGAGTGCTGGCCGGCTCGGGGGATTTCCCCTTGGGCGTGAACCGCTATGACGGTGGACCGGATTTCTTCATCGGCCATCACGGCAACGGCGAAACCGATTTCGATTATACGGGCTATATCGATGAGGTGCGGGTGTTTCCGGGCGTATCGGGGGCGGCGTGGCTGCGCCTTTCCTATCTGACCCAGAAGCCCGACGCCGCTGCGCTGCGTTTTCTACCCTGAGAACCGCTGACCACCCAATTCGCCAGGGGTAACTTGGAAGTATCTGCTGAGGATTTCCTGGGAACCCCTTTCGCTCCAGGGGGGTCTGCGGGTATTCCCGGAGCGGCCCACGCGGCCGCGGCCGATCAGGGTTTGTCCGTCACGGTAACCGTGACGGACGTTTCCGTGACCAAGTCGGAATTGTCGTCGTGTCCGGTTATCACGGCCGTACCGGCTTTCCGTCCCACCAGTTGCTTTGCGAGGACCACCGAGGCCACATTGGTGTCGGAGCTTTCCAGGTGGAAAAAGCCGTAATTGTTGTTGGTATTGGTGCGGCCGTTCGCGTCCACGATGGTGCGGGAAGCCGACCACAACGCGCTCGTTTCGCCTACCGTCAGGGTCGATGCCGTGGTTCCGAACTCCAATTTGTCCTTGTTAGAAGCCGGATCCGTCGTGCAGCCCATCAATCCCAGACCCATCATCCCGGCGGCCAAAATCCACATCTTCATACGCGCTCCATTTTTCATGTTCAAACCGTTTCCAATAGACGCGGCCACGCGTTCCTTTGTTCCGATCCGGGAAATCCCCGGGAGGCCTAGGCCGGGTTTTCGGAAAAGTGGTCCAAAACCCCGGCGGCAGGAATGGCGCAGGCAACGACGGGATGGGAAGTTAAGAATTTCCGGAAGACCGGAGCCCAGGTTCCCATTCCCCATTCCGGAAGCGATTCTCCGGTTGACGGGATAACGCGATGGCGGATCATGGGCGTTGCGGCGGCTTGCATGGGATTTCTCCTTGCGACGTTTCGAGGCGGACAGCGAGGTTCCTCAGGGTTCCCTGATGCTTCCCCAATTCGGTCCTTAAATAAAGGTAAGGGACTTTTTCCGGGAACAAGGTCGAGAGATAATATAGCTTAGGCGGAATCCCGAAAGCCGGTTCGGGCGGAGATGGAAACACCATGATGAAATCGATTTTGCTTCTGATCGCAATCGGCCTGGGATGCGCTCGCGCGATGGTTTCCGCGGCGGCGCCCGACAGCACCAATGGCTGGGGCTATGGATACGATTCTCTGCTCCGTGATATCGGGGAATGGCGCAAGAGCCCGTACGTGAAGGTCGATTCCATCGGCGCGAGCGCACAGGGACGGGCCATCTGGATGATCTCAATTTCCGGCGACGGCGACAGCCTTGGCCGCGTTGGCGAACCGGGAACGCGCAAGCGCCGGGTCTTCATCCACGCCCGCACCCACCCGGCCGAGGTGCAGGCCAATTACGTGGCCAAAGAAGCCATCAAGTTCCTGTTGGACAGCGGCAGCCAATCCCAGGTCCTACGCCGGGATTTCATCTTCAACATCGTCCCCATGTATAATCCCGACGGCGTGCAATTGGGCCACTCGCGCCTGAACGCCCATCTGGTGGATCTGGAAAGCAATTGGGATCAGCAGGTGCTCGAGCCGGAGGTCACCACCCTCAAGCGCACTTTCGAGTCCTATATGAAGGGACCCATTCCCATCGAAGTCGCCCTCAACCTGCATTCGGATCAATTCAACTGCACGCGCTTCTTCTTCTTCCATTACGCCGCGGGAACCTCGCCCGCGTACGAGGATCTGGAGCGCAGCTTCATCGCCGGGGCGCAATCCCATTTTCCCGGCGGGATCAAGAACTGGGATTTCGTGCGGAGCTGGGGCGACGGGACGGCTGCGCGCTATCCGGAAGGATTCTGGTGGCTGCACTTCCAGGAAAAGGTCCTGGCGCTCACCTACGAGGACACCAACTGCCCGAACGCCGGGCGTTTCGACAGCACGGGAATGGCCCTGGTGCTGGGCTCGACCGATTACATCCGCGCCCGCATCACCGCCCCGGTGATCCGCGTGGCCGCGGGGGAAACCCGCATGTTACTGGCGGAGGAAGGCGTCCGCATTTCCGCGGCCCCGGCCGGGTCGCGCTGGGAAGTCGCGGATATCCTCGGCCGCAAACTGGCTGAAGGGGCTTTCCGGCCCGGTGACGTTCTCCTTGCCTGGAACCGAATCCCGTCCGCGCCGACGCGAATCCTGTCGCTGTTGCGGCCGGGCGCGGTTCCGGAGCGGATCCGGCTTCCCAATCGCACGGAATAATCCGGTTTCAGGATTGCCGTAACCGACCTGAATTCGCATTCCGGAACCGGCTCCTTGGGGACTTTTCGGAGTTTGGGGAAGCGTGACGGAACCGGGACTTGACGATGGACCGGGTTAACCTAGCTTTCGGATAGATGAAGAACCGATCCGTCCTATCCGTATTGGCCAGCGCCGTTCTGGCTCTAGGGTCCGCCTGGTGCGGTCCGGAAGCCGATCCGCCTACCGCCCAAAACGCCATTAAGACGGAACTCGCTGGGAAGTCCGAGCTGCGCCTGGCAGATCCGGAAAAACCGGCCGCTGAATCCCAACAGCCCGCCAAAGCCATCAAGGTATCGACCAGTGCCCCGTCCACGGGATATTCCGAGCATGCACCGCTGGCGCTCTTTTCCGTAGGCTCCTTGGCCGTGGGCGGAGTCTTTTACGCCATCCATCTTTCCACGCAACATTCCAAGACCGAGTTCAGCGCGGGCGATCGCGCCTCGCTCACCAATGCCCTTGGGGCCGCGGGTCTCACGGCGCTCTTGGCGGCGGGCTCGTATTTCTACTTCTCCCGCCAAGCTTCCGAACCGGATCGGGATTGGGACGCCGCGGTTTCCGGCGACGTTTCCCCGGACGGCGATATGACGGTGGGTGCCTTAGTCACCTTTCCGCTCTCCAAGAAGTGGTTCCACAAATAAGTTTGGCTGCGGCCGGCTGCGGAGACCAAGGGCTGCGTTCTCGGCCCTTCAGACCCATCGGCGTACCTTCCAGGTACGCTCTCAGGGTCTTCAGAGCGTAAGGTTGGCAGCCCTCTGTGGGAGTTCCAACGGAACTCCCGAAAAACCTGGCCTTGCCCTTGGCCTCCTCGCTTGCCCTCGCTCAAAACCAATTTGTGGAACCACTTCTGTCTCCCGCTGATTTTTTACTTTACTTATGCAGCAATGCCGCGCGGGATGTCTTCCGCGGGCTTAACTGTCTTAAGGATGATCCAATGATGACGGCCGAAGAGCTCCACGCGAAACTCCAGAACGTCAAGGTCAACGGCGCGGCCTGCACCTATACCCTGGAGAAATGCGAGATCCTGGTTCCCGTCATCAACGCCATCAACGAGATCAAGAAGACCCGCAACGCCGTGATCCTGGCCCATTCCTACGTGGCCCCGGAAATCGTCTACGGGGTGGCGGACTTCACGGGCGACTCCTACGGCCTGAGCAAGGATGCCATGGGCACCAAGGCGGACATCATCGTGTTCGCTGCCGTGCGCTTCATGGGCGAGACCGCCAAGATCCTGAACCCGGACAAGGAAGTGCTGATTCCGGGACGCGATTCCGGCTGCACTTTGGCCGATGCGGTCACAGGCGCGGACGTGCGCGCCCTGCGCAAGCAATTCCCGGATTACTCCTATGTCTGCTACATCAATACCACCGCGGACGTGAAAGCCGAATGCGACGTCTGCGTGACCTCTTCCAACGTGTACGACATCGTCGAGGCCATCCCCAACGACAAAATCTATTTCCTGCCGGACAAGTTGATGGGCCGGAACCTGCAGGACGAGATGGCGCGCCGCGGGGTGAAGAAGGACATCCGCCTGTATGAAGGAACCTGCTACGTGCATGAGCAATACGATCCGGAGATGATCCGTTTCATGCGCGTGAAGTTCCCGAAGCTGGAAGTGGTGACGCATCCGGAGTGCAGCCCCGAGGTGGTGCGCGCTTCGGACTACGTGGGCAGCACCTCGCAGATGATCAAGCACGTGTCGCAGTCCAAGGAGAAGGACTTCCTGGTCCTGACGGAATGCGGCCTGGTCTCGCGCCTGCAGACCGAGCATCCCGGCAAGAACTTCGTGGGCGCGTGCACCATGTGCAAGTACATGAAGTCCAACTCCCTGGAAGACATCCTGCGCGTGCTCATTAAGCCCCGTCCCGAGGACCGCGTGGTCATCGACGAAACCGTGCGTAAGCGCGCCCTGGCCTGTATCGAAGCCATGTTCCGCTATACGGAAGGCTCCGTGCCGCGGAATGCCTAGCCACGCCTTCCGGATCCACGGAGCCGGTTGCGGCCTCGCCGATTTCATCCACGGCGGCATCGATCTCGACTTCCACTCCCCGCGCATCCTGCCGTACCATTCGCGGACTTCCGGGGACGGCGGCCTGGAAATGGGGACGGTCATCTTCCACGACGATTTGCTCCGCTTTTCCGACGCGCGCCGCGCGGAAGGTCTGCCAACCGGGGAAACCTGGAAGGAGATACTCGCCCATCTGACGGGCCCGGACGCTCCGGCTCCGGTCTTCAACGTCGGTGGGCCCGCTGCGGCATCGCTTGCCGCCGCCGCTCAACTGCTCCGGCCTTCCCGCACCGCCGTGGCCTATTACGGGGTCGCCGGCGATGACGGAAACGCCGCGCGCATCCGGCACCTGCTGGCGCAAACGCCGCTTGACATGTCTTCATTCCGCCTGCGTCCCGGCCGTACCCCAAGCGCGCACGTGTTCAGCGATCCGCGCGCAGACGGCGGGCGCGGGGACCGGTTCTTCATCCATCGCGCCGGGGACGATTTTCCTATCGAGGATACCTTCCAGGGGGAAAGTTTTTTCCAGGCGGCCATCAATCTATACGCAGGCACGGCGGTGGTCCCGGCCCTGCACCAGGCCCTGCCCACCCTGCTGCAGAAGAGCCGCAGGCGTGGGGCTATCACCATGGTCGGCACGGTTTTCGATTTCGCGGCCGAGAAGGCCGCACCCGGTATGCCCTGGCCGATGGGGGAGGGCGAAGCCTTCCCCTTCATCGATCTGCTGGTGGCGGATTCGGAGGAGATCCGCGGCCTGGCCGGTTCGGGGCCTGCGTCCCTGGAGGCTTGCGTGGACTCGTTGCTCGCGCGGGGGCTGACCTCGGTGGTGGCGACCCGGGGCGCGGATCCTGCCTATTTCCGTTCCCTCGGCGGGATCTTCGGGGAATGCCGCGGCTACGCGCCGACCCATGCGGGCCTGGTCGCGTCCGCCAAGGATCGCCAAGGTAACCCGGGTGATACCTCGGGCGCCGGGGACAATTTCCTGGGCGGCCTGTTGGCGGATCTGATGCAACAATTGCTCGCGGACGATTTCTATCCCAAAGGCGAACCCCACGTGGAGCGTGAGCTGCTGGAAATCAGCCCCTTGCGCCTGAGACGCGCCGTCGACGCGGGCCATATCGCGGGCGGATTGGCCTGCCTGCAATACGGCGGCGTCCGCATCGAAAAGACCACGGGAGAATTCCTGGGCCGCGTCCGGGCCATGTCGCAGCAACCTTTGCCCGCGGGCAGGCCCTGGTAGCCGGCGCAAGTGCGCCGGCCCAAAAGTGCAACATTTCAGAGCAATCATTCAAAGCATCGGAAAGACGACCCTATGAGCAGCCGCATTTTCATGATCCTCAACCTTATCGTAAGCGCCGCCGCCGTGGCCTTCCTGTTCTGGCTGTTGTACGCGCGCAAGGGCGGGGGAGATGCCTCTTCCCTGGCCTTCCTGCCCGCCGTCAACGCCGGCCTCAACGCCACCACCACCGCCTTCCTGCTGCGCGGATGGTTCGCGATCAAGGCGGGAAACCGCACCCTGCACGCCTTCTGCCAGAAGATCGCCTTCATCGTATCCGCGGTCTTCCTGGTCTGCTACATCACCTATCATAGCGTGCATGGCGATAGCCACTTCGCCGGCCAGGGCCTGGTGAGGCCGTTGTACTTCTCCATCCTCATCTCCCACATCATCCTGTCCATGGTGGCCCTGCCCATGGTGTTGGCGACTTTTTTCTTCGCCCTCACCGCCCGTTTCGAAACCCATCGCAAGCTGGCGAAATTCACCTTCCCCATCTGGCTTTACGTTTCCATAACCGGCGTCCTGATTTTCGTCATTTTGAAGGCGTACCAAACGTAGGGCGTTAAATTTCGTTCGCCGGGCGTTCGGCGTCGGGTGCAAAAACCCCAAAGCGCTCTCCATTTATGAAGCGCATGGTTTTCCGCCGTCTTCGCGCCCTACGCCCGACGAGAGCCCACGAGCCCCGTCCCGACTAAGGTCCATAGCCATGGCCCTGCGAATTTCATACGTTTCCCGTCCGATTATGCATCCGGTTTACGCATGAATTCACCCGCCCAGCTCCGTTTCCGGAGCCCGCTCCACCTCTACGGCATCGCCCTTTGCGTCTGCACCTTTCTGTTGCTTTTCGCGGGTGGCATGGTGACCAGCACCAACAGCGGCCTCTCGGTGCCGGATTGGCCGACCACCTTCGGCAAGAACATGTTCATGTTCCCGCCTTCGATGATGAAGGGCGGCATCTTCTACGAACACGGGCATCGCCTGTTCGCGTCCCTGGTGGGTTTTCTCACTGTCGGCAATTGCCTGGGCATCTGGATTCTGGAAAAACGGACCTGGATGAAATGGGCCGGCACCTTCGCCTTGTTCCTGGTGATCGTTCAGGGAGTGCTGGGCGGTATGACCGTGCGCTATAAACTGCCGATGCCTGTGTCGGCGGCCCATGCCTGTACGGCGGAACTGTTTTTCGGATTGACCTTGCTGATGGCGTTCGCCACTTCCCGATCCTGGATGGAGGCGAAGTCGGCTCCCCTCCGCTTGAGTGTTCCCGAACAGGGCCTGGCCTTGCTTTTTTGCCTTGCCGTCTTTTTGCAAATCCTGGTGGGAGCCGTTATGCGGCATAGCTATGCAGGACTTTCCATCCCCACTTTTCCCCTGGCGTATGGTCAGATTATTCCGCCTTTTTGGAATTTCGGGATTATCGTCCATTTCCTGCATAGCCGGGTAGGCGCGTCGGTTCTTGTGGTTCTGGGCGCGGGGTTGATTATTGCGGTACTGACTTCCAAGCAGCTTCCGGGTAAGGTGAAGGGGCTTGCGGGCTTTCTCGCTTTCGCCCTGATCGCGCAATGTTTCTTGGGAATGCTGACGATTTGGACCGGAAAAGCCCCGGTTCCCACTACCTTCCACCTCTCCATGGGCGCCTTGGTTTTCGCGACCGGATTGCTACTCTTTCTCGCCATCTACAGGTTCCGGAAACCGGTTCCCGAACGGATGGAAGCGAAGGGAAATGCAGTGAATCCTCATCCCCGCTCCCTCCAAACCGACCTCCAGAACGACGGTGTGGCTCTTACATGAAGGCCGTTGCCGAAGCGCCTGCGGTAAAAGCGGCGAACCCCCTTCCAAACGCCGTTTCCTCCTTCTTCGAACTGATGAAGTTGAAGATGGTCTTCCACATCCTCATCACCACCTTCGTGGGGTATTACCTGGGCAGCAAGGTCGAGATGGCCCAGGCACTGCTCTGGCACACTTTGCTCGGCACCGGTATCCTCGCCATCGGCGCCTTCGCCCTGAACCAGGCCATCGAGAAGGAATACGACAAGCTCATGGTGCGCACGCGCGCGCGCCCGATACCCACCGAGCGGGTGGGGAAGACCGCCGCGCTTGTGTTCGGCGGGATCTGCTTCTTCACCGGTACCGCCTATCTTTGGATTTGGGTCAACGCCCTGACCGCATCGCTGGGCGCGCTGACCTTGGTACTTTATGCGGCCGTCTACACTCCCATGAAGCGTTGGTCAAGCCTGAACACCTTGGTGGGCGCCATTCCCGGGGCCTTGCCTCCCTTGATGGGCTGGACCGCCGTACAGGGCAATCTTGGAATGGGCGGCATGATCCTGGCAGCGATTCTTTTCTTCTGGCAATTGCCCCACTTCCTCGCTTTGGCCCTGATGTATAAGGACGATTACCGCCTGGGCGGCTTCAAGATGCTCAGCGTAACCGATCCCACGGGCGAAGCCTGCTACCGCCATATCATCGTGCAGACCCTGATCCTGGTCCTGGTCTCGCTATTCCCTTTTGTCTTCCGGCTTGCCGGGCCATGGTACCTGGCCATCGCCCTGCTCGGCGGGGGATATTTCATGCTCGCGGCCGTATCCCTGGCGCGTCGGCGCACGCGTGAAGCGGCGCGCGCCCTCTTTTTCACTTCCCTGGCCTACCTGCCGATCCTGTTGCTGGTGATGGCGTGGGACAAGGCCATCGTCTTCGTGTGACTTTTTGCCATAATGGCAAGTTTGTAAAAAGATCCGTCACTATCGCTCTCCATGGGGCGCGTAACGAGCGATGCGTGTCGTGCCTTCCGGGCACGTAGCATCGGCGCGACGTGGCCGATCGCGTGCGGGAGGTAACCTGGCGACGCGGCGCCGGATGTTAAGCGGTTGTCACTACTCCTTTTAGAAAATCCCCTTACATTTCTTTAACGCGATCATTCACAACCCGTGACAACAATTCCCAAATCCTGCTTGTGGATCGCGGGGATTTTATGCTAGTCTAACCGCGAGATGACGCAGGAAAATTTCTTCATCAACATTGGCGAATCGATTGAATTTCAATTTGCGCTTATTTATCTTTTTCCGCCGTTGATGAAGCCCTCGGACAAAATCGCTTTTCATCTCGCTCAACTCCTGCAACGGAGAGCTACTTAATGGTATTCCCAAAGTGGACCAATAAGATCCCGGCGATCGCCGCGGTATCCGCTTTCATAATCTTGAACGCCCTCATATTCGTTTTCTGGTATTGGTTCTCGCCCAAGCACCTGAATGTTGGATATCAGCCGGAACAGCCGGTGCATTACAGCCACAAGCTGCATGCGGGCACCATGGGCATGGATTGCCGCTATTGCCATTTCAACGTCGAGCGCGGCCAGTTCGCGGGCGTGCCTCCCACGGAAGTGTGCATGAACTGCCATACCACCGTGAAGACGACATCGCCCGAGATCATCAAGATCCGCGAGGCCTTCGCCAGCGGCCGCCCCATTCCCTGGGTCCGCGTCCACAAGCTTCCCGAGTTCGCCTACTTCAACCACAGCGCCCATATCAATAAGGGCGTGAGTTGCGTGTCCTGCCACGGCCGCATCGACCAGATGGATGTGGTCCGCGAGGTCCAGCCCCTGAGCATGTCCTGGTGCCTGGATTGCCATCGCGCCCCCGCCAAAAACATCCGCGACCGTAAGCTCGTGACCAATCTTGCCTGGCATCCCGATGGGGACGCGGTCGAGAACGGGCTCAAGTTCATGGAAAAGTATCACGTCAATACCAGAACGGATTGCAACACATGTCATCGTTGAATCTGGATCCCAAGAATCCCGGCAAGCAGTACTGGAAAAGCCTCGATGAACTCGGGGAAGCCCCCGAGTACAAGACCTTCCTCGAACGCGAATTCCCCGAAGGCGCTTCCGAGCTCGGCAACGGCGTTTCCCGCCGCAAGTTCCTTCAGGTCATGGGCGCCGGCATGGCGCTGGCAGGCGTGTCCGGATGCAAAATCGTCCGCCGCCCCGAGCAGAACATCCTGCCCTACAACAAGATGCCGGAAAGCCTCATTCCCGGCGTGCCCCAGTTCTACGCTACCGTCATGTCGGTCGGCGGCGAAGCCGTAGGCCTGCTGGTCGAAAGCCATGAAGGCCGTCCCACCAAGGTGGAAGGCAATCCCAAGCATCCCTCCAGCCTCGGCGCCACGGGCAAATACCATCAGGCTTCCGTGCTGGGCCTGTACGATCCCGATCGCAGCCAGTATCCGGTCAAAAGCGGCCAGGCTTCCGATTGGAGCTCTTTCTGGTCCGATTCCTCCACCCTGTTCGACGGCTACAAGAAAAACGGCGGCCAGGGCCTCCGCTTCCTGAGCGGCTATATCGGATCGCCGTCATTGGCGGACGTGAAGGCCCAGGTGCTGAAGGCCTTCCCCAACGCCAAGTGGACCACCTATGAATCCGTGAACCGGGACAACCAGGCCAAGGGTATCGCGGCGGTTACGGGTGCGGATCTGGATCCCCATTTCAAGTACGGGGCCGCCAAGCGCGTCCTCTCCATCGACGCTGATTTCACCGAATCCGAATCGGATCATCTCAAGGCAGGCAAGGCCTTCGTTTCCACCCGCAATCCGGATCTCGGAACCGAGAAGATGAGCCGCCTGTACATCGTCGAATCGATGTTCTCGCCCACCGGTGGGACCGCCGATCACCGCCTGCGCGTCAAGCCCAGCCAGATCGTCAACGTGCTGATCCTGGTCGCCAAGGAACTCCAGGCCCAGGGCTTGGACCTAGGCGCCTCCGGCGCGGAAATCTCCGCCCTCTCCGCCGACGCCGCGACCGCGGGCGTCAAGGCCGACTATATCAAGGAATTGGCCAAGGATCTGCTCGCCGCCAAGGGCGAATCCGTGGTCGTGGTCGGCAAGTACCAGCCCGCCGTGGCCCATGCCATCGGTCATGTCCTCAACGCCGCACTCGGCAACGTCGGCGTCACAGTCGACTACAAGCCCTCGGTGGTCAAAGCCCTTAACAGTCTTAGCGGCGGCGAAGGCTCCTTTGAATCCCTCACCGAACTCACGATGGCCATGGCCACCGGCCAGGTCGAGACTTTGGTCATCCTTGACGCGAATCCCGCCTTCGGCACTCCCGCGGATCTGGACTTCTCCGGCAAGCTGGCCAAGGTCAAGCACGTCATCAACCTCGGCCTGGAAGCCAACGAGACTTCCGCCCTGAGCGAATGGCATCTGCCCATGAACCATTTCATGGAAGAGTGGGGAGACGGCCTCGCCTATGATGGCACGGCCTCCATCGCCCAACCCTTAATCATGCCCCTATATGGCACTTTGGGCGCCGCGGAACTGCTGGCCGGCCTCGCCGGTCTCGCCAACCGCAAGAGCCACGACATCGTCAAGGAATTCTGGCGCAAATCCGGCGGCCTTAACTTCGAGCACAACTGGCGCGAATGGCTGCACGAAGGCGTCATTCCCAAAACCGCTTACGCTTCCGTCGCTCCCGGCTCCGTTACCGGCGGCATCGCCAAGCTGGCCGCCGAGAACGCGGCCAAGGCCCCGAAAGCCGGCCTGGAAATCATCTTCCGCGCCCATCCCAACCTGTACGATGGACGCTATGCCAACAACGCCTGGCTGCAAGAGCTGCCGGATCCCATCACCAAGCTGACCTGGGACAATGCCGTATTCGTTTCGCCCAGCCTGGCGGACAAAATCGGCATTACCGAGGCTCTGTTGCTTAAGGAAAAGACCGGTACCAAGATGGGCGAATACCGCCATCGCCCCATGGTGCGCGTCACCGTGGGCGGCAAGTCCTTGGAAGCCGTGGCCTGGATCGTACCCGGCCTTGCCAACGAGACCATTCTGCTGCATTACGGCTATGGTCGCCGCGCGGTAGGTAAAGTCGGCACCGGTTCCGGCTTCGACGCCTACGCCATCATGAACAGCGCCTCGCCTTTTTGGGCCGGGGATGTGAAGTTGGAAGCCACCGGTGGCCTGTACGAAGTGGCCTGCACCCAGGATCATTGGTCCTTGGAAGGCCGTCCCATCGTTCGCGAGACCGGCCTGGAAGGCTACGAAGAGAACAAGGCGGAATCCTTCTCCGAAGAGAAGTGGAACGAGCATCCCATCGACGCGACTACGGGCAAGGAAAAGTCCCTGTGGACGGAATCCTCCGCGGCCAAGGGCGGCGATCGCGGCACCTACGACTTCTCCCAAGGCATGCAATGGGGCATGGCCATCGACCTGAACAGCTGCACCGGCTGCAACACCTGCCTGCTCGCCTGCACCGCGGAGAACAATATCCCCGTGGTCGGCAAGGAACAGGTCCTGCGCGGCCGCGAGATGCATTGGATCCGCCTCGACCGCTACTTCACCGGCAGCGTCGACAACCCCGATCTGGTGTTCCAGCCCATGACCTGCCAGCAGTGCGAAAACGCCCCCTGCGAGGAAGTCTGCCCCGTCGCCGCCACCGTGCATTCGCACGAAGGCCTGAACGACATGGCCTACAACCGCTGCATCGGCACACGCTATTGCTCGAACAACTGCCCATACAAGGTGCGCCGGTTCAACTTCTTCAACTACACCAACCAGTGGAAGAACTCGACCCTGTCGATGCAGAAGAACCCGGACGTCACCGTCCGCTTCCGCGGCGTCATGGAAAAGTGCACGTACTGCGTGCAGCGCATCAACCGCGCCCGCATCCAGTACAAGAACAAGGGCCAGGAGACCATTCCCGACGGCGCCGTGACGCCGGCCTGCGCGCAGGCCTGCCCGACCGACGCCATCATCTTCGGCAACATCAACGATGCCTCGAGCCGGGTCGCCAAGCTCAAGTCGCATCCCCGCAATTACGGCGTTCTCAGGGATCTGAACACCAAGCCCCGGACCACCTATCTGGGCCGCGTGCGCAATCCCAACAAAGCCATCGAAAAAATCCAGGCTCAAGTCTAAGGCACCGGGTAAGGGAAGACAAGGACCTCTATGATATTGCATCGCGACGACGACCCAACACGCAGGCCGGTACTGGTCGAGACCGGGGACTTCCATGAAGTCACCGATATCATCACCCTGCCCGCGGAAGCCAAGCCCACGGCCACGTGGGTGATCCTGCTGCTCATGAGCATGTCCCTGCTTTCCGTCATGATCGGCATGATCGGATACCTGTTCTGGGAAGGAACGGGCGTCTGGGGCGTCAACATCCCCGTCGGTTGGGGCTGGGCCATCGTGAACTTCGTGTGGTGGATCGGTATCGGCCATGCGGGCACCCTGATTTCCGCCATCCTTTTCCTGTTCCGCCAGAAGTGGCGCACCGCCATCAACCGCTTCTCGGAAGCCATGACCATCTTCGCGGTGATGTGCGCCGGTATCTTCCCGGGCATCCACGTCGGGCGCATCTGGGTCATCTATTACGTGTTCCCGATCCCGAACCAGATGGGCGCCTGGCCCAACTTCCGCAGCCCGCTGCTGTGGGACGTGTTCGCGGTCTCGACCTACTTCACGGTTTCCGTGCTCTTCTGGTACATGGGCCTCATCCCCGATTTGGCCACCTTCCGCGACCGCGCGACCACCAAGGTCCGTAAAATGGTCCTCCACATCTTCTCCCTCGGCTGGCGCGGATCCGCCCGCCACTGGCAGAATTAC
>OBEQ010356274.1_pt1 | contig 16473 bp, 24 predicted proteins | sample 1670901 | NCBI WGS metagenome assembly OBEQ01 (sample SAMEA104232315, study PRJEB22302) | groundwater metagenome | biome: forest; feature: aquifer; material: groundwater | place: USA | collected 2011-08-07 | depth 5.4 m
GATCGGTAAACCACTGATTGTCATTGACCAGACATTTGTACTGGTACCGGCCCGGCACCAACTCCACCGTCGTCTCCCAGAGACCGGACGGGTTCTTGCGCATCATATGGCTCCAGTGGTTCCAGGCGTTGAAATCCCCCACGACCGCGACCCGCTGGGCAGTGGAAGGCGCCTGGAACTCAAAGCGCACCGCCCGCTTCGTCGGAGCGGGACCTACTCGTTGCGTCGGTGTTGCCATTGCACAATCCCTCCTTGGTGATATACAGAAGCGGTGGCGTGGACGCGTACTCCGCACCACCGCTCCCGGTGGTGCTGGGGTATGACTGCTTAGAGGAAGTCGCGGACGACGTCGCTGTCGGACGGACAGCAGCGCTCTCCGCCTTCGCTCCGGTCGGCGACTGGATCAGGATCGATCTCGCCACCTTCTTGTCTTCCTTCGTGGCATACTCAACCGTCACCGCATCGCCAATTCGCACGTCCGCCAGCGTGAGCGGCTACTTGTCCTTGGAGACGACCGTCTTCGCATGGACGAGGTAGCTCGTCGGTTGCGCGATGGTTCCTGTCGCTGGGTCCAGATGCGTTGACTCCTTCAATGTCACAACACCCCCTAGCGCATCGACCGATGCGATCACCCCCGAGGCTTGCAGCGGCTTGACCGGGTCCTGTGCCTCCTCAGCCTCTAGGCAGACACCGCTTGAGTGCCGAGCATGGCAACCACGGCGAGGGTCTCCCACAGCCTTGCAGTTGGCCTCATCCCCCCTCACCCCCTTTCCTGTTGTTGTGTTTCACTCCGTTGCCCAGGTTCTGCTGGTTTGACGACTTCGATGGCTCTGGCCAGCCACCGACCATCCTGATCCTGCACACAATCGGCAGAAATCTTCTGTCCGGTCTGAAGCTGCTGGGCCGGAATCAGCCCTCGGTCAGGCGCGGTCACCCGAGTGAGCACATTCCAGGACAACACCTGGAAGAACTCTTTCCCGTTAGAGTCGCCTTGGTCGGGTTCGTTGCAACGAAGCAACACCTGTTGCTTTCTCCAATCGACTGTCCCAACAACGCCTTTCCAGAGCTTTGCCATCGGCCTGAACATTCCCAAAGACTGCGTCTGCGCTCTTGTAAGGGACACGCTCGACTACCCAGCGACCTGAACTCCAGAGAAGGATCCAGGCCTGGTTGTAGACTCAATTAGGGCAATGGTATTGGCAACACATTTCCCACCGGACTCGGTCACGTAGTGCACCAGAACTTTCTGCCCAACCTTGAGCTTGGTCAGTTCCAGCATCCCCCGGCAGCTTGAGATGACGGAGACATTCGCCGCAAGGCGGAAACTGATGCTGATCGACTGCGAGCCTCCTTCCCGTTTGGCCTCCGGGGTCACTTGGAGCGTTCTGTTCTGCCGATTGATGAAGGCGATGGTGCCTTCTAGGGTTCTCTCAAATGACATCCTGAGCCTCCTTGCCTACCGTAGCGCTGGCCTGCCAGCGGTCGCGACGGTTCCACGTTCCAGGATGACCGTTTTGGCAAGCAAGACCCCGTCAGGCTGCTGGCTGTAGATCACGCTGACCCGCTGGTCGATTTGGAACTGCTCCAACTTCAGAAGTTCGTGGTGTTTGGTGGCGACTAACGCTCTCTCATCGACCCTGAAGGCCAACATGCCGCCCTGTCCCTGCGGGTGGGACGGAACGCTCACGGTGAGGACCCGCTTCGCAGCATCCAGGTCTTGAATGAGTGTGCCTTTGAGCTGCATCAGAGGTCCCATGGCTCAATCCTTGACCGTAATCGCCATGACGAATACTTCTTTAGGGTTTTCACCACAATAGCCGGCTAACACCGATGGCGACCTTCAGCTTCTGATGACCTACGCGGCGCGTCTTCGCCTCGTCCGCCCGAGACATTTCCGAATATGTTCCTCGATGGTCTTGCGCGATGTGTGCTGGACATAGGCGAGTTCCTACCTCAATCAACTGCCCCAGGGCCTGCGTGAGCATCGCCTGTTCGCTGCGTCGGTGATTCGTAAACGCCCCGTCCGGCTGGCCGAGCCATCCCTTGACCCCTGCAGCCACCAGATCCCGGATCGTAGCTGCCACCATAAGCGGGTCATGACCACTTAACCGAGCCGACACCTCATCAAGTTCCTCCCTCAAGTGCGGCTCGAGAGGTGTCGCGGGTAGTTGAAACGCTTGGAGCGCCTGCTCGGCCTCCTGTTTCGTCATCGGACGCCGCAACCCTGCAGCTTCGGCCTGCGCAACCGGCATCAGGACCTTAATGGGATTTCGTGTAGAGCCCATCCGAAACACGTAACAGTCCTCCACCCCATCCCGAACATGGGCCTGTTCAATCGCCGCAATCCGGCAAAAACCATAGATTGGATGTACGATGAGCTGGCCCTTCCGAAATGACGTGTGGCATGCATGATTGTTAGCTGTACGGCACCCATGCCGTGTGCCCTTGATGTGCCTGAATCCCTTCTGTCGAGCGCTGGCCAGGCACCGGTCGTCGCTCAATCTCAGCAAGCGATCTTTTCAGCAGTGAGGCAAGCGCTTTCTCAAGATCTACAGACTCAACCGGTGTCAGCAGATGGTTACGTTTTAGTCTCCGCGCTACTTTGACCGCTCGCCAGCGAATCAGCCGCAGCTCCAAGCCTGTGTGAAGAGCTTCTGACTGCCATGCCCACCAGCGCGTCGTGACCTCAGACCTCGTGAGCGTGTCAGCAGCAAACAGGCGTAACCGCTCTTTCAGGCGGGCGACGGAGGCTTCCATCGCCGTTTGTACCTGCCCCAGTAACGCTCTGGACTCGCTTGACCTGCCCATGATGTTCCCCTCGTGAACCCGAGAGTTACATGCTCCTGGCTCAAGCTTCTTACTTCCTGGTCTTCGCCTGATCCAACTGCTGTTCAATCGCATTCAACGCTGCCCCCAAGAGCCGTTCCAGCTCCTGTTCGACAGGAGTGGCCTCCCCATCACTGATCACGTCCCGCAGGCGCCATGTGCTGATGGTGTGGCCAATTCTCCGGTGGACATCCCGCAACTGAACCCTGGCCTGCGCAGCCGACAGCTCCAGCGTCCACCATTGCGCCGTCGAGTCCTTGGGATCAGACAGCCGGCTGGAAAGCGCCTGGAACCGCTCGCTGAGCTGTTTCAGGATGTCGGCCGTTCACTCCTGCGCCTGCTCCAGGAGTGATGTGAGACTCTCGGTCGTTGCTTTGTTCATCGCACCCTACACACAACCAGCCCCGGCTGGGGTACCGCTTAATCACCAGCGCCACCCGCCGGACACACTGCTCACACCGGTAGAACCCTTCTACCGTTGCTGTTTGAGACCGCCGCGGTCTCATCCGCCGACTTGCCGTCTGTCCTGCTCGCAAATGATGAGCGGCCCTTCAGTGTGAGGATGGCCGACGCAGATGGACACGGTAGTCATGTCCGCCCTGTTCAAGAATACGGCGGCCTTCTCGTGCCAGCCATCCCACACTCATCACGATTACGTCCCGCGGCTTGCCCAACTCGGTCACCAGCTTTGAGAGCTTCATAGCATGGTTGTGGTGGTTGTCGAGATACTGCCAGAGGTCACCCGCCACAAAGCCGATCTCGTGGATCATCGCTGTCCGCCATAAGGCCTCATCGCCGTGGCCATCGTTTCAACGTCGGGTTGCGTGTATCTTCCCGATGCCGCGTGCCCTGGATGAAATAGAGCTCAATCAGCAGGTGGTGTTTGTCTTCCGAAGTCAGAGGTAATTGCCGTCCATGTTTTGCCTGAATCAGCCGGTACTCTGGGCAATACCGCGCAAGTCGTCCCAGCAGACCGTCGCTGCATCATTGTTTAGCATCCATGTGTCACGACTCCTCAACGCCCTTCAGCAGTTCCTGATCGACCTGGAGCTTACGCTTCAACAGTTCTGTCAGCTGTTGGAGCAACTGGACGGTTTCCTCATTCTGCAGCCGGTAGAACACCGACGCCCCGTCCTGCCGTGCTGTGACCAGACCTCCCTGTTTCAGGATGCCGAGGTGCCGCGACACCGTGGGTTGATCCACGGAGAGCCCCTGCGCGAACTGCCCGACCGACTGCTCACCCTGGCCCAGGAGTTCCAGGATCCGCAGCCGCAAGGGATGCGCCAGGACTTTCAGGAAGGCCGCTTTGATGAGATGAACCTGGTTCCCCTCAGCCATAGCTTTAGTCATATACTACTATATTCACATATTAGCATATAATAATGCCGCGGCTCTGTCAAGAGCCGAGCACGGGGTGGGGGACCGCGGGAGAAGTTACTCCTTGCCAAGGGTGGCAAGGACGCGTTCGGATTCCTTGAACTTCTTGCGCAGTATGACCGCGACAGGTCGCAGGATTTTGAAGATGTCGTGGTCGCGGATGGCGTAGTAGACGGTGGTGCGCTCCTGACGGGACGTGAGGATTCCCGCTTCCCTGAGGGCCAGGAGATGTCGGGAGAGCGTGGACTGCTCCACGCCTAGCGACTTGACGAGAATGCCGACGCTTTTTTCTCCGTGCTTGAGGACCTCGATGATCTTCAGGCGAATGGGATAGCTCAAGGCCCGCAGGAAATCCGCCTTGACCTTGTAGACCATGTCCTCCATGAGAGTCCTATCCTTCATCACCCTCCTATCATAGCCGGTTGATTACGGGAGTCAATGGCGGGTCAATGAGTTTGAGCCAGTTTGTTACGAGATTTCAATATCTGCCTTTCGGCTCCCGTCTCCCTGCTTCCCACTTCCATCATGTCCCCGCATCGACACCCAGACGCTTGGCGAGCTGTTCTCTGGAGAGGCCGAGCGTCTTTCGACATTGGACAATCTGCTCAGCAAGAGTCCGGGCAGGCGGGAGGGGGTTGTAGCCGAGGAATTCGATGAGCTTGGGGAGGCGCTTCAGTGCAGGTTCTGTACCCTTCGCTTCCCAGTTATGGACCGTCACCTCATCCACCCCAAGCTGCTGAGCGACTTGGGACTGGAAGAGGCCGAGGTCGAGCCGGCGCTTGCGGAGGTGGTCACCGATGGTGGTCAGGCTCTTGGGATACGCAACCGGTAGGGGTTTGGGGGCTCTCCGACGCAGGTGACAAAAGAGCAATGAACCCGTGCCCCTGCGGCTACCTGACGGATCCACGCAATCGGTGTCGCTGCCCTTCGACGAAGGTGGCGCGCTACCTCGCGAAGATTTCCGGACCGCTGCTCGACCGGATTGACCTCCACATCGACGTCCCGGCAGTACCCTTTGACGCCCTGACCCACGCACCCAGTGGAGAGACGTCAGCGCAGATCCGTGCCCGAGTATTGAAAGCCCAGCGGTGGTGTCGCCGGCGCGGTCAACCACGCGCGAACGCGCAGCTCACGTCGAAGGAACTGAAGGCGTACTGTGCGCTGACGCCGGAGGCGTGGCGTGTGCTCAAGGCCGCGATGCGGGAGCTCCTGCTGTCCGCGCGCTCGTACACGAAGATCCTGAAGATTTCCCGGACGATTGCCGATCTGGCCCAACAGGAACTCATTCAGCCCGAGCACATCGCGGAAGCCATCCAGTACCGTTCCCTCGATCGGCAATTGTGGGGGTAGGATCTGCTTGTCCCAAGGGTGACAGTCACCTTCGGGACACCCATACACAACTAAGCGATGCCACGCATTGCGCGACAGGTTGAAGCGAACGGGTATTACCACGTCATCTCGCGGTCTATCAATCAGACGTGGGTCCTGCGGGACCCAGACGATTTTGCACGCTTCCGCACGCTCATCCGGGAGGCGAAAGAGAAGTTCCCCATGGATTTCGCCAAATCAGGCTAATCGTCCGTCCCCTCCCTCTCTGTTCGGCTACTTTCCGGTAATCACCCACTCTGCAGGTGTGATCACGACTGGCGCGGAGATCTCTACATTGTCGTATGTTCTCAACGCGGTCCTCACCCGATTCAGTCTGACGGTGATCACGTAGTCGCCAGGAGACAACGGGGCTCCAGTGCCAATCCTGTTCGTAAACCATCCAATCCCCAAACCGCCCCACACTGTTGCAAACACCCCGCGCGAGTCCGGAGGGATGTGGATTTCGGTTCCAGTCTCATACTTCTTGATCCAATCGTTACCAAAGTCATCGTATGGGCCAAAGACAGCGTTGACGCTCCCTATCCCCGGCCAGGATTTGAGCCTGTCGCTCCCGTAGACCGTCCCAACACCATAGACCGAACGCCCAACAATCACAATCTCGCTATCCGTCTTATTCTCACAGAAAACATCAACTTGTGCTTTGCTCCCTGATTTGTAGACACGCTGATCCGTCTTAATCCAAAACGCGAACTCGTCCTTGGCATGCGCCGTTGACTCACCAAGGAGGAGGATCGCTACCCCCAACGACCAACACACAACCCGTCTCGACCGCATCGCCGCCTCCTTAATGTTTTCCTCCTCCTCGTCCCCACAAGAACAAAGCCGGGCTGCCAAAACCTCTTCGGCAGCTCGGCTGACCTCTGCAGGTCCCGTAGCTTTGCGCCCCCCCCCTCACGGGTGGGTTTGCCTTTGTCACTCTTGCAGATTGTCTCGTGACTTCAAGTCTACCTGATGCGTTGCTAAAAAGTCAATGGCTGGTGAGAAATTTTCTCCCTAATCAATCCTGAATCCTGCATCCCACATCAAGCACTTCTTGCGTCTGTGTCAGGTTCTCCCCTCTCGGCTTCACGCTCCGGAGCTCCCAGTTGATAATCGTGTCAGGACTTACTCCAATGAGCGCCGCAAGCTCCTTAATCATGAGCCGCCTGTCCATCCGCACCTTGCGAATTTTCTGTCCAATTGTTTGTGGCTCTTTGGGATAAGCAGGATCAAGCTCGACGAGGTTGAGGCTTAATTCGAGAGCATCGAAGGGCTCAGGAAAGTTGTCTTTCTGTAACGCATGGTTGTTTGTGCGGCTGGCTAACAGACCCCTCTCGACGATGCAGGTGCAGTTCGACGCAAATCCAGCGGTACCTCGCGAAGATTTCCGGACCGCTGCTCGACCGGATTGATCTCCACATCGACGTCCCGGCAGTACCCTTTGACGCCCTGACCCACGCACCCAGTGGAGAGACGTCAGCGCAGATCCGTGCGAGGGTGCTCAGGGCCCAGCAGTGGCGTCACAAGCGAGGTCAGCAACACACCAACGCTCAACTCACCTCGAAGGAGCTCAAGACGCACTGCGACATGACGCCTGAGGCGTGGAGTTTGCGCAAGTCCGCGATGCGGGAGATCCTGCTGTCCGCGCGCTCCTAGTCGAAGATCCTGAAGATCGCCCGCACGATCGCCGACCTCGGCCAGCAGATGATCATTCACCCCGAGCACCTGGCCGAGGCCATCCAGTACCGAAGCTTGGACCGCCAGTGGTGGGGAGGATGCCCGGTTGTCACATTTACACATTTGTTTAAATAGGGTACACTCGAGTCAACAGGGGAGGCGGCAGACATGGCCAAGAGCGACACGACGCGGGAACGGGTCAGCCTCGATGTGCGCCCGGAGGAGCACCGGCAAATCAAGCTGTTTGCCACGCTGAGCGGCCAGACGATCCGGGAGTTTGTCCTGGAAAGCGTCCGGGCCCGCATGCACCGAGAGCAGGAAGCGCGGGGGGTGTCCGCGCTGACGAAGCACCTGGACACCGATCCGGTGCTCAAGGCCGTCTGGGAGAATGAGCGGGACGCCGCCTATGACCGGCTATAACCGGGGAGAGATCGTCTTGGTGGAGTTCGGGTTTTCCGAGGGACATGGCTCGAAGAAACGACCGATGCTCATCGTCAGCAGCCCGCCGTACCATGCCAGTCGCGAGGAAGTGATCATGGCGGCCATCACGAGCAACGCGCGGCGTCTCCTGTTCGGCGACACGAAACTCGAGCAGTGGAAAACCGCGGGGCTGCTGTTTCCCTCGGTCGTCACCGGTATCATCCGAACCACCAAGGCCAGCCTGATCACGCGCAAACTGGGTGTCTTGGCGAAACCGGATTGGCAGAAAGTCCACCAACATTTCCGCAGCGCACTCGGGTTGTGACTCCAAACATGAAAAAGGCCCCGCCGCAGGACGGCACCTGCGTGGGGACCTCTTCCTGGTGACCTGCGCTCACGAGACACCGTGATTCTAAACGGTGCCAGCTACCGCGTGCCTGGTACCTTTCTCTAAGGAGCCGGGCGTGCTATTGTTGACCGTCATCCGGGCCTCGAACGCCTGCCGCTCCAGCGCCAGCTCCTGGTCAATCTGGATCCCCACGCTAGCGCACACGGAGCTCTGGGCATGCGCAGGAGCCGTACCGCGCGCAAGTCCCAGCATGACGACAACCAGACTGTAACTGCTCGCTCTTGTCATCATCGATGCTGCGGCGATAGGCTCACGATTCACTCATCTCGAAATCGGTGACTGTCCCCTCGGTGCCAGCTACCACGGTAGCTGCCACCCTTCTCATCGATCACCTCGCACGCGAACACGCGTTCCTCCGCGTCACTGACGGCACACACGGCCTTCTCTTCCCCCGATCCGAGACACACGCTCTGCCAAGCGGGTGCCGGGACGAACAGGCGTTGGTCGGTGAGGGGGGCCTGTTGGAGGACGTCTCGATGGGCCGGTGTAAAGTCTTCGGCGCGGATCTTCCGGACAGTCCGAATCGTCGAGCCAAAGCGAACCGGCATGCGTGCGACGGCATCTGCAGTCATGCTCGCCCGGTCATCTACCCATGTCGCGGGCACATCCAACGATCCTGCTCACCCAGCGCAGGCGTGCCGTATGGTCAGCCGTCGCCCGGCTGATCGCGTCCGCCTGTCCCCTGAAGCGGCCACCATCGAGGTTGCCCCGGAAATACCGCGGCCGGTGGGGCCGCGGTCACGGTGCCCGCGACCGCGTGCCTGGTACGTGACCGTGACGCAGGACTACTGCCCGGTGAACTCGTACAGAGACGCCGTGCCGGGCCCGGTCGTGAGGAAAAAATCGGTGTCGCTGAACCAAGAGCTTCCCCCGCAGGCAGGCGCCGAGAGTGTGACATCGCCCACGTCATTGTAGTCATCCAAGTGGGCGAATCGTATGCACTTGTCGGGCCGAAAGCCGCTGAACTTGATCAGCGTAGAAAAGGGATAGCCCCGACCGAGCCACGGCGGACCGGGCTTGCCAAGATACATGACCAGCACGCGCACCTTTCTCCCATCGTTGGACTTGCTGGCGTATGCGCGCAGGAGCGAGCCCGACGATACCGCCACCAGCCGCTCGGTCGGCCGCACGAACTGCTTCAGGAGCTGGAACGCCCGGAAGGTCGGATAGGGCGCATTCAACGGCTCCGGTGATCCGGCAGAGAGCACCCCGTAGTCGCCGTAGAGCCGGTTGCCGGGCAGTGTCACGCTGTTATTGTTGGTGAACGCTGCCCCGTTGTGGAGATTCCACCACATGAAACTGGAGCCACCGGCGATGGTCGCCTGCAGCATGGAGTCCATGAGGTAGAGGGCGTTGCTCATGTTCGCCGTCTGCTTGCCGGGTCGGTTGGCGACACTGTTGTTCTCGGCGACGAAGATGGGGATCGAGGCCCCTGACGGTCCCAGGTAATCGCGCAGCATCTGCCGCGCCGCGGCGATGCGGCCTGCCCACCCGTTGGAGGACTGGAAGAGATGCGCATCCGCCTCGTGCCCAGGATCGGTCGGATAGTAATGCACCTCGTAGAAACCGGGCGTCACTTTCAGGCCCGCGAGCGTGCTCAGCATGACCGCCGACCACCCCTTCGCCGGCTGTCCGGTCCTCGGATTGATGACGACCTGGCAGTCCAGGGGGTTGTCCGGTCGGCACTGCTCGAAATCATGCTCACTGAAGGTGCCGGCAACACCGATCCTCACGCGCGAATCGACCGCCTTCATGAGCGGAACCGTATCACGCACGAACTGCGCGTACGTCACGGCATCGTGCGGCCGCGGGTGCGTATCATACTCCCAGCCGCCGAAGGACTCGTTCCCGATCCCCCAGTAGAGCGCATTCCCCTTCTTGACGACGTTGACATCGCGGAGCCAATCGCGCGCTTCGGTCGGGATCCCGGAGCCGTAGTTGATGGTGATGAACTTCTCAGCGCCGGCCGCGTTGGCCACAGCCAGGAAGTCGTCCGTGTCTGTCTGCGAGGTGCGCGTATAGTCCTCACCCGTTCGCTTGTTGCGATTGGCGAGCCAATCATACTCATCCGCCGTCGAGCCGCCGGGAAACCGCAAAAAGACCAGGCCACCTTCTTTGAGGCGGGTGATGGTACCCGGAATGTTCAGGTTTGGATCCCACACCGCCGTGTTGATTCCGAAGTGCAGCTTCTGTACCCGTCCGATGGTCGAGCCGGCGTTCACCTGGATGTTCCCGGCTACCGGCCCTTTCCTCAGCAACACCACATGGTCGATCCACATCGTCGGCACCGAGCCTCCACCCCGCTCCCGAAAATAGATATCGGAGAGCGCGGTCAATTGATCCGCCTGGAGGTCGGCCAACGGGATGCGCACCTGCCGCCACTCATTGGCCACCGGCGTAACGTAGCGCCCCACCCAGACCGGCGGTCGCTCTTCGCTCGGCTGAATCTGGCCATCGCCGTTATCGTCCATCGCCACATGCACGACAAACTGCTGGTTGCCGATGGTGCCGCCATGCACCCAGAACTCCAGCTCCGTGTACGGCGTCGCGTTGATGCCCTCGCGATGGTGCAGCCGCACCGCCGCCCAATTGGCCAAGTCGGCCTTGATCGCCTTCTCGAAGACGAGGGCTTGGAGATACCAGGGAAGCGCTCCGGGCACTGAGGAAATCGGAGATTGAATCTCGTGTGACGCCCACGACCAATCCGACCATGCGCCGATCGGATAGTCCTCGTAGATCTCGAGGTCGGCGTTATCGCTACACCAGGCGATCTGAGAGCCCCCAATGAGTACACCGAGCACGACCGCTGCCCATCGCATCGCACACCTCCCCTGGTTGCGCTGACGTCCACCACAGGCGGAATCGCCTCCGTGCCTCCTGACCCGTTCAGCCACACTCCTTCCCACGGTGCCAGCGACCGGCGTCCGGTCGATCGTCACGTGCGTACGATATTTTTGTCGCGTCCTGATCTTTAAGTTTGTTTATTATGCATCATTGTTGTCTATTTATCAACTACAGGCTCAACTGTACCGCTCTTCCGAAAAGAAGTCAAGCGCTAACTTCAGCCCGCGGGTGGGCAGCGGACTCGCATCTCAAGCGCAGCTGCACGACCGTTCCCTTCCCGACATCGCTGGCGAGTCGGATGTCGCCTCCGTGGTTCTTCACGATGATGGCATGCACAATGGATAACCCCAAGCCGGTTCCTGCCTCTTTGGTGGTGAAAAACGGATCGAACACGTGCGGGAGATGGTGCTTCTCGATGCCCGTACCAGTATCCTCAATGGTCAGCCGAAGGCACTGCTGGCTCTCGAGCGAGGTTTCGACGCGCAGCAGACCCCCGTTCGGCATGGCCTGCATACTGTTCAAGACGATGTTCAGCAGCGCTTGGCGGATCTGGTGCTTGTCGATGAGGACGACCGGGTCGGCCTCGTAGGACGTGGCGACCTCGATGCCATGGGTGCGGAGGGTCTCGCCCAGCAGGTGCAGGATCTCCTCCAGCACGGGCACAATGGGCAGCGGGTTCAGCACAGGAGGCTGGGGTTTTGAAAACTCCAGCAACTGCCGAAGGATCCCGTCGATCCGCTGCACCTCGTCCAGCACCACCTGGCGAAACTCGTGGCGGAACTCGGGCTCATCGTACCGCGTGGGCAGATACTCGGCGAACACCTTGATCGAGGTCAACGGATTTTTGATCTCATGCGCCATGCCGGCCGCCAGCGTCGCGATGGCTTTCAGACGGTCCTGCTGGAGGAGCTCCTCTCGCATCCGCTGGTTCTCGGTGGAGAGCTCCAGGAGCGTCGTGCCAAAGAGGAACCGGTCCACGACGGTGATAATCCGCTCGCGCAGTGGGTTGAACGCGACCGCAATGGTCAGTCCGGCGAGGACGGATCCTACCAGGGAACTGTAACCGATCCATCGCTGAAAGAGCCTCTCCGAGAGGATCACGAACAGGGTGTAGATCAGGGTCAGGCACAGCGTGAGCAGCGTGTAGACGACCGTCTTCTGCGCGGCCAGGTGCAACTCCAGGATGTCTTGCTTGAAGATGAGATAGGCCGCCGCGAGCAAAGAGACCAGCACGGCGACATTCCCCACAGGTGGGATCGGGACTCCGTCGTAATAGTAGCACCAGTTGGTCCAGGCTCCCGTCCAGCCCAGGGCCATGAAGAAGACGGCGGAGTGGAGGCGGGTCTTGCGCGGCGGCTCCCCCGGACGGATCGACCGCGCCATCACGAAGAGGCTCAGCGCCAGGTACAACACTTGGATCAGGATGAAGGGTCCCAGCCATTCGGATGCCTGGGGATAGAGCGCGAACGGGGGCTTCGGCCGCACCGATGCCACGAAGCCGTTGCGCGCGTTGATCAGGAGCAAGACGAGGCCAGAGGCATACCCGGTCCACAGGGCACGGCGGTGGCGCGCCAGGGTCTGCGTGAAGAGCAGCGCAAAATGGAACGTGACGGCGTGCGCCAAGCACACCGGGTAGATGGACATCTGAATCCAGAACAGCGAGGCGGCCGGCGTCGTCTGAAGGCTCCAGAGGAAATTGGCGCCCGTCCAGAGGGCGACGATCAGTGAGACGCCGGCGAAGGCGAGATGGACAGGCTGCTTGATCCGGCTGAGGAGAATCGCGAAGGCGATGAGCGCGGCACCCAGGGCGTTGAGGCCGTTCACCGCAGCGTAGACGTTCATCGGCCGCCGTGCGGGCACTGCCCACATCGCTGCGACGTGCATCCCATGCGCGGGCTCCGTGTCAGGAAGGCGCTGGCTCACTTCATTGAAGTCCAATCCCCACCTCAACGCAATGAAAATGTCCAACCCCGACACCGCGTCAGCCTGGCGGCGAGCGTGCGCTTCGATGCCGGGTGTGCGAAGTTGATGTATAATCAACACATCGCTGTGAGGAACGCCCGCACCGGAGAGGCCCGATGAAAGGACTGAGCGCGCGGATTCGATCGCTTCGTACCCATCGGCACCTGAGCCTGACAGGCCTGGCGCAGAAAACCGGCATCGACAAGGCCACCTTGAGCCGAATCGAAAACGGGAAGATGAGCGGCACACTCGACTCCCATATGAAGATCGCCGAAGCGCTGGGAATCCGTTTACCCGAACTCTACGAGGGGGTCTTGGCTCGGCACGAGGCGGACAAACAGCAGCGCATGCGGGGCAAGGTGGAGGCGTTTATCCACTCCACAGGAGCGGTGGCTGAATTATTGACGGGGGGAGGATTACTGCGGAAAAAACTCATGCCCATCCGGCTCAAGCTGAAGCCGAGGGGACAGACGGAGCGGGAGGAATACCCCCCGTATACGGAGCGCTTTGTCTATGTCGTGCGGGGAGCCCTCACGGTCTGTGTCGGCAGCGCCACACACCTGTTGAAGGGGCATGACAGCCTCCACTTCGATGCCTCTCTGCCCCACCACTTTCAGAATACCTCATCGTCAGACACCTGGTGTCTTTCAGTCCTGACGCCAGCCTCATTGTGATGGCTAGAGGAGGTGCGCCGATGCCTGCCGCTGCACGGAAACCGATCGTTCTGATTTGTGATGACGACGAAAGCGTGCGGCGGGCGTACCAGGTGATCCTCTCGCATGCCTATCAGCTGCGCTTCGTCGTCAACGGCCTGGAAGCGCTCGAACTGCTCAAGACCTTCATGCCGGATCTCATGTTCCTCGATTTGAAGATGCCCAAACGACATGGCCTGGAGATCCTGAAAGACATCAAGCGGGATAGACCGTCAGTGCCGGTCATCGTCGTCTCAGGCTACCACAGCGCGGAGGTCGCCCAGGATGCTTTGCGCTACGGCGCGGTCGATTACCTTCCGAAGCCGTTTGATCCCAGGCAGATTCTCGCGGCTGTCGCTGCTGCTCTCCCGCAAACCTAAGGTAGCGCAGGTTGACACCCAAGCGACTGGTGGGATGGCTAGTCTTGGAGCGGCTGGCCCGCGTGAAGCGTGTCCCGCAGGGCGCGCTCGGCGACGGCGAGGCCGGGGTTGAGCCGTAACGCGGCGGAGAGGTCGGGCGCGGCGTCCTTCGAGCGCCCGGCCTGCGCGAGCGCGAGGCCGAGGTTGGCGTACGCCTCGGCCCAGCGTGGCTTGAGCCGGATCACGACCGCGTAGTGGGCGATGGCCTCATCGAGCCGGCCTTGCTGGGCGAGTGCTGTGCCGAGGTTCTGGTGCGCTGCGGCATCATCAGGCGAGAGCCGCAGCGCCGCTTCGTAGTGCGCCACCGCTTCGTCGAGCCAGCCCTGCTGGGCGAGGATGTTGCCCAGCGTGATGTGGGCGTCCACGTAGTCGGCGTCGTCCGGCTGAAGCCGCAGCGTTTCGTCGTAGTGCCTCGCCGCTTCGTCCAAGCGGCCCTGCCGCACCAGCACGTTGGCGAGATTGAAGTGCGCATCTTCGCCCTCCGGGTCCAGCCGAATCGCTTCAGCGAAATGCGCGGCCGTCTCGTCCAGGCCCCCGGTGCGGGCCAGCGCAATGCCGAGGTGGTTATGCGCCTCCGGGTCGTCGGACGTCAACCGCAGCGCCTCCGTGTATTGCGCGATCGCCTCCTGCGCCCGGCCCGTGCGAATGAGTGCCTCGCCCAGGTTGTCGTGCGCTTCAGGGTTGTCCGGCAGGAGATGCTGCGCCTCCGAGAAGTCGCGGATCGACTCGTCCAGCTTCCCTTCCCGGCGCGCCACGTCGCCGAGACTGCTCAGGGCGCGGAAGTGGTGCGGCCGCTCCGCCAGCACAGCGCTCCAGAGCGCGCGCTCGCTCCGGTAGTCCGCATTGCGCCGGATCGTCACGAGGCCCAACGTCACGACGACGCCGGAGGCCGCCACACAGGCGAGGGTGCGACGGAGCCGCTCACGGGAGGGCAGGGCGCGCCGCAAGAGCGTGTCGGCGCCCACGACGGCCAGCGTGATGACCGCCGCGAGCGGCAGGTAGGTCCGGTGCTCGGCGGCCAGATCCGCTACCGGGATGAAACTCGACGTCGGCGCAAGGATGAGGAACCACCAGGCACCCAGGAAGCCGAGCGGCGGGTGGCGGGACCACGCCCAGACCGCCAGGCCGACGAGCGCGCCGACGGCGAGCCACGGCACCGGCAGCTGTGAGAGACGCGCCACCGGCCAGAGGTAGTCGAAGACGAGCGGCGACGGCCACAGCGACAGGCACAGATAGTGCAGGATGACGCCGGGTTGAGTGAGCGCGTAGCCAAGCGGCGTCACCCCCTGGTAGCCAAAGCCCGCCGACGGCTGCGGGTGGCCGAACTCGCGGGCCTGGAGCACCAGGAAGAGCAGCCACGTCACCGCCAATCCGAGATAGAGGCCGCGCCGCGCGCGCAACGCGTGCAAGACGGATGGCGACCGGAACACGCGGTCATAGAGCAGGATGACGAGCGGTGCGGTCACCGCCACCGGCTTGCTGGCCACTCCGACGGCGCACGCGGCGATTGCCGCAACGGCCCATCGCTGAGGGACAGGGCCCTGCGGCTCTTCAAAACAGCGGATCGCCCCATAGAGGCTGACAAGCACGCACAGCCCGGCCAACGACTCGGCCCGCTGGATGATGTAGGTGACGCTCTGGGTCTGAAGCGGATGCACGAGCCAGATGAGTGCCGCCGTCAACGCCAGGCCGTCGGTGGAGGAACCCTCGCGGGCCGCCAGCCTCGGGTTCTGCAGCGTCCGCCGGAGGCAGCCGAAGAGCGCCAAGCCCGCGAGGAGGTGAATCGCGAGGTTGACCGCGTGGTAGCCGAAGACGTCGAGTCCGCCGAGCGCATAGTTGAGGGCGATCGAGAGGTCCACGGCCGGCCGCGTCGTGCGGGCCATCGAACCGAGGAGCGAGCGGATGGCCGCGTGGTGGACGATCTGGCGGTGGTCGTCGAACAGGAAGGGGACGGAAAAGCTGTTGCGGTAGGCCCACAGGCCGGCGGCGGCGAGGAGGCCGGCGGGCGTCCAGGGACGGGCCGCGAACCGGGGTGTCGTGTTCACCAGAGGATGAGCCGCCTGGCGACGGCCCAGTAGCCAGCCAGGAGTGGATTGAAGACGTAGCGCATCGCCGGCCCGTCGATCTCCGCAAACACGACCCGCCCGGCGAACCGTCCGACGATCTCGGCGTCCGTCCGCGAGCGCAGCCGCTGGACCTCCCGCCGGCGCGCCGCGATGCCGGCCCAGGTCTGCCAACGGAGGACGTGTGGGGCCAGTGCCCGCACCTCCGCCCCGCGTCCCTGCGTCGCGACGCAGCATCCTACCGCCAGCTCGCTCACGAGCAGGTACGGCAGGGTGAGGAGGATCGTCCGCAACCGCTCCAGCGTCAGAAGGATCCGCGGCCGGTTCCGCTGGAAGTAGAAGAGTATCCGCAGCCGGTCCCGGAAGTCGTACTCGTGGCGGCAGATCGACGACACCGCGATGTCGACGTTGAACCC
>OBEQ012925680.1_pt1 | contig 16467 bp, 15 predicted proteins | sample 1670901 | NCBI WGS metagenome assembly OBEQ01 (sample SAMEA104232315, study PRJEB22302) | groundwater metagenome | biome: forest; feature: aquifer; material: groundwater | place: USA | collected 2011-08-07 | depth 5.4 m
GGGGCGGGGGGAACCCCGCCCGCCGTCTTGGGGGTTCCGCAGGCCGCGTTGACCGGTCCGCTGCGTGCTGCGCTGACTGCCGTACCTGTGCGAGTGAGCGCAGCGAACAGCGTGCCGGGAGGCCCCGTGCGCGTGCCGTACACGCCCCGCCGCCGGCCGCGTTGCCTGCCCGCCGCCACCGCCGCCGGCCAGCGCGCCCGCGGTCCACGCGCCGCCAGCGCCGCGCCGCCAAGCGGAAGCGGCTCCCGCGGCTGGAGTGCGAGCAGTGGCCTACCGCTGAAGAAAAGTCACGGTAACTTTTTTGGGCTTGTGCTGATTTCCAAACTGGTCCGTGAAAGCAATTTTTGCTTTAAACGCACGCTCTTCTTTAAACATGGGTGGTCGAATAAAAAATTGTACGATGACTTCAGTGGTTGTTCCTGCAAGTATGGACCAATCATTGCTAAACGTATTACTAATTGGATCTCGCACACTGATCAAACAATTTTCCGTTCGAGCTTTGCGAGGTCGTATAATATTCGCACTATGAATATGGACTGATTTATCCTCTAGGAGGTTAGTAACACGCCATCGACTCACAACTTGCATAGCTGGTTGACCTTCAACAGAAGCATGAGACCACCATTGGGCGCTTTCCAACCCATGGGTCGTGATTGGTAAAATTCGCATTGTCTCTCTAGGAACTCTACGGCGGTATCGCGTTACCAAATGCCAAATACGGCGGCAGAAGTTCCGACCTCGCTCTGACAACGAGATAAGTGCTAAGATAATCGCTAAAAAGGCACTCAATGCAGTAATAATAGGATGGTTAGTTCTTAGAAATTCAAAGAGGTCTTTTATCTGAAGTCCCACGGTATCTCATCTCACCTCGCCTATAAGAGGTCTTATAGTGATGAAAGCAACGGCAGGGCTTGAACCTGCAACCTTCCTGCCCATATCATGCAGCCCGTTTAGGCACCTTAGATATGTCGAAAGCAAGGATGCTCTATCCCTTGAGCTACGTTGCCAAGATTCTGAGCTAGACTGGCACGTCATTATCAGATGAATCTTTGACAAGGCGAAGATCAGGGCGCTTCTTTTTTTGCCACTGCTCCTTCTGAGCTTTTTGTTGGTTTTTCAGCGCGATTTTTTCCTGGGCAAAGCGTTTGGCCGCTTCTATCAGTCCATCAAAGTGATAACGATTGGTGTCGCTGCCATGTTTGGACGTTCTCCGCTCTTCACGCCACATCAGGCCTGCCTTCTCCAGCGCAGCAATACGTCTCTGCACTGTGCGCGGCTCCACCCCTATGGCTTCGGCAATGCTAGCTTTTGAAGGGTAGGGCTTGTTTTCCGCAGTCCACCAGTAGCTCAGCAGGTACAGGATGATATTAACGTCCGTAGGCGTGAGGCCAATGGCCTGCTGCTTCTCTAGCAGAATGCTAGGGAACGCCACCCACCCAGCCTGCATCACCTCTGGCGACCACTTTTTCTCGTTGGTACGAAGTGCTTCGAGTGCTTCTTTTCCCTTGGGTGTTGCCGCCATAAATGTCTCCGTTCCTTTGGTGTCAGAGATTTTGGAGATTATGGTGGCCAGGGGGTATCGACTGCAACTGTGTGGGGGAGATGGAGATGTCTCCCCCCGTACTTCATACTGTGTATCTGCTGCTTCGTCTGCTTCGATAGATCCTGTTTAACCTTGTGTATCTACTTTGGACGACACTGGCGTCTATCGCCTGGGCGACTCTGGTGTCCTAGAGAGGATGACACCCTGTTCTCCCCCTGAAGACTCTCATGTCTCTCCGTCTATGCAAAAAAAGCGCCGGTCGACCGCCACCGCCTCGCCCGCCGGGGCTACGCGGACCGGGCCGCCGCGACTAGCGGCCTACCGCTGGGTTTTCCGCAGCGCCTGGGGAAAACTGGCGGCGTGCGGATTCTAACGCGTGCTGCTGATGCTCACTGAGCACTATGCCCGGCTAGTGGGCAGGGGGGAGGAGCAGCGGCTGCCTGCCGGCGCGAAGCGGGGACCACCCAGTGCCGCCGCAGAGGCCGGGAGCCGCGCGTGCCCCAGCGCAGGCGCTGCGCGGACCTGGCCGCCGCGGGCGGCGCGCTGCCTGGCTGGTTGGTGATGCCGCTCAGGGTGTTGTGACCGTTGTGACTGTGGTGACCGTTAGCTCACTCCCTAATGTCTTCGCACGACCACGAGGTGCCGGCCGGTTCCGGCCTCTCGCTCGCTTGGGAAATCGATGGCCACACCGACTGTACGCAGTGCTGGTACCAGACGCCGCAATTCTGCAGAGAGCTTCTTGGGAGTCTTCGGCCATTCAGCGGTGCGCGTGTGTGTGCTTGCAATGGTCTGCAACACGTCCAGGAGGTCGAGGTACGAGCCTTGCCATCGTTCCGTCCGGTCTGCGAGGGTACGCACTGCCTGACTGAGCAGTGACGTCTCGAGTGCTAGATCCACCGCCTCCTGCTGGTTCGTACTATACGCCTTTAAGAAGGCGGCCTCCCCGGTGAGCATTCCCCCTGCCGCCGGCAGATGCCAGTCACAGGCCGGCGCGGCGGCACAGGCCCATATGGCAAAATCTGCCATACGTGGCGGTTCATGCAGGGACACCTGGTTCCAATTGCGTAGGGCAGTGCTCACCGCATCGAGCAGCGCACCGAGGATGCGGGGCTGGGCGTCAGTGAAATCAGACCAGAATTGCTGTTCGCTGCGTCGCTGGCGTCCGGAGATGAAGGGGAGATGTAACACAATGCTGCGATCCAGCAGGTCTGCTTGCGTGGCCACCTCTACAATGCTGTTGAGTATCTGAGGGCGTTGTGCATCAAGGTGCACCTGATGAGTGTCCCTATAGAGCTTGCGTAGGCTCAAACCGCCCCCAGTGGCAAGGCGGCACATCGCATCACTGACCCACTGGGGGAGATGAGACACATTCTCATAGGTCAGCAGCCAGGTATTAACGGCTGTCACCATAAGGTTGCGTTCGTTCGGTGGTACAGCCCGCAGTGGGCTCTCACTAGGATCAATCAGTCTGCGGAGCACACGGCAGGCGTGAGATTTCGCGGTGCCATGCTCTCCGTAGAGTAAGAGGAGGGGATACGGCCCGACGGGCTGCAAGGCACTGAGGAGCCACGCAGTCAACAGAATCCAATCGCGCTCGCTCCCGAGGTTGACGAACTGACGCAGCTCCATAAGCCTACCCCCACGCTCGGGATAGGGTAATGGAGCCATGCCATCCGATCGAGAGAACTTGACTGAGGCTGTGGGCACGATCTCCCAACCGTCAGGGCCAATGGCGACAGCCTCCCAGCGCTCATTGGCGAGATCGAGGTAGATGATCCCGTCCTGTTCTGCCAAGCGGCAGGAGACGGGATACTGTGGGGCGTCAAAGATAGCCTGTGCCTCAAGGGTGGTAATGGCCTCTTTGAGCCCCTGGCTCGACACCGCTCTCTGGGTGTGGCGGTAGTAGAGGTTCCGGAGCCACAGACTGAACGCTCTGGCATCGATTGGCCAAGTCTCATCGTGTCCATTCTCCATAATCGTGGCAAAGCCTCGCCGATCTGGAGCATGAAAGAGCTCAATGCCTGCGGTTATGGTGAGCTCGACCAGCTGGGTCGCTTGGGATGGTGCTCGTCCTGGTGATGATGAGATGAAAACCTGGGGCTGATCATTGTCTGCTTCCAGCGCACGTTGCGCGTCGTCAGTCACTTCGTAGAACTCGCGGTGCCGGCCGCCAGAGTTACCGTTGGCGGTATGCCTGTGTTGCATAGAGACCTCCGATGTTGGCAAAAGGGCAGTGTGCCCGTGTCCTCTGACCACCTTAAGTCTCTTACCTGCAGCGCGACCGGTGCTGACGGTAGCTGACTCTCTTGGCCCGCTCCTGTCCTCGTGTCAGCTCTTGTCAGCGCACAACGGATACGGTGTGAGAGACTGTAGGGGGAGTGGGAGACCCCCGTCCGTACCCGTTTGGTCATGACGGTCGTTATGGTGAGGGAGCTATCTCTGGCGAGGACAGGGCTCGAGCAGGGGATATGCCGCACGCGACATTTGCAAGGAGGAAAAGCCATGCCAAAGTGGCGTTCGCTGATAGCCGTGTTTGGACTGGTCATGCTCGCGGTCACAGCGCGACCGCACCTGGCGCTTGCGAAGGATAGATTCACGCTCGCGGTCAGCATCTACGCTGGCTGGATGCCGTGGTACTATGCCAAGGATCACGGCATCCTCAAGAAGTGGGCCGAGCGCTATAAGATCGCCATCGATGTGGTGGAGATGGACTACATCCCCAGCGTCGAGGCGTATGTGGCCGGGCAAGTCGACGCCGGCGTCATGACGAATATGGAGGCCCTGGCCATGCCCGCCAAGGCCGGGGTCGATACCACTGTGCTCATTGTCGGCGACTACTCCAACGGCAACGACGCGATCCTCGTGCGCGGGATTTCTGACGTGCATGGACTCAAAGGCACGGAGATCTCTCTCGTTGAGCTCTCGGTGAGCCACTATCTCCTGGCCCGTGCACTTGAGATGCACGGCGTCAAGGAGTCAGAGCTGAAAGTACTCAACACCTCGGACTCGGATATCGCCCCGGCCTTCATCGCCAACAAGAGTCAGAAGGCCGTGGTGACCTGGAACCCTATGGTGATGTCCATCGAACAGACGCCAGGGGTGAGCAAAATTTTTGACTCGTCGAAGATTCCAGGTGAGATCCTCGACCTGCTCGTCGTCAATACCAAAGTCCTCAACGACGATCCGCGTTTTGCTGAGGCCCTCGTGGGGGCCTGGTACGAGGTCCTGAGTCTTATGTCACAGCCTGGTCCAGGGGCAGACCAAGCCCTGGCTGCCATGGCACAACGCTCCAACGCCTCGCTGAACGAGTACAAAGCCCAGCTGCGGACTACGGCCATGTTTTGGACCCCAGAAGCGGCCGGCGATTTTGCTCGCAGCACCGCGATCAAGGAGAAAATGGACTTTGTCCGGCACTTTGTCTTTAAGCACGGGCTCTTCGGCGAGAACGCCCGGAGCGTCGACATCGTTGGGATCCGCTACCCGGACGGGACGATCCAGGGCGATAGCCGCAACGTCAAGTTGCGGTTTGAGACGCGTTTCGTGGACAAGGCCAAGACCAGCCAACTCCGTCAGCACTAAGTACCGGGCGCCAGCATTGCACCCCCACGCAGCCCTCCGTCCTCGAAGGGGAAGGCTGGGTGAGCGGCCACCTGACTGACGGCGTATTAAGGGCATATGGTATGAAGTCGGGCTTACGGGCGTGACTCGCTGCATGAGGTGTGGTCGTGAAGGCTTTCTTGCGGACGGATGCCCAACCGAGTGTCGCTGCACAGGGCGTGTTGTCTATCCTCTTCTTCGTGCTGCTCATCGCTGCCTACCTCGCTGGCTCCTACTATCGGCACCTAGAGAACCCGCAAGATAACGTCATGCCGACGGCGTCCCAGATGGTCGATGGCATGAAACGGTCTGCCTTCGAGCGCGACCGCGATGGGGAACTGCGGCTGTGGGTCGATACGCTCGCCAGTGCCCGCCGCTTTGGCATTGCGCTTGGCGTGATTTTCCTCGCCATCCCCCTGGGCGTCTGGATGGGGCTTTTTCCGTATGTGGAGGCCCTGTTCTACCGGTTCCTGGTGTTCTTTGACAAGATCCCGGCGCTCTCCGTCTTGCCGATCTTGTTCATCGTCTTTGGCCTTGGGGAGCTCTCGAAAATTGCCTTGATCGTGATCGGCGTCTTCCCCACCGTGGCGCTCGATGCCCACCTGCGGGCCAAGGCCATACCGCGGGAACACATCGACAAGGCCCACACCCTTGGGGCCTCGGAGCACGACATTGTGTACTGTATCGTGTTGCCGCAGCTCTTCCCCAAGATGCTCGACACCATCCGCCTGAACCTCAAAGCCGCGATGCTGCTCCTCATTGCCGGAGAGTCGCTGGCAGCCGCGGTGGGCCTGGGCTACCGCATCTTCGTCGTGCGTCGCTATGTGGCCATGGATATCATCATCCCCTATGTGCTGTGGATTACGGGGCTGCTCTTCTTCACCGATGGGTTCATCCAGTGGGTGATCCGCAGGCGCGCTGTCTGGTTAGACAAGTAGGCAGGCGGCGAAAGGACAAGGACCGTGACAGCGAACAGGTATCTCCTCAGCCTCCAAGGCGTGGAGGTGAGCTACCCAAAGAACGGCAAGGGGTCCGGTGGGCGCAACGTCATTCTCAACAACGTGTGCCTGAACATTCGGGCTGGGGAATTGCTCTCCCTGGTAGGGGCAACCGGTTGTGGCAAGTCCACGGTCCTACGGTTGATTCTCGGCTCCCAGTTCCCCACCCGGGGCAAGGTGTTGTTCGAGGGGCACGCCGTGACCGGTGTCAACCGCGATCGCGGCATCGTGTTCCAGAAGTACTCGTTGTTTCCGCACCTCACGGTGTTGGAGAACATCGCCTTCGGGCCACTGCTGGAGCAGACGACGCTCCTCCAGCGGGTGCTGCATACCCCGGTCTATCGCCGCATCCAACGGCAATATCGCGAGGAAGCACGGGACTATCTCGGGCGTATGGGGTTGAACCCGGAGGATGGCGAGAAGTACCCCTACGAGCTGTCAGGCGGTATGCAACAGCGCGTGGCGATTGCCCAAGCGCTCATGATGCAGCCCCAAATCCTCTTGATGGATGAACCCTTTGGCGCCCTGGACCATAACACGCGCCTCGAAATGCAGATGCTGCTTCTCGAGCAATGGGAAGCCTACAGGATGACCATTCTCTTCGTGACGCACGACCTCGAAGAGGCGTGCTACGTCGGCACGCGTGTGATCGGCCTCTCGCAGTATTGGGCGGATGACCAGGGGAAACCTGGCGTGGGGGCAACCATCGTCACTGATCTGCCCACGCCTGGAGGCCACCCGAAGCCCACGGCGATCCGCTCAACCCTCGAATTCAACGCGCTGCTGGAGCAAGTGCGGCACGATGTGCTCGATCCTGAGAACCGGCAGCGGCTGCACCACTTCAACCTCATCCATCAGGATGCGCTCAAGCCAGAGCCATTCTCAGCAGAGGGGGTGAGCGCGGCAGAGGAGGGCACAGAGGCCTGATGGCGAGTTTCCTCGACCCGCGTGCATCGATGCCGTCGGCCACAGGAGGCTGTGCCACGAGAGCAGCAAGCGTCGCTTGTAGGCTATCTACCCGAGGGTATAAGATCGGTGAGTCCAGGCGCCAGGCGCCTCTTGTCAGGCCCATAGAGGGGAGAGAGCGTGCCTATTCCCTCACGCCATCAGCCGCTATGAGCCCTCCATGCTGTCGGGATTTACCATCGTCACAGCATTCGGAAGGAGACATCCGCATGGACATCTTACCTCTTCCAGCCCCACCAGACTTCCTCGCTTCGCAAGTCGCAGAGAGCGTACGTGCTGACCTGCAGACCCTCTACACGCGCAGCAGCGAGACGTTTGCCAAGGTCTTCGGATCACGGCAAGGAAGTGCAGCTCCCATGTGGAGGGCTAAAACACCCGCCGAAGTCCAGAGGCTCCTGGAGATTGGTCTCCTCAAAGAATCTGAGGAGAAGGTTCTCCATTGTGACTATCTTGTCACACAATGGGATGTGGGCGTCTTCTACTTGACGGACTTCCCCGACTTCTACCATCACGAGGAGGTGTTTGCTCCATTCCCTGCGACGCGCTTCTTCTCGACACTGCTGCAAGCACGCCCTGGGGACTCTGTACTCGACCTGGGGACCGGCAGCGGCATCCTGCTGCTGGAAGCAGCCCGACGCGGCGCTACAGGGCTCGGGATTGACAGCTCTGCACGCGCCCTCGCCTTTGCCAGGACCAACGCAGTGCTGAATGGCTTGGAGGCGCAGGTGCGCTTCGAGCGCGGTGACATGACGCAGCCACCCATCGGCGATCCCTGGGGCACACCGACCCTTGTCCTGAGCAACCCTCCCTGCACACCGGTGCCTGATGATCCTGGCGTCTTGCCACTCCCTCTGCACTCAGACGGTGGCCCCTACGGCGATACCGTCATCACGAAGATGCTCGAGGTCCTCGCCCAGTGGTCCCATAGGCCGGCACTGGTCCAGCTCGTACTGTTGGCGCTGGGTCGGGCCGGGCCGCGCTCTGGCCAACACATCCTTCGTAGGGGCGGGTTAGAAAACGCGGTGCGCGTTCTTGGAGGGACGCTCGATCTTCGCGAACTACTGAGGCCAATCCAGCTTCAGGACTTCCTTGCGTTGACTTTACAACAGGGTCCCCATGCCGCGCAAAAGTGGCACGTGCGGATGCAAGAGGAGGGGTTCCAAACGCTGCATTTGCTCTCCGCCAATATGTACCTTCCAACGCCTCGGGTTTCAACCTCGGCGCAGTCTGTCCGCTGGGTCCCGTACGCCAACAGTCACCAAAACGACGAGTGTTTTCTCTGGGCCCTCGCATCCCCCAGGCGCACCCTCAGCAACCGCCACAAGGTTGAGGCAGCAGATATCTCCGAGCAGTATCTCACTGCCCTGATCACCGTTCGCGAAGAGGAGGAGAAGATAGTAGGGCAGGCAGTTGATCTACGCTTAGATGATGAGCGAGTCCACAATTATATAGCCAGACTTCTCCAAGATGGCACCCTCTTCAATGGGCACAAACCACTGGTTCTCCTTGATTTGCGCCGTGTTTCTGTAGGAGAGTCTCCGCTTCGCGGAGTCGTCATCCTGGACGAGAAAGGGGCTACCTTCAAGAGGTATTCCTTGGACGAGTTACGGTCCTATATCGAAACCGAGAAGCGTTTCAACAAGGGGATCGGTATAACCATCTGCGACGTTCTTACGCCCCCTGCAGCTCGCGACCAGGAAGTTGAAGCCGACAAGCCCCCCTATTACAAGTGCTGCACCGATGTGGGTGACCCATCTCAGGTGCTTCTGGCTGTGGAGAAGTTGCCAGAGGGGGTCGTGCAACGCCTCGCCGTTATCAGCATCCCCAACGCTTGCCTCCCCCCTATACGGCGGCCGTTCTATGCAAACTTTTTGTCCGAGCTCGCAGGCGTAACATCACGAGTAAAGGGGGATTCTGTCTCTGAGGCGTACAGCCTCGCCCACCCGCTCAAGCACAGACTCGGAGCCCTGCGCTCCAGATTACGCGGGATTCGCCAGAACTACGGTAAAAGCGATATCACCAGTCGCATCCGTAACGCAGAGAGATTGGTTGATCAGCTCTATTCCTTCGCGGAATTGTTGCACCTCCTTCACTCTGCGCTGACGCAGGGTCCAGAGAAGACCCTTTGCGTAGAAGCATGGGGAGAATTCAGGTTCTCCACAGAAGGTGTCCTGGAAGATCTGACGACAATGATTGGTTTTGTTGCCGACTCGTGTCTGCCCAGCCAGAACGATCAAATTACTCTTCAGCTTCCCTCGTCCTTTAGAGCAGCTATCAAGCCGTTCGCCAGCGTCAGAGACGGGAGAATTGTCCGTTGTAAGGATGAGATTTACCGTGAGATTCTATTTGAGGTGTTCACAAACGCTCTGGCGCATGGCATTGGGCCTAACAGGTCTGTTCTTGTAACCGTCGGGGGTACTTCCATAGAGGGTTTAGACGCCATTGTAGTATCTAATCAAGCAAGCGACGAGTACGTTCAAAGAAGACTGGGAGAGCCTCCCCTGAACGCATGGAGGGCGTGGCCAGAAGAGAGCCCCACAGGTCTGACATTCGCATCGCGCGTTCTGCGCATTACGGGCGCAGGACGGCTTTTCTATCAACATCCCTTGCGGGCTGGAGGCAACCATAGAGACTTCTCAGTTGGTCTCGCTTTCAGCGGGCTAGCTCTGTCCCCGTTGTCCGACAAAGGAGAGTAGAGCATGGACAAGATCCGAATCCTCTTGCTCGACGACATGCCGGATTGGACGTTTGATGAGGAGGGCGAAAATAGATCGCCACAGCTTCCAGAGGAATGGGAGGCTCATTTTGAGCTCCTGTGGCTGCAAAACGCGGAAGAGAGTCGGTGGCTGTTAGACGCATTTTCCTTGCTCGCTACCCGAGTCCCTCGAGCAACCTGCCGCACTAACCTTCCCCCCGAGCTATTAGTGTTTGATTATGCTCTAACACAGGGGGGAAACAGATCCAGAACTGAGCGAGATCCAACAAACGTTATCCCGCGGCTGCGGAGCCTCTTGAAGGAATACAGCCTCGATGTGCAGGAGAAGGTGCCACCCCCTCCCCCAACGGGAACACCGCTAGGCAAGGATCGGACGGGTTGCTACGTGGGGGGGGAGTTAGCACGAGTCTTTGGTGCACATCCGTGTGGAGCTGTGCCAACGACAGCGCACGTCGACACTTCGAACACCGACGCGGCGTTCTATGAGTGGCTCAATCGGCAATACTTTATGGGTCTGTTCGACGACAAAGGGCGCGGCGATCCAAGTTGGGACATTCTGATCCCTATCGGCGTCAAAAGCCTGAGGGCGAGAATGGAACAGCTGGCTATGCCAGGACTCCTGCGCATGTCCCCATCCGCTTTACAGCGCCTGTTAGAAGCTCCAACGCAGATGCGTAACGGATCGCTGACCATGCATTCGTGCTACGGACCGAGGACACTGCCTATCGCCGGGCTATTTGCTGACGTTCTTCCTCCTGTGAAGGAAAACGACTCTGGCTTTGCCGCTGAGGCAAAGAAATGGGCAGGGAAATGGTTGGCGGCGCTCTTTGGAGGCTTTGGCTGCAACGAGTTTACAGAAGCGCGGGACTTGGCGACAGCCTTTTACAACGCGTTTGTCTCCCGGGCCCACGATGATCGATATGATCTCTCGCACCTCGCTGCGTTGGAGAGACGCAATCCAGAGCAGGAGGCAGCTCTTGATTCGCTCTGTGCAAAATTCAGCCTACCTCCTGACAGGGTGCGGTCGGCACCTGATGCGATCCCAGTGACGCACAACACGCTCAAGCCGCTCCGCACAGAAGCAAGGGGCTCGGATGAGGTGGCCCGGTGGGCAGCACTTATGCTTGCAGTACGAGCAGAGCAATACCAGCGTCAGGCTACAGAGGACTGGATTAGGTGGGGACAGATTTTGCGAGATACGGCCGAAGAAGGAGAAGTTCCCCTAGAAATGCTAGTGGACAGGCTCGGCGACGAGGTGGTAGTGACGCTGCTCAGTGAGCTGGATCTACAGCCACGAACCGAGCGGTCTGGGCAGTTCATTGATTTACCGATTTCACGGAACGCACAGCTGGATGACATCCTGTCGATGCTGGAGCCACTACCCGAGCGCCTCCTTATGTATTGGCACAAGGGCAAGCCTTCCGGTGGCGCCGGAAAGCGGGGTAAGGACCAGACGCTCGTGACCAATCCGCTCAAGAGATTGGGCCACAGTGGTACTGGGTGGGGCCCGTTAGGATTGAACTTATTAGATGTCCTGGAGAACCACCCTTTTGACTGCGCAGTGTGCCGCGTTGCTATTGCAGCCCGTCAGGTTCCACCAACGGGTGAGCACAAGGATGGCAGTGGGCAACGCTATAGTCACGGGCTTAGGGCAGGTGAGGGACCGCTGCTGCGCGTTTACGCTGACGAGATTGGGTTTCCAGAGCCGAAGTGGCCCCGCTGGCTTGCTGACGCGCTGTGAATCTCGGTCCAGCCACCCTTCAACGCGTCGCCAAGGACGGGGAAAAAAGGCTGCGTTAGTACTTCTTTTATGACTCTGATCAGACAGTAGACAAGCTAACTCCTAGGCAGTATAAAGCGTCCCTGCGGCTCCACTGCCGCACAGTCAAGACCCCAGGTGGCTCTCACGGTGTCCTTGCCGGGCTCACCGTCTACCCCACCCATTTTGTGGTGTAGTTTCTCCACCCTGCAGCACAGGTTTGCCATGAGCATGAGCACTGCGAGTCGCTGGCATCAGAGGCTTCGCACCCTCTGGCGCACAGGCACCCACTTCAAGCCCATGCATCCTGTCGACCCTAGTCCACTCCCCTCAGAACTGCCCCTTGCTGGATGGGAAAGTCCTATGCTGTGGTGCGTCATGCCAGTAACGGCCCCCTTTTTTGCTCTTAATCCGAAACATCAATGCAGCAAGCAGACGCTCACCCTCCTCACCTAGGCGAGGCTGCCAAGCAGCTATCGTCAGTGCAGTTCACATTCAAGGTGCCATACTCAAGGAGGCTGCTAGAACAGCCTCCTTGAAACCAGAGCTGGTGAGCCCCGGCTGTGTTGAACGGGAACGCATGGCCCGAACCGAGTCGCTCCCGTTCCCCATAAAAACATACCGTATCGGAGTGGCCGAGCGCTATTTTTTGCCCTCCGGTACGCATGTGCACCTGCCAGAGTTCGCCGGCCCCTCTCATCACATCCTCACACCACGAGGAGGGGCATTGATGGACACAGCAATACTGCTTCCCCAGGCTACGCAAATCCTGTCCAGTACTCTGGACGACGAGACGGGAGAGAAACTGCAGGCGGTGTTCGCCCGGGTGCCGTCGCCGTACGACGCTCCCGAAAAGACGCTGCTGGCTCTCCTACCGGCGTTGGGCATGCTCCCCCAGCCGCTGTTGGAACGCTTCAAGGCGTTTCGCAATGACCCGACAGCGCCGGGAGCTTGGCTCCTGCGCCATTGGCCCCGCGATCGCGAGCTGCCGGCCACCCCGCAGACGGGCGCGCATGCCGAGCAGAAGTCGACATGGGTCAGCGAAGGCGCCCTGCTTACAGCGGCGCAGTTGCTGGGGGAACTCTTCGCCTACCGTGCCGAAAAGGGGGGCGCCTTGGTGCACCAAGTCCTGCCGGTGGCAGGCAGCGAACTCGCGCGGAGCAATGAAGGCTCCCTCGTCGATCTTGACATGCACACCGAAGCAGCATTTTTCCTGTTCCGACCGCACTTTATCCTGCTCGTGTGCCTGCGCGGCGACGCGCAAGGAGACGCACGTACTACGGTGGCCTCCGCCACAGCGCTGTGCCGTCACCTCGACCCTGCGACCCTCGCCGTGCTGCGGGCGCCCGTTTTTCAACTCCGCGCCCCCCAGTCCTTCGACCAAGGCCTGGGAGAAGTCCGGTGGTCGGAGCCCAGACCGATGATCACCGGACCAGTTGATCTCCCTGAGATCTGTACCAATTTGAACGGTGTCAGAGCGATGACCCCGCACTCCGAGCAGGCGCTGGCAGCCGTCCGCGCCGTCCTGCAACAGCCAGGCGTGGTCCAGAGCGTGTGTCTGACCCCAGGCGACATGCTGGTGGTCAATAATCGGAAGGCCCTGCATGGGCGCACGCCCTTCACGCCACGGTTCGATGGCCAAGACCGCTGGCTGCAGCGCTGCTACGTACGGAGCGACTTGTGGGATGGGCGCACCAACCCAGGGGCACCCATCCGAGTCTTCTAACCACTGCCACTATCGCGGACTGGCTCGAACATCCCGTTCGGGTCAGTCCACTACCCACAGGAAAGGACGAAAGATGGATATGCCTCAAGCAATTCGCGATTTGTTAGAGGCTGAGGGTGTGGTGTACGACGAGCTGTACCATGAGCCGACCATGACGTCCGAGGCCTCGGCACGCGCGCGGGGCGGAGCTCTCCGCATTGGCGGCAAGGCGCTCGTACTCAAGTTAGGCGAGCGCTTCGGTGTCTTTGTGCTCAGCGCTGCTTGCAAGATAGACAGCGCGGCGATTAAGCAGCATTGCAGGGTCAAGAAGATCCGCTTCGCCTCTGCCACAGAACTCTATGAGCTTTGCGGTCTCGTGCCAGGCGCCGTCCCACCTTTCGGACCGCCCATCTTGCCCTGTGACCTCTATGTCGATGCGTCCATCCTCCAGAATCGCCGTATCGCTTTTAACGCCGGGGCACTGACGTATTCCATAATCCTCGCGGTCGAGGATTACCTGCACGTCACCAAGCCCACCGTGTTCCGCTTTGCGCGTACTGAAGACGGGCCGCCGGACTGCCCTGGCCGCCTCGACAGTGCGCCAGACACCGATGGTCCCCTCAGCCAGCAACACCATGCGCGGCGCAAGGAGCTATAGAAATGCATACGCAACGTTGTACCCTCGATATCCTCTTGCAGGTCTCGTCCCCCATATATAGCTGTCAACGCTGTTGCGCGCTACGACGAGCGGCACCCTGTGACGCGAGCACCGCACCAGCACAATGTCCCATCTGCGGTATGCCCTGCCATCTCCCAGCGCCAGGGGGGGCCATCCAGTTCGACAATCTGTTCGAACACGGCCGCGCCTTGGCTATCCTCGCGAGTCGCGCCCGCGGCTTCCGCACCGCGCCCCATGCTGCCCCGCCGCACTATGCCTACCCACCCGCGCGCGCGCTCTTCGACGCCTTCCACTACGCGCAACGGTTCGTGCACTTCACGACCGGCACCATCTGCCCACAGCTCCTCGGCGCGCTCACGATGACGGCCCAGCGCGTCCACGTCCGAGGCCTGGTCGCAGAGGCGGCAGACAGCCTCTCCGCAGACCTCACGCGCCCAGAGGAAGCCCCGTACCTCGACATCCGCCCCCTTCCCCAGGAGGGGGATACCCCTCGTCCCGAGACCCTCATTGTGGTCGATGGCCTCGTGGCGTTCAGGGGACTGACGAGTCTCACGCTACACGGCTTGCGTCAAGCCGCTACACAGTGCGCAGCCTTTGACATCGTGACCGACATTGATGTGGTGATGCAGTGCCACAATGTCGTATTTAGTCCGCTCTGGGCCACGTTCGGCCAGCGCCAGCCCCCCACGATGGAGGCCGTCCCAGCGGCCTAGAGATCAGAGGAGAAACCAATGAAGGCCCCCAAGACCCAGCATGGTGTGTTTTTGCTTCTGATGATGACCGGGTTGCTGTTGACAGCCCCTGCGCATGCTCTTGCCAAATTCATGACGCTGCCTTTTACGGATCCCGACGTGCACATTCAGCAGGGCTGGCTGTACGACTCTCCCGGAGTCTTATGCGGCCCGAGCAATCCCGACTACCCCTACTGTCATTACGCGATCGATTACATTAAGGGCACGGTGGATAGTCCAGCGACTTGGTTGCCCTTCACTGTGGTGGCCGTAGCGGACGGCCAAGCCCAGTATCGCCCCAATGGGTCCCAAACCTGGGGCAACTATGTGATCACGAAACACATGGTGGGTGGGGTGATGTATTATACGATTAACGCCCACCTCGCCACCTCGCCTCTGCCACCGAATCAGTGGGTGGGTATTACGCGCGGGGACCCGATTGGGACCGCGGGCAAAAGCGGTTTGGCGAATGGCCTGCTCCACCTGCACTTCGAGGTCTATAAGGACCAACTCCTCAAGACGAATCGGGTCGATCCCTATGATATTTACAAAACGAAGGCGGCCTATCCTCCCCATGGGAATTGTGGCCCTGGCGCGCTCTGGGTGGCCTGTAGTGCTCGCGATCAGCAAGCCCTCCAGGATATAGAAAACCGCGCCCAACGCGACGCACGCTTCCTGTCTGCGATCCCTGAAACTTTTGGTCAACAGCTAGATTGGGATCCCAGTTGGGAACTGCGGTGGCTCGACTTCCACGTCACTGGCGGCCGGCTCGTACGCATCTGGCACGCCACCTCTAAGGTCAATGCGGCGTGGCGGTATACCCTCTTTTTCGATCCCGATACCCACACTTGGAATGGCTGGACCCAGGCCTTTTAACTGGGCAACCAGGCCGCGGGACCCGGACGCAGGGGCCGCCCGCGCGCGGTGCCGCGCCGCCTGGCGGGCCCGCGCGCGCCCCTGCTGTTGCCCGACGGCATCGGTGGCCCGCGCCCAGGCCGCGCGCCGGTGTTCCTCCATAGCTTCAGGAAAGACACGGTTTCGCAAGCTGGTGCCTGACACGGCGCGGAACCTCTACCCGTAGAGTTTTTTGCTGTAGCCGGGCCGGACGCCCCTGGCGCGCCGTGTCAGCCCTCTGCAGCGAGCCGCGCGCGCAAGCGCTGCCCCAGCTCCTGCAGCTCCGCAGCGCTCATCTGCACGATGCGCTCGGCCACCGCGGGCGCGGGTGGCTCCTCGCCGGGCACCAGCCGCGGGCGCAAGTGGCGCGCCAGTGCCAGCAGCTCCCCAGCCTCCATGGCGGTGATCTGCGCCGCCACCGCCTCCAGCGGGAGCGCGTTAAGGCGCCGGCGCGCCGTCTCCTCCAGCAGGGCGCAGAGGCCATCGAGCGGGCGGAACGCGCGCAGGTACGGGGTGGCTGCCGCCACAAAGGCGGCGCGGATGACGTCTGAGGCGAAGGCATCCGCTTCCAGGCCGTAGGGCTCGCCATCAATCCCCCCAGTCTCGCGTACCCAGTTGGTGGTCTTGCTGCCCGTGGGGAGCGTGTACCGGCCCAGGGCGACCTGCTCTGTGGTGAGGCGCTCCGGACGAATGAGGGGGGGCAGCGTGACCTCCTGGACGCCGAAGGCGTGGAGCTGCGCGACGAACTCGCGCGCGATCCAGTAGCCGGACGGGTCGTAATCGACCACCGAAAACAGCTGGAGCGCTGGGCGCTCCGCCAGCACCCCCGCGTGCTGCAGGGCATGCACGAGGTACTCCGTGGCCAAGCTCGACGGATAC
>OBEQ011205994.1_pt1 | contig 16466 bp, 18 predicted proteins | sample 1670901 | NCBI WGS metagenome assembly OBEQ01 (sample SAMEA104232315, study PRJEB22302) | groundwater metagenome | biome: forest; feature: aquifer; material: groundwater | place: USA | collected 2011-08-07 | depth 5.4 m
ATGCGGTGTTTCCGCAGGCCGAGTTCGACAAGGAGCGGGCGGTCGTCATCTCGGAAATCCAGATGAACCAGGATGATCCGGACCGGCGCATCCATCAGCTGTTCTGGTCCCGCCATTTCCTCGAGCATCCGTACCGGCACCCGATTCTCGGCTATCAGCCGCTCTTGGAGCGGCTGACGGTTGAGGACATGGCGAAGTTTTACGCTTCGCAGTACCAGCCGCAGAATATTACACTCGCCTGCGTCGGCGATCTGGACCCGGCTGCATTTTCCGAGATGGTCAAAGAGACCTTCGGCGCGTGGCCCCGGGGCACCGGCGATTATACGCAGCGGGTCATTCCGCTGGAACCGCCCGTCGCCAGCGCCAAAGAAGCGTTCGAAGAGCTGCCCGTGCAGACGGCCTACGCGGTGATGGGGTTTACCTCCACGCGCATCTCCGATCCGGATCTCTACGCGCTCGACGTGCTGGCCGGCGTCGTCGGACAGGGCCGCAGCTCGCGGTTTTACGAAACGATCGTCCGGCAGCGCAAGCTGGTTCATGTGATCACCGCCTGGAACTACACCCCGTATGATCCGGGAATTTTTGCCATCCAGTTCCGGACCGATCCGGAGAAGCTCGTCGCCGCCAAGCAGGCGGTGCTGGAGATCCTCGATGACATCAAGGCGAAGGGGATCACGGACGCCGAGCTGGCCAAGGCCAAGCGCCAGGTGAGCGCGGAGCATCTCTTCGGCCTGCAAACGGTCGAGGCCAAGGCCTCGGATCTGGCCTCCTCGTTCGCGGGCACGGGCGATCCGCTGTTTTCCAGCCGGTATGTGGAAGGGGTGGCCGCCGTCACCTCCGAGCAGGTTCGCAACGCGGCGCGGCGCTACTGCGATCCGTCAAAGATGACGACGGCCATCATCCGGCCGCAGCGGGCCGAACAGCCAGCGCCGGCGGCGCAACTGCTGGCCCCGGTCTCGGTGGAGAAGACAGTCGAATCCAACGGCGCCACGACACTGGTCGGCGTCGACCGCACGCTGCCCATCGCAGCCATCGCCGTGGCGTTCCGCGGCGGGGTGCGGGTCGAAGATGAATCCCATCAAGGGCTGTGCAATCTGGTGGCACAGCTGTTGACCAAGGGCACCAAGCGGCACAGCGCGCTGGAGATCGCGCAGCGCATCGAGTCGCTTGGCGGCACGCTGGAGCCGTTCAGCGGCCGGGACGGATTCGGCATCATCCTGCAGGTGCTGGCCCAGGATCTGGATGAAGGGCTCGGCCTGGTGCATGAGCTGATCACGCAGTCGACCTTTCCCAAGGAAGAGCTGGTCATCCAGCGGGAGCTGATCGGCAAGCACCTGGCGGCTGAGGAAGACGAGATTTTCGACGTCGGCGGCCGGCTGCTGCGGCGCACGCTGTTTGCCACCCACCCCTACCGGTTTGATCCGCTGGGCGACCGGCAGACGATCCAGACGCTGACGCGCGAAGATTGCCGCCGGTTTGCGGACCGGTGGATCGTTCCGTCGAATATGGTCGTATCGGTGTTCGGCGATGTGGACGAGCAGGCGGTGAGCAAGCAACTGCAGCGTTCCTTCGGCACCATGCCGCCGGCTGCGGCGGACTGGCCGGCGCGGCTGCCCGAAGAGCCGCTTGAAGGCATCCGCCAGGCCGCGAAGACGGTGGAAAAAGAGCAGGCGCTGATCATGATGGGGTTCCGGGGCAGCACCCACACGGCGGAGGATCGCTTTGCGCTGGATGTGCTGACCGCGGTTCTCTCCGGCATGGCTGGGCGGCTGTTCCAGTCCGTGCGGGAAGAGCACGGCCTCTCCTATACGCTGGGGGCGGTGCATGTGCCGGGATGGGACCCGGGCTATGTGGTGATCTATGCCGCGACCCGGCCGAATGAGCGCGAGCGCGTGCTGCAGGTGCTGGAAGAGCAGCTGGCGCTTGCGGTGGACAAGGGATTTACGGCCGAAGAAATTTTTCAGGCGCAGCGCTATCTGGTCGGGTTGCACCGGCTGGATATCCAGCATTTGGTGGGGCTGGCCAAGCGCTCCGCGGTGGATGAGCTCTACGGGCTCGGCTACGATGCCTGGAGAACCTACGAGCAGAAGATTGACGCCGTCACCGCACCGATGGTGCATGCTGCCGCCGCGCGGTATCTTACGCTGCCGCGGCGGGCTCAGGTGGTCATTTCGCCCAACGGCCATTCCGACGGCCATCCATGAGTGCCGCAGCGCCCGTTACCCGCCGGCCGGCCGTGGCAGGCTACTATTATCCGGCGGAGCGGACGGTGCTGCGCGATCTGGTGGATGCCTTGGCGCGCAACGGCCTGGGAGCGATCCATGCGGCCGCGGTGCTGGTGCCGCACGGCAGCTTCGGGCGTTCGGGCTGGATCGCCGGCCAGACGATTGCGCGCGTGACGATTCCGAACCGTTGCATCGTGCTGGGACCGCCGCATGCCTCCGCCGGCACGGGCTGGCACTTGATGGCGGAGGGCGCCTATCGCACGCCGCTGGGGGACACGCCCATCGATGCGCCGTTTGCCGCAGCGCTGCGCGCGCGATGTCCGTGGCTGTCGGTGGATGCTTCCACGCACCAGGGAGAGCACGCGATCGAAGTCGTCGTGCCGTTTCTTCAGCGGCTGGGGCCGCCGCAGCTGCGCCTGGTGCCGCTGCTCGTGGCCTCCGAGGATCCGCAGGAGTTCGCGCAGTTCGCGCACGCGCTGGCTGATCTGATCCGGGAGCAGGCGGAGCCGACGCTGCTGATCGCCAGCTCGGATCTGTCCCAGCATCAGTCGGCCCCCCGCGGCGCGCTGCACGATCAGATGCTGCTCAATGATTTGGAACGGATGGACACCGCCTCGTTGACCCGGCGGGTGAAGGATGACTTAATGGTGATGTGCGGATACGGTGCGGCCGTCTGCGTGCTGGAGGCGGCGCGGGCCCTGGGGGCTAGCAAAGTGCAGCGCGTCGCCTATGGCACCAGCGCGGCATCCGGCGGCGATCCGGAGTCGGTCACCGGCTATGCGGGATTGATTGTGGCCTAGAGGGATTCGATGAACGAACCGGTCAAGAAGCGCGTGGATGAGTCGTGGAAAGAGCAGGCCGAGCGGGAGAAGCAAACGGTCGGCGGCCCGGCCGCTCCTGCGGGCCCTGGCAAAGAACCCGTCCGGCCCACCTCGCCTGCCGAGCCCCAGGCGCATGCGGAGCCTCATGCGCATGAAGCCGGGGGTGCTGAAGAGATGCCGGAGGCGCGGTTTGACCTGTTTGTCTCCGGCCTGGCGATGGAAGCGCTGATCGCCTTGGGCGACATGCCGCATCCGGCGACCCGCAAGCAGGCCGCGAATCTGCCGCAAGCCAAGTATCTGATCGATCTGCTCGGCGTGCTGGAAGAGAAGACCCGGGGGAATCTGGCAGTCGATGAGCAGAAGCTGCTCGCCGACGCGCTGTATCAGCTGCGGATGCGCTACATGGCGAAGACCGGCGGATGATGACGATCGTGCTGACCCTTGTGGCCATCGCAGCCGTGGTGCTGATGATTCGCAGCGAGCTGCGGGCGAAGCGGTTTTCGCAAGCCGCGGATGCCGCCGCCCGCACCGCACAAGGGGTCGCCGAGATTGCTCAAACCATGAAGGGGGAGCTGAGCACCCTCACCTCCGAGCTGCGCGGCCGGTACGATGCGTTGAGCGCCGAAGGACAATCACGAACGCGCGAAGCCCAGAAGCAGTCGGACGTCTATAAGGACTTGACCGCGAAGTGGGATGAGCGCGTGGCCTCCATTAACGAGGCGCTCACGAAGCTGAGCGTCGATGCGACGCAGCGCGTCAGCGAGATGGCCATGACGCTCAAACCGATCGTGTCGATCTTCCGTTCGCCGCAGGCGGCCGGCATTGAATTCGGTGAAGCCGAGCTGGAGATGCTGCTGAAGCACCACCTGGGGGAAAGCCTGTATCTGCGGAAGCCCCGTCAGCTGGCGGTGGGGCAGGACGTGGTCGATTTTGCGATGAAGCTGCCCGACTGTTTGGTGCCGATCGATTCCAAGTTTCCATCGGCCAGTTACCGCGCCTGGGTTGAAGCCTCAGGCGAGGAGGCCAAGGCGGCGTGGCGTTCATTTCGAGACCAGCTGCTGAAACAGATGGTCACGACCGCGAAATATATCAAACCGGACGTCGGCACGACGGATTACGCGCTGCTCTTCGTTCCGTCAGATGTCATTTACCAGCAGGCGTTCCTGACCCAGCGGATCTATGATCAGGATAATCCGATTCCCCAACGCGCGCTGGAGCTGCAGGTGTTCGGCTGCTCAACGCAGACCCTGCTGCCCATGTTCGGCTTGATCCGTCTGGGCCTTCGGAATTTCAAGATCGCGGAGGACGTGAAAGGGATTCGCAGCCAGATCGAGCAGCTGGATGTGATTGCAAAAACATTCGGGGAGGATTGGAAAGTGCTGCGCGGCCACGTCAGCCAGCTCGCCAATCATGTCGATAAACTCTCCGGCGAGCGGGGAAGCTTTGCCCGTCTTGGCGAGGCCATCAAGCGGCTCCATGGTCATGCTCCCTCGGCGGTCGTGCCGAATGAGTCAACGACGCGCCTCGACCCGGAATTATTCGCGACACTGGAACGGCCGGAATGATCAGCCCGGAGCTGTTGAGCGTGCTGGCGTGCCCGGCGTGCAAGACCGCCGTGAAGCAGGAAGGGGGGCGGATTATCTGTGCGGCCTGCGGCCGGCGCTACCCGGTCCGCGACGGGATTCCGGTAATGCTCGTCGAGGAAGCGGAGCGGTCATCCAAGACATGAAGATTCTCGTCGTGCACGGCCCCAATCTGCAGCTGCTCGGCAAGCGCGAGCCGTCCATCTACGGTACCGCCAACCTGGCCAGCATCAACCGTGACTTGCAGCAGGTGGCGAAACGCCGCGGCGCCTCGCTGTTGATCGTCCAGTCCAACCATGAAGGCGAACTGGTGGAGCTAATCGGCTCGGCCAAGGGCCGCTTCGATGGGCTGCTGATCAATCCGGCCGCCTACACGCACACCAGTGTCGCCATCCGTGATGCCATCGAGGCCTCCGGACTGCCGGCGGTCGAAGTGCATCTGTCGAATATCTACGCCCGGGAACCGTTCCGCCACCAGTCGCTCATCGCGCCGGTGTGCCGGGGCCAGGTCTCCGGGTTCGGCGCGGCCAGCTACCGGCTCGGACTGGAAGCGTTATTGGACGGCAAGCCGATCTCGCGGGTGTCGAAGAAGGGGAAGCGATGATTTCAACGACTGAGTTCGGCAGCGGACGAGCGATCGTCATCGATGGCCAGCTGTGGATTATCGTCGAGTTCCAGCACGTCAAGCCGGGCAAGGGCGGGGCGTTTGTCCGCACCAAGCTGCGGCGCATGCGGGACAACTCGGTCATCGAGCGCACCTTCCGGGCCGGCGAAAAATTCCAGGAAGCCCACATTGAGAAACGCACGCTGCAGTTTCTGTACCGGACCGCGGACACCTTCCACCTGATGGATTCCAAGACCTACGAAGAGGTCCAGGTGGCGGCGGAGTTCATCGGCGCGGCGGCCGGGTTCCTGAAGGAGAACATGGACCTTGAAGGGCAGTTTCACGACGGGCAGATGATCGGCATCCAGCCGCCGATGTTCGTGGATGTGCGGGTGGAGTCGACCGAGCCCGGGATCCGCGGCGACACGTCGAAGGGCGGGATGAAGCCGGCGAAGCTGGAAACCGGCGCCACCATCCAGGTCCCGCTGTTCGTGGACACCGGAGATATGCTGCGGGTCGATACCCGGAACGCGTCCTACGTATCCAGAGTGTAACTTCACAACGGACCACGGCAACGGAGGTCAGGGTGGAGAAGCGGCTGAAGGCGTCTGAACGCGAAGCCTTCCGGTTGATCGAGGAAATGCTGCAGCTCATGGAGAGCCGCGGCCTGGTCGAGCTGGAGATGGAGCAGCAGGGCCTGCGCATCCGGTTGAAGAAGGCCACGTCCAGCCCCACGCCCCACGTCGTGGAATACGTCGCCGGCACGCCGCAGGCGATCGCGCCCTCCGGCGCAAAGCCCACACCCGGAGCCGGCGAAGAAGGCCACCAGGTCGTCATCAAATCGCCCATGGTGGGCAGCTTCTACCGCGCGCCCGCCCCGGACGCGCCCCCGTTTGTCGAGGTCGGCCAGGATCTGGAAGTCGGCCAGGTCGTCTGCATCGTGGAGGCGATGAAGCTGATGAACGAGATCAAATCCGAGGTCGCCGGCCGCATTACCGAGATCCTCGTGGAGAACGGCGCGCCCGTGGAGTTCAGCCAGCCGCTCTTTGTGGTGGAACCTCCCTCGTGAGTCCCCAGCCGCTCAGCGCTCGCCGGATCATGGCGGGCCGCTGACATGTTCTCCAAGATCCTCATCGCCAACCGGGGAGAGATCGCCGTCCGGGTCATCCGCGCCTGCAAGGAGATGAACATCCGGACGGTCGCCGTCTACTCGGAGGCCGACCGCAACAGCCTGCACGTGCGCCTGGCCGACGAGGCGATCTGCATCGGCGGCCCCAAGGCGGAGCAGAGCTACCTCAACATTCCGGCGATCATTAGCGCGGCCGAAATCACCGACGTCGACGGGATCCATCCGGGCTATGGCTTCCTCTCGCAGAACGCGCACTTCGCCGAAATCTGCGACTCCTGCAACATCACCTTCATCGGCCCCTCGGCCCAGTCGATCCGGCTGATGGGCGATAAAATCGCCGCGAAAGATCTGATGCGCAAGTCCGGCATCCCGATCATCCCGGGCAGCATGGCGGCGGTGAAGGACAAGGACGACGCCCTGAAAACCGCCCGGCGCATCGGCTATCCGATCATCGTGAAGGCCTCCGCCGGCGGCGGCGGACGGGGCATGCGCGTCTGCCACAACGACGTGCGGCTGCTGAGCGCGCTCATGACCTGCCAGGCCGAGGCGCAGGCCAGCTTCGGCAGCAGCGATGTGTTCGTCGAGAAGTATCTCGAAGAGCCGCGCCATATCGAGTTTCAGATCCTGGCCGATAAGTCCGGTCACACCATTCATCTGGGCGAGCGCGACTGCACCATTCAGCGCCGCCACCAGAAGCTCATCGAGGAAGCGCCCTCGCCCGCGGTGGATGCCAAGCTGCGGCGGAAGATGGGCGAGCTGGCGGTGCGCGCGGCCAAGGCGGCCAACTACAGCTCCGTCGGAACGGTCGAATTTCTGTTGAACAAGGACGGCACGTTCTACTTCATCGAGATGAACACCCGCATCCAGGTGGAGCATCCGGTGACGGAGATGGTCACCGGGCTGGATTTGATCAGGGAACAGATCCGCGTCGGGGCCGGGGAGCCGCTGGGCCGCAAACAGGACGATATCTCGATGGATGGCTGGGCGATCGAGTGCCGGATCAACGCCGAGGACCCGAGCAACGGCTTCACGCCGAGCCCGGGGCGCATCGTCGCCTATCATGAGCCCGGGGGGCGGGGCGTGCGGGTGGACAGCTACGTGTTTGCGGGCTACGAGGTGCCGCCGTATTACGATTCGCTGCTGGCCAAGCTCATCACCCCCGGCGCCACGCGGGAAGAGGCGATCCGGGTGATGCAGCGCGCCCTCGATGAGTTTTTCATCGAGCCGCTGCGGACCACCATCCCGTTGCACAAGCAGATTTTCAGCGACCCCACGTTCCAGCGGGGGCAGATTTCGACGGATTACATCGACCGGAAACTGCAACTGGGGGAGAACGAATGAGTCAGGTGAAACAGCTCGGCATCTTGACCGGCGGCGGTGACTGCCCGGGCCTGAATCCGGTCATCCGTGCTGCCACGCGCCGCGCAATCCAAGCCGGCATCAAGATGGTCGGCATCCGCAACGGCTGGCTCGGGCTGCTGCAGGCGGATACGGTGCCGCTGGACTTGGGGGCCGTCTCCGGCATCCTGCATAAAGGCGGCACCATCCTCGGCACCTCTCGGACCAATCCGTACAAAAAACCCGAAGACCATGCGAAAGTGCTCGCCAATATCAAGACGCTGCAGCTGGACGCGCTGATTGTCATCGGCGGCGAGGATACGCTGGGGGTGGCGACCAAGCTGGTCAAGGAGGGCATCAAGATCGTCGGAGTGCCCAAGACGATCGACAACGATCTCTCAGCGACGGACTTTACCTTCGGCTTCGATACTGCGGTCAACATTGCGATGGAGGCGATCGACCGGCTGCACAGCACGGCGGAGAGCCATCACCGCATCATGGTGGCCGAGGTGATGGGACGGCACGCCGGTTGGATCGCAGCCTACGCCGGCATCGCCGGCGGCGCCGATGTGATCCTCATCCCGGAAGAGGCCATCGACCTGGAGGCGGTCTGCGGGCTGATCAAGAAACGGCACGCCCGCGGCAAGGATTTCAGCATCGTCGTGGTGGCCGAGGGCGCGCAGCTGAAGGCCGACGCCAATGTGGTGACCGCGGAGCAGCTCGATGAGTTCGGCCACGTGCGGCTGGGCGGCATCGGCCATCTGTTGGGCGCGCTCATCGAGAAGCGCACCGGCTATGAGACGCGAGTGACGGTGCTGGGCCATTTGCAGCGTGGCGGCAGCCCGACGGCGTTTGACCGGGTGCTGGGCACGCGGTTCGGGGTCAAGGCGGTGGAGCTGGTGCTGGCCGGCCAGTTCGGGCAGATGGTGAGCCTGCACGGCAGCCACATTGTCGGCGTGCCGATTGAAAAAGGCACCGACACTCTTAAGACGCTGGACATGGACTTGTACGAGACGGCGAAAGTCTTTTTCGGATGAATCCGGCGGAGACGATTACCGCGGCCTTGCGCGAAACCGCGCAGCTGCACGCCCAGCTGCCGGCGGAGCAGGTGGAGCGGATCGCTTCCGCGGCCCGGCTGATGGGCGAGGCGATGAAGGCCGGGCGGAAGATCATCTGGTTCGGCAACGGCGGCTCAGCCACCCAGAGCCAGCATATGGCCGGAGAGTTCGTGGGCCGGTTCCGGAAGGACCGCCGCTCGCTGCCGTCCATTTCACTGACGGAGAACATGGCCAGTGTCACGGCGATCGGCAACGATTACGACTTCGAGCAGCTGTTTTCCCGCCAAATGGAAGGGCTGGCCGCCGCCGGAGACGTGGCCGTCGGCCTCTCGACCTCCGGCAACTCCAAAAATGTGCTGGCCGGGCTGCGGAAGGCCAGGGAAATGAAGGTAAAGGCCGTCGGTTTGACCGGCGGCGCCGGCGGCCAGATGGCCGCGCTGTGCGATGTCTGCATTTGCGTGCCCTCGACGGTGACGGCGCATGTCCAGGAACTCCATCTGACGATCGGCCACATCCTCTGCGGGCTGGTGGAAGATGCGCTCGGCGTCTCGTAAGGTCGTTTCCTCCTCCGCGCTTTCCCGCATCATCCGGCAGGCCAGGCGCCGAGGCCGCCGGGTGGTGTTCACCAACGGCTGCTTCGATCTGCTGCACACCGGCCACGCGAAGCTGCTGGAGCGCGCCAAACGGCTCGGCGATCTGCTGGTCGTCGGCATCAACAGCGACCGGTCGGTGCGCGCCATGATGAAAGGCCCGGGCCGGCCCATCGTGGGGCAGCGGGACCGGGCGCAGCTGCTGGCCGCGCTGGAAAGCGTCGATTATGTCACCATCTTCAATGAACCCACTCCGCAGCAGCTCATCGCCCGCCTTCGCCCCAACGTGCTCATTAAAGGCGCGGATTGGGGGGCCTCGAAGATCGTGGGGCGGGAGCTGGTCCAGCGGGTCGTCAGATTTCCGCTGGTCAAGGGCTACTCGACCAGCCGGCTCATCGAACGCATCAAGCGCGGCTAAGGCCCGTCGGATGCGGCCCTCCTCCTCCGTGCTTCGCCTGCTCGACGCCAACGCCAACCGCGCCCTGGAAGGGCTGCGGGTCGCCGAAGAGATCGTGCGCTTTCATCTGGAGCTGCCGCGGTCGTTTCGCCAGCTGCGCGCGCTGCGCCATGCAGTGGCCGCGGCCCTGCGGCGGCTGCCGGTTGCCCCGCCGGAATTGGCTCGCGCCCGGGCCAGCAGCCGCGACATCGGACGGCGCGCCCCCAGCTCCCGCGTCGAGTCGCTGGAGCGACTGCTGCTGATTAATTTCCAGCGCGCCAAGGAATCGCTCCGGACCCTGGAAGAGTGCAGCCGGCTGCTCGCTCCGGGGCAGGCGGCCGTCTTTCAGCGGCTCCGGTTCCGCCTCTATGATGCCGAACGCGACCTCCTCATCCGCCTGGCGGCTCTACGTCATCGTTGACCGGGCCTGCGCCGGTTCGCGCGATCTCGCCGAAATCGTCGCGGCGGCGGTGCGCGGCGGGGCGGATGCCATCCAGCTACGCGACAAGTCCGGCGCAACCCAGCGGCTTCGGGACGATGCGGCGCGCCTGCTGCGCATCACCCGGCCGGCTGGGGTGCCGCTGATCATCAACGACCGGGCCGATGTGGCCGCGGCCGTGGACGCCGACGGCGTGCATCTAGGACAGGAGGATCTGCCGCTGGCCGAGGCGCGCGCGCTCCTGAAGCCCGGCCGGCTGATCGGCAAGTCGACGCACAGCCTTGAGCAGGCACTCGCCGCTGAGGCCGAAGGGGCGGACTATATCGGTGTTGGGCCGATTTTCGCCACTCCGACGAAGCCGGATTATCCGAGTGTCGGGCTCGGCCTGATCGGGCAGATCCGCGCGAAGGTTCAGGTGCCCGCCGTGTGCATCGGCGGCATCGATGCGGCCAATCTCGATGCCGTGCGGCACGCCGGTGCCAGGTGCGTGGCGGTGGTACGCGCAGTCTGCGCCGCCGCAGATCCGGAAGCGGCGACTCGCATACTAAAAAAAGGTATAATAAGCGTTTCCTAGCGCACCTTGATCTTCACGCGGGTATAGCACAGTGGTAGTGCGCTAGCTTCCCAAGCTAGTTACGCGGGTTCGATTCCCGCTACCCGCTGTATCTCATCCACAAACGAAAGGGAGCATGTTCCGTTTCGTTTTTGTCCTCGCGGCATTTGCCAGTACCGGCTGCGCCACGATGCCTCCTTCCGCCTCTTCCAGCGCCGTTCCCAGTCCCGCGGTCTCCAGGGGAGTTCTCCCCTCGCTCAACGGTTCATATCATCAGGTGCGCCGCGGAGAGACGCTTTGGCGGATCGCCCGCTCCTACGGGCTCACGCCCGAAGCGCTCGCCGGAGCCAACCAGATGTCCGCTCGAAGCCCCTTGTCCGTCGGCCAGCGGCTGTTCATTCCGCTGCCGGCGGAATCGGCCAGCTTTTTGTGGCCGGGGCGTGGCACCTCGCTGCGCACCAGCAGCTTTCACGGCGTCGATATTACCGCCGCCCCCGGCAGCCTGGTGCGGGCCTCCCGCAGCGGACGGGTCGCGGTGGCGGCCCGGCGGCTCTCCGGCTGGGGCAAGACGGTCATCGTCGACCATCTTGACGGTCATTTGACGGTCTACACCGGTATGGATCAGCTGTTGGCGGTCCCCGGCTCCTATCTGCGGCAGGGCACGCCGCTGGGCCGGGTTGGCCAGGACGCGCTCCATTTTGAAATCCGCTTCGGACACCAGCCCAAAAACACGCTGGCGCTGCTGCCTGAATGAACACCACGAATCTGCGCCCGGATTTGGCCGGCCATCTCATCCAGCGTCTGCAGGCGTTCAGCGAAGGGTTCCGCCACAACCTGGCGATTCTCGGGCCGCCCGGCAGCGGCAAGACGTTTCAGCTGCAGCAGCTGCTCGCGCGCCAGCCGTCCGGTCTGATGCTGGTCTACTGTCCGCTTTACCGGGAGTCCTGCCGCGGATTTTTGCAGCGGCTGCTGGGCGCGATTCTGCAGGCCGGCTTGCCGGCCTCTTCCGCCGGGCCGCTGGCTCAGCTGCTGGAGCGCGCCGATGCCGAGCTGCCGCGCACCGCGGCTGCAGTGCGCGCGGTCGACGCGCTGATCGCCCGCCGGCTCCACGGCGAGGCGTTCAACCGGGCGCTGGACATCATCCCCATCCTGATCGAGGAGCGGCGCATGCCGTGCGTGCTGATCCTGGATGAGTTTCTGTTTCTTGAGGAGCTGGGGCTCAGCCATGCGTTCCACGAGCTGGGCAAGCGGGTGATGACGTGGCCCTCGACGCTGTTTATTCTGACGAGCTCCAGCGTGCACCGGGCGCGCACCATCCTGCGGGAGCGGCTGCAGCTGCTCTTCGGCCAGTTCGAATTTCTGACGCTCGAGGCGCTGGATGCGGGCACGGTCACCAGTTGGGCGCAGCAGCAGCTCAAGGGCATCCGCAAGGCGGGCTCGATGAATCCGTTTTTGGTGGCGTGGCTGGGCGCCTATCCGTGGTATCTGACCGTTTTTCTCAAGCGGTTCAAGGAGCTGGCGGCGCTGCGCCGCAGCACCGAGGTGAGCGAGCCGCTGTTTCTCCAGACGGCCTGGGACGTGCTGGGCAGCCCGGAAGGCACGCTGCACCACTGGTGCGTGCTGCGCACCGAGGCGCTGGCGCGGGGCCGGCTGGGCGGGCGGGCGCTGGAAGCGCTGCTGCAGATGGCGCAAGGGGCCCGCACCATGACGGAGATCGGCGCGCGCATCGGGCGGGCCGAGCTTTCCGGGGCGCTGCAGCTGCTCGTCAACGAAGATTTGGCGCAGCGCAACGGCATGTGCTGGGTGATTCCCGATCCGGTCCTGCGCTCCTGGCTGCCGACCATCCTGCTGGCGCAGCGCGTCGAAACCCGGCTGGATCCCGCCATAGTCAGGCAGCGGTTTGAGCAGCATTTGCGGACCCTGTGGAGCCAGTGGCTGCAGGCGCATGAGCTGTCGTTGCCGGAGCAGGTGGTCAGCCTGTTTGCCAAGTTCGGCGAGGAAACGGTGATGCTGGATTCCAAGACCGGCCGGCTGCCGAAGTTCGAGACGATCAATGCCAAGCCGGACGGTGTTGGCGCCTACGTGGTGGCCGACGGGCAGGGCAAGCGCTGGTGCGCGTCGGTCTTCGACGGGCCGGTGGATGAAAATGCCATTTCGCGGTTTGAGGCGTTCTGCCGGCAGCAGACACCGAAGCCCTCGCGCAAGGTGGTGATCAGCACCGGCGCGATCGAACAAAACGCGCGCTTGCTGGCCAAGACGGCGAGCATGTGGGTGTGGCAAGCCGAGGATTTGCACCGGCTGCAGGAGCTCTATGCCGCGCCCAGGGAAGCTGCGCATGCCTGAGTTGGACAGGTTATGGGCGCCATGGCGCAGCGCCTACCATCTCAAGGCCAAGAAAGGACGGGCCTGCATTTTCTGCGCCGCGTCCAAGCCCTCGGCGAAGCGCGATCGGGAGCAGCACGTGCTGTCGCGCGGCAAATACGCGTTTGCGATGCTGAACCGCTATCCCTATAACAACGGCCACTTCATGGTCGCACCCAAGCGGCATGTGGGGCGGCTCGAAGCGCTTCGGCCCTCCGAGTGGCTTGAGCTGCTGCGCCTGAGCCGGCGGATCATGGCGCGCATCAACACGCGCCTGCACCCGGACGGCTTCAATGCCGGATTCAATCTGGGCAAAACCAGCGGTGCTGGATTCCCGGGCCATCTGCATCTGCACGTGGTGCCGCGATGGAACGGCGACACCAACTTCATGCCGGTCATCGGACAGACCAAGGTGGTCTCGCAGTGGCTGGATGAGGTGCACGACGCGTTGCGGGATGGTGCACGATGACATTGGCCAGCGATCGGACTCCCTTGGCGGCGTCGCGGGAGGAGCTTGAGGCCCGCGAGTTGAAGTGGCTGGCGCCCTATGCGATGAAGAGCAGCCAGTCGCGCGGCCGGCAGCATCCGGAGCCGGAGGACATCTACCGCACGGCGTACCGCCGGGACCGCGATCGGATCATCCACACCACCGCCTTCCGCCGCCTGGAGTATAAAACCCAGGTCTTCGTGAACCACGAAGGCGACCATTACCGCACCCGCCTGACGCACACCCTGGAAGTGGCGCAAATCGCCGTGTCGATCGCCCGCATTCTGCGGCTCAATGAGGATTTGGTGGAGGCGGTCGCGCTGGCCCATGACATCGGCCATCCCCCCTTCGGCCATGCCGGGGAGGATGCGCTGCGCGAGCTGATGGACGGCCACGGCGGCTTCGAGCACAACGTCCAGGGGCTGCGCGTCGTCGACGTGCTGGAGACGCGCTACCCGGCATTTACCGGGCTGAACCTGACGTGGGAAACCCGCGAGAGCATCAACAAGCACCGCACGCCCTACGACCACCCGGACATGCAGGTGGCGCTGGATCCGTCCCGCTCGCCGCTGATGGAAAGCCAGATCGCCGACATCGCGGATGAAATCGCGTATGATAATCATGACCTCGATGACGGCTTGGCATCAGGTATCCTCAAGGAAGAGGAGTTGGCGGAGCTGGAGCTCTGGCGCCTGGCCCGCGAATCGGTGGAGGCCTCCGGACGGATGGAAGCCGAGATCCGCAAATACCAGACGATCCGCACCCTGATCAACCGGCAGGTGACCGACCTGGTGCAGGCGACGACCGAACGGCTCGCGAAACTGCGGATCGAATCGGTGGAGGATGTCCGCGCCTGCTCGCAGCGGCTGGTGGCGTTCAGCGACAGCATGACCAAAATGCGCACCCCCCTCAAGCGGCTGCTTTGGAACCAGTTCTACCACCACCACCGCGTGGTGCGGATGGCGGACAAGGCCAAGCGGTTCATCTCCGAGCTGTTCCACCATTACATCAAGCACTCCGAACAGCTGCCGAAGACGACCAGATCCCGGATTCAGCGCGGCGACGATCCGCACCGGGTGGTGTGCGACTACATCGCCGGCATGACGGACCGGTACTGCCTGGAAGAATATAAAAAACTCTTCGATCCTTCCGTGCGCGTCTAGGCGCACAGGGGAAGAAGGCACTGGGAGGAAGGGACATGACACGGATGATGGGAGTTCTTGCGGCGATGCTGCTGCTGGCAGGGTGCGGGGGGCGCACGAGCGCGCTGCTGCTGGAACGGCGGGCGCGCGGCATGCTGGCCGAGTATCCCAGCGTTTCGCTGGGCAGAAACTGGAAGCTGGAGCCGGCGACCCAGACCCAGGAGCAGGGCCAGGTGGAAGTGACCGCCACCTTTGCGTCTGCGCAGTTCCTGCAGGAATTTTTCAGCAACAAGGACATCTTCGGCGCCTATGCCGGCAAAACACCCTTTTTTCCGGAGAACATCGTGTTTTACGTCAAGATCGCCAACAAGAGCCAGAAGCGGATCAAGATTGACCCCACCGAGTTTACGCTTCTTGATGACCGCGGCAACCAATACAGCATCTTGAACGTGGACTATGTCAGCGCGCTGGAGGAGGCCCATGCGCCGGTCTCCACGGTCACGCGGGGCGTGCTGTCGGAAGCCAGGCCGGGCTATTTCGGCATCGGCGTGCCGGTGGGCAAGCTCTTCGGAGGCAAGTCACAGACCCGCTTTGCCTTGATCAAGCTCTCCTCGCTGCAGTCCGGCTACCTGTACCCCGGCGTCACGCACGACGGGCTGCTCTCCTTTTGGAGCCCAAGCTCCAACGCCGCCAATATGCGGCTGATCCTTTCGAATGTGAAGACGGACTTTGATACCCACGACTTGCCGAAGGCCTCCTATGACTTCCCGTTCGCGTTCCGCGTCATCAACGCTCCCGAAACCCCCTAGCGAACTCTCTGAGCCGCTGCTCGACGGCCTGACGGCCGCCCAACGCGACGCGGTCCTTCACGATACCGGCCCGCTGCTCATCATCGCCGGGGCCGGCACCGGCAAGACGACGGTCATCGCCCGCCGGATCGCCTGGCTCATCGCCACCAAGCGCGCCCGCCCGGAAGAGCTGCTCGCCCTCACCTTCACCGAGAAGGCAGCCGCCGAGATGGAGGAGCGGGTCGACCTGCTCGTCCCGTACGGCTACGTCGACGTCGCGCTGAAAACCTTCCATGCGTTCGGGGACGAGCTGCTGCGCGAGCATGCGCTCAAGCTCGGCCTGACGCCGAGGTTCCGGGTCCTGTCCCAGGCGGAGCAGCTGCTGTTCCTGCGCCAGCATGTCTTCGAGCTGCCTCTGCAGGAGTACCGTCCGCTCAACGATCCCGCCAGGTTTCTCGACGCGCTCGCCGGCTTCTTCGCCCGCGCCAAGGACGAGGCCGTCAGTCCGGAGGAGATGGCCGCCTATGCGCAGCAGATGCAAGGCCGGGCCGAAGCCGCTCCCCAGGATGAGCCGCTGCGGGCCCAGGCCCGCCGCGCGCGTGAATTGGCTGACGCCTATGCCGCGTATCAGAAGCTGCTGCAACAAGCGGATGCGGTGGACTTCGGCGACCAGGTCTTTCTGGCCATCCAGCTCGTCGAACGCCACCCGGAAGTGCGGGAGGCGGTGCGGCGCCGGTACCGCCATCTGCTCGTCGATGAGTTCCAAGACACGAACTTCGCCCAGTTCCGGCTGCTGCAGCTGCTCGCCGATCCGTCCGCCAACCTCACCGTCGTGGCCGATGACGATCAAAGCATCTACAAGTGGCGGGGCGCTGCGATCAGCAACGTCCTGAAGTTCCTGGACCATTACGC
>OBEQ011539419.1_pt1 | contig 16465 bp, 17 predicted proteins | sample 1670901 | NCBI WGS metagenome assembly OBEQ01 (sample SAMEA104232315, study PRJEB22302) | groundwater metagenome | biome: forest; feature: aquifer; material: groundwater | place: USA | collected 2011-08-07 | depth 5.4 m
CCGCTGCACCAGCGGTTCTTCGATCTCTCGCGGCAGTTTGTCGCGTATGCGTCCCACCCGGTCGCGCACATCATTGGCGCCTGCCTCGGTATCGCGCGAAAGGTTGAAAATTATGGAAATCTGGCTAAGTTCCTGACGCGAGATGGAGCGGATAAAATCGATACCCTCGATACCGGCGAGGGATTCCTCCAGCACGCGCGTGACCTGGCTTTCCATCACTTCGGCGCTGGCGCCTACATAGGTCGTGGCCACCAGAATCACCGGTGGATCGATATTGGGATATTCGCGCACCGACAGCCGGTCGAAAGAAATCAAGCCGAGCAGCACCAGAAGCAGGCTCATGACGACGGCAAGCACCGGTCTGCGAATGCAAAGTTCCGGTAAAGAATTGCCGCCCATGCGCGTTTTCCTTTAAGAAGTGGGCTTGTCTGCGCTAACCGGGGTCAGCGGGCGCCCGTCCTGCAATTTTTGTTGGCCTTCCAGCACAATAGCGTCTTCAAGCGTAATGCCGGAAATGATTTCGACCTTGCCCTCGCGGCGCAATCCGGTATTGACCTCGGCGCGCACGGCCTTGCCGTCCACCACCTTGAACACAAAGCGCTTTAGTCCCATGGGAAACACAGCAGTTTCAGGCAGCATAATGGCGTCCTCGCGCCGGTCCAGCACCAGATTAACCCGGGCGAACATGCCGGGGCGCAACTCGCCCTGCTGATTCTCCACCGTCGCGCGCAACACCACGGCCCGTCCATTGGGATCGATCAGCGGATCAATGGCGTACACTGCCCCCTTGAAGCTCTTGCCGGGCAGCGGATCAAGCGTGACCATGATTTCCTGACCCACTTTCAAAACCGCAGCATGTATTTCCGGGATCCGGAAATCAACCTTGACCGGATCGATATTTTCGATATTGACCACCTTGTCGCCCGGTTTGACATAATCGCCGGGGCTTAATTGCCGCAGGCCAAGGACGCCATCAAACGGTGCGGTAATATGCGTCTTTTCCAGCAGCGCACGGGCCAGCGCAACATTGGCCTCCGCCACGCGCATTTGCGCCAGCGTTTCGTCGCGGGTGCGCGCAGCCGCATTACCGCGCTTGAACAGATCGCTGGCGCGCTCGAAATTCGCCTTGCTCAAGGCCAGTTGCGCTTCCGCCTGCTGCAATTCGGCGCGGTAAACACTGTCATCCAGCCGGATCAGAGTCGCGCCTTTGAGAACGGCTTCACCTTCGTTAAAGGAAATCTCCGACACCCGGCCGGTAATTTCCGGTTGGATCACTACGGATTCATTGGAACGCAGACTGCCAACCGCGCTGATTTCATGACTGACCGGCCCGATTTGCGCGTGGCCCACCAGCACCGATGGCGGCGGCGGACCGCCGCCTGGACCACCCGGACCCGCAGGGCCAGAACCGCCAAAGGCATAGTACAGAACACCCAACAGCAGCGCCCCAACTGCGATGGCGGCTATTCGGGGTGGGACAGGTAACCAGCTAGGGTGGGGTAATTGCAATGGGAACTCACATTCGTAAAAGAAAACGCCAGACACCCTAAAGCAATATTCGTTTCCTGTCAAGAACAAACAGTGAACATGATTTAGTTATCCTTGATACCATATTGATTAACAGGCCGGCGCGTCAAGCAAACAGCATCCCGGCTTTTCCGGCATGGACGGATGCGCGGCCTTGTGGCAAGACTGAACTAGAATTTTAGAATCGGGCGGCAAGCGATGAAATTATGTGACGCAGATATTGAAAAGCATCTGGACGCCGGGATCCTCAAAATCAGCCCGCGCCCGGAAGCAAGCCGGATTACCGGCGCGTCGGTCGATCTGACGCTTAGCGGCAAGTTCCGTATCTTCGATTATCACGCGGCCCCGGTGATTGACCTTGGTGGCCCGCGTGCGGAACTGGATGCCCAGGTGGAACGCATCACCCGCGCGGAAGTGAACATTGCAGAAGGCGAGGCGTTCTATCTGCACCCCGGCGAACTGGCGCTAGGCGTCACGATTGAGGAAGTCGAGCTTCCCGATAACATAGCGGGCTGGATCAATGGCCGCTCCAGTCTGGCCCGTTTGGGCTTGATGGTGCATATCACCGCCCACGGCGTTGATCCGGGGTTTGCCGGACCGCTGGTGCTGGAATTTTTCAATGCAGGCAAAGTGCCACTGGCGCTTCGCCCCGGCATGCGGATCTGCTCAATCAGCTTCGAGCCGCTCTCTGGCCATGCCGTGCGCGCCTACAACAAGCGCCCGGACGCCAAATATCTGCACCAGCAGGGCGCCACCGGCAGCCGCATTGGCCAGGATTAAGTGGGCCGCACCCCACACCCAAATCGTCCGCAACCTGACGCCGCGGCAAACCTCTGGTCAGCGCTACACGCACTGCCTCCTGTTTGAACCATGCTTGATAGCCATTCTCGATCTCCTTGACGTGAAAATACACTCTCAAGTGACCGGAACAAAACCGTTACAAGTCCACTGGGTCTTCGCCAACAGTTCAGATGGCCTGCGCACCGAGTGCCGACCGCCAGTAAACCATGCGCTCCTTTAGAAGTGCATTTCTGACATATGACGATTCTTCGTCGGCCAGTTGTTCAAGCACTTCGAATGTAAAACTCTCAGCCCCGTGATCGCGCCAAGCCTTCTGAAGGCCGTGGTGAGGATTGTTGCCAAACCGCAGCGTGAACCAAATGCGGTTCTGAACGGTATCCAGGTTTGGGGCTTGGCCGACCCATATCTCACCGGAAGCAACACAGCGAACCGCGTAGACTCCTACGGCGCTCTTGCGCTCCTTGAAGACCGCGATCGCCGCTTTTCTATCCTCTCTTTTCATCAAGCCGCCTCGCTCGCCAATCCTTACAACTGTCTGGAGAACGGATAGCAGGGGAGGCCGTCGCGGTCAAATTATTATCCGGGTAATATTGACATTAATAATACTAACCTGGTATAAAGGGGCCGATCAACGTTGAGTTTGCCGCTGTGACCGAACTTCTTTCCAAGCCTTGCACTGCGTTCGATGGCAGGCGGTTGTTATCGTCCGGCCCGCTGATCGAGGTCGTGCTGACGGTCAAGAACGCATCGGAAGGCGGCGTGGCGGGACCAGTCCTCGTCTTCGACGATGCGACCGGTCGCGTCATGGATTTTGACCTGCGTGGCACGAAGGCTGACGTCATCGCGAGACTGTCGCAGCCGTCGGCGGCGGATACCGGACAATCGAAATCCCGGCGCGCTTCTTCTCACGTTGCATCCGGCGAACCAACGGTCGAACCCCGTGGACGAGGACGGCCCAAACTGGGAGTGATCGGGCGCGAAGTTACCTTGTTGCCGCGCCAATGGGATTGGCTGGCTGCGCAGCCGGGTGGCGCGTCTGTGGCGCTGCGAAAGCTGGTGGACGAGGCCAGGCGGACCGGAGGAGACAAGCAGAGGATGCGCGCGGCGCATGAGGCCGCCTATCACTTCATGTCGGCGATGGCGGGCGATTTGCCCGGTTTCGAGGAGGCGACGCGCGCTCTGTTTGCGAACGATCAAAGCCGGTTCGAGCGGGAGGTCGCCGGTTGGCCTGAAGACGTGCGCGCCTATGCAACCAGGCTTGCCTTCGGCCAGCCAGCCGCTGGCTCGCCGAATGAATAATCAAAGGAACGAAATCATGACGGCGCCCGAACAAACCTGCTATCTCGAACCGACACAGGAGTCTGGCCGCACCTTCGTCCTGCGCGCGGTCGAAGGTGCGATTGTGATGTTGAATCTGTTGCGTTTCCGTGAAGTCGCAGATTATTCGGCTAACCCCGAGTTGGCGCCGGAAACGCCGATCAGCGGCACCGAAGCCTATGACCGCTATATCGCCCATACCATGCCGCATCTGAAGGAAAGTGGTGGTGATCTGCTATTCCTCGGCGAAGGTGGGCAGTTCCTGATCGGGCCGGAGCATGAGCGCTGGGATCGAGCGATGCTGGTCCGTCAGAGCAGTGTCCAGTCATTCATGGCCTTCGCAATGGACGCGGCATATCTCGCTGGCCTTGGGCATCGTACCGCCGCGGTAGAGGACGCCCGGCTCCTTCCCTTGATCGAGCTGCCACAACTGGCCTGACGGCAACATCAACTTAGATTAAACCAGGGCGGGCGCTTCATTACCAATAATGGCGGGGCGCGCCGCCATTATTGGCCGGTTTGGCTGCGCCCGGCTCTGACGCCTATTCGCCTTCTGCCCCATTCCGCATGCCGCCATCCATGCCGCCGTGGTGTTTTTCTTTTGCGGCTTTCATTTCATCGGAGGTCAGCTTGCCATCGCCATTGGTGTCGGCATCCTTGAAATAAGGCGGATCGAATGCCTTGATTTCATCGAGCGAAACCTTGCCATCTTTATTAGCGTCGAAACGGGCCGCAAACCTGGCAAAATGTTTATCCTGTTTGGCGCGTATCATGGCGGCGTGATATTCTGCCAATTCGGCAGCCGATATGAATCCGTCCTTGTCCGTATCCGCACCGCCGAGACGTTGCATGCGCGACGCAGCCATTTCCTCTTTCGTCAGCGCGCCGTCATTATTGGTGTCTGATTGCTTGAAAAATTCCGCACCCATTCCGCCCGCCTGAACGGTTGCAGGTATAAATGCGGCCGCCAGAACCAATAACGCCGCCGCCATTCTTTTTGGTCCAACATGGTTTACCATTGACTGCTCCTTGGCTTGCTTTCGCTCCGGTTTTACGGAAGCATTCCTGTAATCCTGCTACGTAACTATGACCAAATTAAGGTGGATATAGTTTGGCCCTTTTCAAAAGGCATTAAATCCCCCCATACTCTGATGAAGACATAAAACAAGCTGGAATGAGATGAACGATAACGAACAGCCAACAAAGGCCTATTCGGGTACGGCAAAAACCCTGCACTGGATCATGAGTGCGCTGGTGCTGCTGATGCTGGCGGCGGGCAGCCAGATGCCAGAGGGAACGGGGGCTGAAAAGGCAGCGGCCACCATGGGGCACACGGGATTTGGCCTGATTCTGGCCGTGGTTGCCCTAACGGCGTTTATCAATCGCCTGCGCCAGCCGCCGCCGCCCTTGCCCGACACGATTACGGCCTGGCAGCGCACGCTTTCCACCTGGACGCACCGTGCGCTATATCTGCTGATCGGCGTGCAGGTCAGCGCCGGGATCGGGATTTCCGCCACTGCGCCTTACGTTGTGCGTTCCTTCGGCCTGATCCCACTATCGGATATTGCCGCAGATGACAGGGCCTGGTTTGGCATCTTCCGCGAAATGCACGAAATTGGTGCGACAGGACTGTTTGTTCTGGCCGCCCTGCATATTGGCGCTGCGCTGTATCATCATTTCATTGCCAAAGATGTTGTGCTGCGCCGCATGTGGCCACGCGCTAAACTTCCCGGCTAACCCAGGAGAAAGTCTATGACCGTCCGTCTCTTTGCCATGACCTGCGGCTGGTTGACACTGCCTGCCAAATTCATTCTTGATGGGATGGCGGGTGAGTTGCGCCTGCCGATACCGGGCTATCTGATCGTGCATCCAAAGGGCAAGGCGGTATTTGATAGCGGCCTGCACACCAGCCTGCAAACAGATCCTGCGGAACGGCTGGGGGCCATGGCCGCCATGACCAAGGTTGAATTCAAACCCGGCGAAGAATTGCGCGGCCGGCTTGCCACCCTTGACGTTGCGCCAGAAGAAATTACCTATCTCATCAATTCGCATCTGCATTTTGATCATGCCGGCGGCAATGACCAGATACCCAACGCCCCGATGGTCGTGCAAAAGCCGGAATGGGAAGCCGCGATGGATCCGGACCTCGCGCAAAAAAATGGGTTCGACAAGCGCAACTTCGATCTTGGCCAGGACGTAAAACAGATCAGCGGCGAACATGACCTGTTCGGCGACGGCAGCGTGATGCTGTTCCCGACCTATGGTCATACGCCAGGTCATCAATCGATGAAGATAAAATTAGCACATGGTGATGTGGTGCTGACCGGCGATGCCTGTTATATGCGCAAGACACTGGATGATCTGCATCTGCCGCATCACAGTTTTCTGCATGATCGTGAAGGCATGCTTGCCAGCCTGCAGAAATTTCGTGATCTGCAAAAGCGCGGCGCACGGATATTTTATGGCCATGATGCGGACCATTGGGCAAATGTGCCGCAAGCCCCGCTTGAAGTAATTTGAATTCCTAAACCGTTACAGTTTAGAAATCCCAGTTGCGGTTGAACATAAATTGACCGCGGAAATTATCATATTGATAATTCGGGATGTTCGAATGCGAATCGTTATATCCCGCAGTAAGATTCAGCACAATTTCGCGTAGCGGCTTTGGCCCCGCTTCATCTCCGCTAAACACACCGGCTATGGTGGCCACTGGAACACCGTAAGTCAGGTCGACCGCCAAATCCAGATCCTTGCGGGTCATCGCTGAAATAAAGGGATCATTGCCATTGTAAAACTGTTTATCGACAGTAATGCTCGCAAGCAGGAAGGCGCCACGGGGCAAAACCTTTGTCAGATTGGTTGAAACCTCGTACCCGTCATATCCTTCATAGGGAAGGTCTGCATCAACTCTGTTATATGCTACGGCAAGCCTTAGTCCGGTGGTCGCGTCTATTTGCCTGTCACCACCAATTTCCACGCGTTGATAGTTGCCATCCCTCTCGCTTGAGAAGGGCAGGCTTGAGGTGTTATTGTACCTGCGCCATCCGGTCGTAATCTGCGCAAATCCTTTGATTTTGGACTTGAATATTGGCCTTTGTCCCCGCAGCGAGACGGCATAGTCGCGGGAGAATTTTTTGTTATCAAGCTCAATCCAGCTTGCATGCACCTGTGGTAAAAGATCGCCATAGACCGTCTTGTACAAAAAGCCGGTGTTCAGCAGCAGTGCTTTCACGTCAAGTGCGTCAACCTCGACCTGGTCATCATACAGCACGGCCATATCGCCAAACACCTGCTGCAATTTCTGATTCCCGGTATCTTTGGCGATCTGTGCGGAACCAATGGCAATGCGGCCCCAATCGTCAACCTCACCCGACGGCAGCAGGAATGGAAAGTCCCGCACCAGAAAGGTGTCTTTATCCGGGAATGCGTTGCGATTGGTGTCAAAGTGCATGCCAAGGCTGATTGCGGCGCTGCGCTTGAGTGGATTCAGGCGCTGTTTTATCAAATCGCGATAATGGGCAATTTCAGCCTGAATGGCGCCTGAAGGTTTGTGCAGATCAAGAATATCAAGCTGCACGGATGCTTCGTCCAGCACGTCCATGCGATACAGCAGGATCGCGTATAGCAGGCGGACATCGTCTGCTTGCGGGTATTGCAGCAGAATCCGTTCAGTGGTTGCCGCCGCCAACTGGACATTGCCTTTGGCGATCAGATCTTTGACATAGCGCAGATTGAGTGTTGGGTTGTCCGGGGACGCCAATATGTCGTTATAGTCAACATTCGGCAGTCCTTCTGCCCGTTCCGTCAGACTCCGTCCTTGGGCGGTGCGCGTCACCTGTTCCCGGGTTTCGCCGCGCACATCCTCTGCTGCTTGAGGCGCAACCTGTGCAACCACCGGCCCCTGCAGCCATACCAGCGCCGCTATAAGGGCGGTCAGGCCGGATAATCTTGCTGGCGGCCAAATGATTCCAAGCTTGTGGTACACGTGTCCCCCCCTGATAGGCTGGAAAAAATTTCCTGATGTGCTGTTTATGCCTTTCATCGGTTAACCAATCAAGAATATATTCATCTATAAGGATAGGTTAATAACTGCTAAGTAAAGTGAATGAATAGGCGGTGGAGAATCGATATGCGCAAAATCGGGGCATTCAAAATCGGGGCATTGATGGCTAGCCGTAAGGTTGCTTTGGATATGATGGGTGGCTGCGCCATTGCGCTCCTGGGCCTGACAGCTTTGACCGGACCGGTTCTGGCCGCACAACAGGCAGGTGTGGCAGCCGGTGTTATCGGCAATCTGCGCGTCTCTGAAGGCGAACGTCCGGCGCCCGAGGCGGTGAAATCCGGCATGGATATGCTGCTGGGGGACCGGGTTAACAGTGCGGCTGCCTCTCGTATGCAGGTTCTGCTACTGGATGAAACGGTGTTCACCATTGGCCCGGACAGTGATCTGGTCATTGACGAATTTGTCTATGATCCTTCATCACAGGCTGGCCGCCTGACAGCAAATTTTACCAAGGGCGTATTGCGTTATGTATCGGGCAAGGTGGCGCTTGCCAACCCGGCCGCCGTCACAATCAAGTCCCGTGACGCCACCATAGGGGTGCGCGGCACGGCCTTGTTCATTATGGATGATCCCGAGGCAACGGACGGCGCCCAGTTTATCGGCCTGCTTGGGCCAGGCGGGCGCAATGACGGCGGCTTAAAGGTCGGCGGCATGACGGTGACGACCCCACAGGGCAGTAGAGATGTATTTCGCGCAGGATTTGGAACCTTCGTTTCGCCGGGGCAAGCCCCAGGACCAGTCGTCCAGACACCCCCGCGCCTGACACTATTACTGCAAAGCCAGTTGACAGCACCGGTACCAACATCGGATGCCCCGGCCCAGGGTGAAGGCCAATCGGACAGTGGGGGGGGCGCGTCTGAAAGCAGCCCCGGATCCGGACCCACCATAGAAAATGCCGCCGCCGCGTCAGGCGAGTCGGCCGCCGCCACCGGACTGGATTCCCTGGCGGTTGCAGGGGTGCTGGCGGATCTTGGCGTCGTTGGCGGCAGCTCGCAGCAAGCGGAAGAATCTGGCGCAGGCACAGACAATTCACCACGGACGGCCCGCGATACATCACCACCGCCGGCTACAACCGCGCCACCACCGCCGCCGGCTACAACGCCGCCACCGCCGGCTACTACAACTGTGCCGCCACCACCCCCGACTACAACCGTGCCGCCACCGCCCCCGCCGACTACTACAGTGCCACCGCCACCTCCGCCGCCAACTGGGCCGACGGCTATCGAAAATGTGACTGAAGTTGCCCGGAATGACGCGACGGGTGCATTGCCGTTTGGTGTGGCGATACCCGCCGCTGTTGAAATGACCTGGACAACTATCGCCGATCTCGATCTGCATCTGACCGGCAACGATCCAATCAGTGGCGGACGGTTTCATGTTCTCTATTCCAGCCTGGGAGCTTTTAGCACCGCGCCATTCGCCCTATTGGACGAAGACCAAACCGGTATTGGCGGTTCTGAGGTGATCGGCATATCGCAATTTACCCCCGGTGCTCCTTATCGCGCATCGGTGTTTAATTTCGGCGATAGCGCGGCCGGCTCAACCAGCCTTTCTTCATCCGCCAATCTGCGCATGCGTTATATCACCAACGGGCAGATTTCCCGCGGGCCCAGCGGCAGCGTCATTGTCAATGGCACGGTTGGGGCAACGGTTGCCGCAGCGGCTGGACAGGCCGGGAACACTTTTATCGGATTTGAGATTGATCCAGCGACAAGGGCCGCGACGGTGATTAATCGCTTTGTCGATAGTGTGGATTCTGCTGGGGTGCGGTAATTTTCCTGAACAAAGGATGGGGCTTGCCTTGGCGCTTGCTTGCAAGCAAAAGTAAGCGATGAGCAAGAAGCAAAAACCATCTGATACACAGGATGTGGCGGTGCGCAGGGAAGCCCCTGGCAAACGCGAACAGACCAAAGAGGCCAATCGCGCCGCTATCCTGAAAGCCGCGCGGGCTTTATTCGGTGAGCTTGGCTATAGTAAGACGACGGTACGCGATATCATCCGCCGCACCAGTCTTGCCAGTGGCACTTTCTATAATTACTTCCGTGGCAAGGAAGAAATTTTCAAAGCATTACGCGATGAAACCGCGCAGCAGGTGCGCCCTCGTTTGCGCGATGAACGTGTGCGCGCAACGTCCTTTGTAGATTTCATTCACCGCACGTTCCGGTCGTTTTTCGAGATCATGGACGCCAATCGTGATCTTTACAGCATCATCCGGCGCAACAGCGGTTTGCTGCGATTACAACAGGACACGCCTGAAATTATCGCTGGCTTTGATGAATTGCGTGATGACGTGGAAGAAGCGATCAGGCGCGGGCTGCTTCCTTCGATTGATATAGATTATTTTGTATCCGCCATTATCGGTGTGGCGCTGGAGGTTGGTGATTCCATGATCCAGCGCATACCTGTGGATGTGGAAGCGGCAGCGCGATTCGCATCACAGTTATTTACCGGCGGCATTCCGGCCTTGCCCAAACCTGAGACGGGCAAACTAAACAAGGCATAAAAAAAGGGCCGTGCTACATGCGCGGCCCTTTTCAGATTATCCGTAAGCGGATGGATTATTCAGCGGCAGCCAGGGCGCGCGGATCGCGGCCTTCGTTGATGGCCTTGAGGAACTTGATGCCTTCTTCGGCGATTTCGTCACCCACCATCGCGTCGCCTTCTTCATGCAGGTCTTTCAGATCAACGAACGCCGCATAATTTGGCGCTGTGCGTTGCGTGATGATGCCTGCCTTCAGCAAGGTTTTGACCAGGGCGCGGAACACGCTGGTGTCTTTTGCCATACTGGCGCGGCGGCGCGTGTCGGTCATTGCTTCAAACACGGCGTCCTGCACCCATTTCCAGTCCAGGCCAAGTTCCGTGTACAGCGCATTCTTGTGTTCGAAACCAAAGCTGTTGCCTTTCAGCAGGGCGCTGAAAATGGTCCAGGCCCAATCTTCGATCTGCTCACGCTCATGTTCTGGCAGATAGGGCACAGTCTTATCCGCCCAGATCTTGCCAAATTTGTGATGGAACGCCTCGTCCGTCATGGTGAACTGCAACAGGCGCTTGAGCACCGGATCGGTCGAAAACTGATAGAAATTCGAGAACAGGCCCATAGCCAGGCCTTCCAGAACCATTTGCAGACCGACAATCTTTTTCCAGACCAGCGGGGTGTAGACCATTTCAGTAATCAGGCTCAGCAGGAACGGATCCATGACCGTCGGCTTGCCCCAGCGCGCCTTGATGTAGTTGGTGAAGCCGGTCACATGGCGGGCTTCTTCGCGCGCCTGATTGGCGGCATATTCCTGGGCGCCAGGATCAAGCAGAATGTGGCAAAGATCAGCCGAGAGGCTGAGGGCCGCTTGTTCGCCATGCAGAATGCCGGAAAGCATGAAGTGGACCGAGCCATTCACCATGCGGATTTTCTGGCCTGCGTCCAGCTTGTCAGCGACAGCGGTGCGCAGTTCCAGATTAAGCGTTTCCGGCATGATCAATTGAGTCTTCAGATCGAACGGTGCGCTGAAATCAACATATTTCTGGTCCATCGGATCCCAGAAATGGTCGTTGGTCGCCGCAATGATCTTGTCGAATGCGTTCGAGCGCCTGCCATAACGATCCGGATTGAGCATTGCAGGAAAGTCATCCGATGACACGCAGTCATAGGCTGAGTCGATATTGAAGTTCTCCATTCCGGTACTCCTCATTGCTGTATTTCTGTGACAGAATCTCAGGGTTCGTGAGTGGTAAAAGCCATAACTTCCCCCCCCACCATATATCTCAATATCTCACGCAGTTTAATTACATTGCTTTAATTCTAATGTCAATAGAAACTGACAGGAAAGTAAGCACTGTCACAATTATTTAAGGATTCTTGCACACTCAGATGCAGAAAATGCATGCGAAAAAGGGCTGACAATTTCTTGTCTGCCCTTTATTTCAATAACTTATCCTGTTACCGGTGGTTCGGCATTACCTTGGTGGCGAACAGGTCCAGCGAGGTTTTGATCTGTTCCGGGGTATGAATGCCCTGGGGAATCAGCAGGTAGCATTCCTTGACGGGGATCGTCTTGTTAACCTCCGCCAGGCGCTTGTTGAGGGTTTCGGGCGATCCGATCAGCAGTTCCGGCAGGCCAAAACCGAACGGCACCGACCATTGGTCCCAGAACCATTTCATGTCTTCCCACCATTCCCAGGCCTGGGCGTCCGTGGGGGCGCAGATCATGATGCCGCCCCAGCAGGCTTCCTCGCCGGGCTGGAAGTCATGCCCGTGGCGTCTGGCTTCTTCGCCCCACTCACCCCACAAGGTTTTGCAGAAATCCAGATTGTCGGTCAGCACGATCGGCTTGCCCTTGTATTTCGCCCAGAATTTGGCGGTCCGCAGGCTGGAGGAAAAGCCGCCATACAGGGGAATTTCCTTTTGCAGCGGTTTTGGCGCGATGCCGATTTCGCTGAAATTCATCTGCGCGTCCACGCCCTGGCCATATTTGTGATAGACCGGGTGATCATGCGGGTTTTTGAAGCCGGGTGTCGGGAAGTTCCAGTATTTGCCGCGATAGCTGAACGTGTCGTTATACAGGGCCTTGTAGATCACCTCGACAAATTCGGTGAACAGTTCCCGGTTCATTACATCAGCGGGACTATCCACATTCCACGGTCCAACGGCCTCCACATCCGGCCTGATCTTGAAATTATCCAGCCAGCGCGCCTGATAGCCGCGCACCAGCCCCACATTGAAACGCCCGCCCAGCATATTATCCAGCGTAGCGATCTTTTCCGCCGCAATGATCGGGTTGTTGGTGCTGGCGACAAAACCGCAGGTCATCACCCGCATTCTTTTCAGATGCTGGCCCAGCCACATGGCCATCAGGCAGGGATCATTGGCCATCTCAAAGCCTTCGATCTGCAAATGGTGTTCGGGATGGCCGATGGCGTAATAATCCCGCTCGTCGGCGAATTTTGCGTATTCGGCCAGTTCGGTCAGGAAACGCTGATACAGTTCCGGCTTGCGTCCAGCCATGCCGGCTTCCAGTTCCTTGCGGCGCCCCACTGTGCCGTAGATGAACAAACTAAAATCCATGCGTCTCACTCCCTGCTGATTTATTTCGCCCACTATAACGCAAAATTTCTAACGATGGTTAGGTTTTTACCTTATTTCCCCCGCCAGTTGGGCTTGCGCTTTTCAGCAAAGGCCTTCGGCCCTTCCTGGGCATCCAGGCTTTGATAAACAGGCTCAAAAATCCGCCGTCCAGCTTCCTGCGCGGCGCTTTTGCCCATTTCGGTTGCCGTATAAACCATCTGCTTGGCGGCCATGACAGTCAGTGGCGCGTTTTCGCAAATGGTCGCCGCCAGTTCCAGCGCCTTAGGCATCAATCCTTCCGGCGTGGTCACATGATTGACGAAGCCAAACTCATAGGCACGCTGCGCCGTCACCGGATTTCCTGTCATCAGAATTTCCAGCAGTATTTTTTGCGGGATCATATGAGTCAGCGGTGTTGCCCAGGGCATACCGCGCCCGACTTTGGCTTCGGTTATGGCAAAGCGCGCGGTATCGCTGGCCACCACCAGATCGCACATCTGGCTCAACATCCAGCCGCCCGCGTAGGCAATCCCGTTTACCGCTGCTATTACCGGTTTGCGCACCTCGATGGTATCCCCGATCAGCGGCAGAAAGTTTCGCGGCAGCATCCCCAGCCCCATACCCGACATTTCCTTCAGGTCGGCGCCTGCACAAAAGGCCTTGTCACCGGCCCCGGTCAGAATGGCGACACGGGCATTGGCATCGGCTTCGAATCTCTCAAAACCTGCAAACAGCCCCTCGCGCACGCCTGCGTTAATGGAATTTCGCTGTTCCGCGCGATTGATGGTAAGGGTTGTAACCTGTCCGCGTGTTTCATACAAAATATCGCCAATAGTCTCTTGCCCCATGCCGATCTCCCCGTTCTTATGTTAGCGTAGGATATAATTAGCAGGCCGTATCGCAGGAAGGAAATAGCCATGAAAGAGCAGTACAGAATTTTTGGGTCAGAGTTATCGCCTTATTCGATCAAGGTGCGGTCCTATTTCCGCTATAAAAATATTCCACACACCTGGATTGCGCGCAGTGAAGACGATACAGAGGAGTTTAACAAATTCGCGAAATTACCCCTGGTGCCGCTGGTGGTTTCTGCGCGCGGTGATGCGATGCAGGATTCAACGCCGATCATCGAGGCAATGGAGCAAACCTATCCTGAACCTGCGATCATACCGCATGAACCGGTACTGGCGTTCATTTCCGCCCTGATCGAAGAATATGCCGACGAGTGGGGCAACAAGCACATGTTTCATTACCGCTGGTGGTATGTGCCAGACCAGAAAGCCGCTGGTGAACGGCTGGCGCGCGGCATGCGCCCCACCGCCGCAGATGTTGAAGTACAGGCAATGGGAGAAATGATCCGTGACCGGATGGTCAAACGGCTAAGCCTGGTTGGTTCCAGCCCGCAAACCCGCGAACAGATCGAAGCTTCTTTCAAGCGCTTGCTGGAAATTCTGGAAGCGCACCTGGCAAGCAGGCCTTATCTGTTTGGCAAGCGCCCATTAATGGCCGATTTCGGCCTGGCGGCGCAACTGTATGAATGCTGGACGGATCCAACACCGCAGAAAATTATGGCGGCGCATGCGCCCAATGTTTCGGCATGGGCAGTTAGGATGCTGGACCCGAAACTTGAAGGTCAGATTGAAACCTGGGAAAAGCTCGCGCCAACCTTGACACCTCTGTTACGCGAGGAAGTTGCGGGGTTGTTCTTGCCTTGGTCGGTTGCAAATGCTGCCGCACTTAAGCGGGGCGAAGAAAAATTCACCGTCACACTGAACGGCAAGCCGTTTACTCAGGAGACACAGAAATATCATGCCCGCTCTCTGGGGGTATTGCAGGCCCGCTATGCCGCAGCGAAACAGCATACGGGTCTGGTGGAAATATTAAAGGCAACGGGTTGTCACATATATATCGATTGATTGGAGTTTAATTGATGGAAGCGTTTATAGCGGCGGCAGGTGACCCGCTGGTATGGTCAAGCCTGATCACGCTGACCGTGCTCGAAATCGTATTGGGCATCGATAATCTGATTTTTATCTCGGTGGTCAGTGTGCGGTTACCTGTGCATCAGCGGGCCCGCGCACGGCAAATTGGCCTGTCTCTGGCGCTGATTTTTCGCGTTGCGCTACTCGCCAGCATTGTCTGGATTGTGGGCCTGACCCAGCCGATTTTCAGTTTTGGTGAATTTGATTTCTCCTGGCGGGACGCCATTTTGTTCGGCGGCGGATTATTTCTGCTGGCCAAGGGCACCATGGAAATTCATGAAACAGTGGAAGGGCATGATAGCGATCTAGCGCCCGTTGGCGGAAAAGCGGCGGTGACATTCGCAGGGATCATTGGCCAGGTAATTGTGCTGGATATTGTATTTTCACTCGACAGCATCATTACCGCCGTCGGCATGACCCAGAATTTACCGGTGATGATCATTGCTGTCGTCATCGCCATGATCATTATGATGCTGGCGTCAGAGCCCGTGAGCAAATTTATCCAGCGTCATCCCACCACCAAAATGCTGGCGCTCAGCTTTTTGCTGCTGGTCGGCATGGCGCTGGTGGCAGATGGGTTGCATTTCCATCTGCCGCGCGAATATCTGTATTTCGCCATCGCCTTCTCCATGAGCGTCGAGGTGCTTAACCTGCTCGCAGCGGGCCGGCGCAAGCGCAAACATGATGCGGAACAAGACAGGCTACGCGGACAGAGCAGTGAAGCCGCACAGTGATATTTCCGTCATCACCGGCTATCACGCCCATATATATTATGGCGATGCCGGAACGCGCGCGCGGGCGGAATATCTGCGCGCGGGTGTTGCGGCGCTGGGTATAGAAGCCGTGCTTGGCCGCTGGCACGATGCGCCCATCGGTCCGCATCCGACCGGCAGCTTCCAGATTGCCTTTGATGTGCAGATGTTTGCGCTACTGGTTCCGTGGCTGACGCTAAACCGGAATGGGTTGTCCATCCTCGTGCATCCGAATACGGATGATCCCGTGGCCGATCATTCGGATCATGCCCTGTGGCTCGGCCCGCAATTGCCCATTGATCTGGAAATGCTGCGCCGCTTCATGGCGGGGATGAAACCTGCATGACATTGCAGATGCCAGAGCCAGAGCCGCATATTTTACATGCCCGCCCTGCCCTGATAGCGGCGCTGCAGGGAATTCTTCCCGCCAGTCAGATTATCGACAAGGAAGCGGAACTGCGCCCGTATGAAAGTGATGGGCTAACCGCCTATGCACAATTACCGCTGCTGGCGGTACTGCCGGATACGGTGGGCCAGATTTCGGCCATCCTGCGCCTGTGCAGTGACATGAATGTCAAGGTTGTGCCGCGCGGGGCGGGCACATCACTTTCCGGGGGTGCGCTGCCGCTGGCGGATGGGTTGCTGCTGGGCCTGGCGCGGTTGAACCGCATTGTGGATATCGATCTGGAAAACCGCTGCGTGGTGGCGCAGCCCGGCGTTACCAATCTGGCGATTTCCAACGCGGTGGCCGATGCCGGATTTTATTACGCGCCTGATCCTTCGAGCCAGATCGCCTGCACCATTGGCGGCAATGTCGCGGAAAACAGCGGCGGCGTGCACTGCCTGAAATATGGCCTGACCACCAATAATCTGCTGGGTCTTGAGATGGTGCTGATGAATGGCGAAGTGATCCGTCTGGGGGGCAAGCATCTGGATGCGGCGGGGCTTGACCTGATGGGCATTGTGA
>OBEQ011377360.1_pt1 | contig 16464 bp, 16 predicted proteins | sample 1670901 | NCBI WGS metagenome assembly OBEQ01 (sample SAMEA104232315, study PRJEB22302) | groundwater metagenome | biome: forest; feature: aquifer; material: groundwater | place: USA | collected 2011-08-07 | depth 5.4 m
ACCAATGTTATGAGGAGCAGGGCCAGAGCTTGGTGCTACCTTACCAAACTGTTCTTCGTACTTTTTTAAGTTATCTCCAAGTGCGTCCACTAAGCGCTTCATATGAGCTGGACTTACCATTACCCGACTTACAATAAGGCCCTGTGGAGGAAACAAACTCATAAAATCCAAAATAAACTCTTCGGGTGTATGCCCTACTTGTACCATATTCGCATATACCCCTTTTAATACTTCGTCAGTTACTTTTACCTGCAGCTGTTGCTGCGATTGTTGTTGGTTTTCCATAAAAGGAAAGTTTTAATTATTTTTCTACTTCTTTAAATTCTGCATCAACTGGCCCTTCATCTTTTTTATCTTCTGGCTTTACGTTTTCTGCGGTTGCTGTTGCCTCTTCCCCAGTACCTGTTCCCTGATTTTCATACATTGCAGCGCCTACCTTTTGAATGGCATCGCTTAATTCCTGAATGGCTTTTTGGGTTGCAGTGGCGTCATCTTTTTCTTTTACTTCTTTAAGCGCTTTAATTTTTTCTTCTACTACAGCCTTATCTTCTGGTTTGGCTTTGTCGCCTGCGTCTTTGAGCGTTTTTTCTGATACAGAAATTAATGTATCTGCCTGGTTGCGAAGTTCAACACTTTCTTTGCGCTTGCGGTCATCTGCCGCATGTGCTTCCGCTTCTTTGCGCATGCGTTCTACTTCGTCTTTACTTAAATTAGAAGAACCTTGAATCGTAATGTGCTGTTCTTTACCGCTTGCCTTGTCCCTTGCCTTAACTGTCAAGATACCATTAGCATCAATATCAAAAGTTACTTCTACTTGCGGCACACCACGGGGTGCTGGTGGGATGCCATCTAAGATAAAACGACCCAGCGATTTGTTGTCCTGGGCAAACTCGCGCTCACCTTGTAAGACGTGAATCTCTACAGAAGTTTGGTTATCTGCCGCAGTACTAAAGACTTGGGACTTAGAAGTTGGAATGGTGGTGTTGCGTTCTATTAATGGCGTGCGCACGCCGCCGAGTGTCTCAAGCCCGAGCGTTAATGGTGTAACATCCAAAAGCAAAATTTCTTTGCCTTGTACGTCACCACTCATAACTCCAGCTTGCACCGCAGCACCCTTAGCCACTGCTTCCATTGGATCTACGCCGTGTTCTACTTGTTTGCCAATATAGTCTTCAACAAACTTTTGTACAACAGGAATACGAGTAGGTCCGCCAATTAAAATAATTTTTTCTATTTGCGGCGGGGTAAGTTTTGCATCGCTAATTGCCTGCTCTACTGGTTTGCGCATCCGGTCTACAATTGGCTTAATTAACTCTTCAAGCTTGGCGCGGGTAATCTTCATTTGCAAATGTTTTGGGCCACTTGCGTCTGCAGTAATAAACGGCAAATTAACTTCTGTTTCAAAAACCGTAGATAGTTCAATCTTAGCTTTTTCTGCAGACTCCTTTACGCGGTTCATAGCCATGCGGTCTTGCGTAATATCAATACCACTTTCAGCTTTAAAGGTGTCGGTAATATATTTAATAAGCACTTCGTCCATATCCCGGCCACCAAGTTGAGTATCGCCGCTGGTAGAAAGCACTTCAAAGGTTGCTTGGCCGTCTGTTTCGCCAAAATCCATAATGGTAACATCGAGCGTACCGCCGCCAAGGTCAAACACTAAAATCTTTTGATCTTTAGCGCCGGATTTATCAATACCATAGGCAAAGGCAGCAGCAGTTGGCTCGTTAATTACGCGGACTACTTCTAAGCCCGCGATCTCGCCAGCATTTTTGGTTGCTTGGCGCTGGGCATCGTCAAAATACGCAGGGACAGTAATAACAGCCTTTTCTACTTTATCACCCAGATAACTTTCAGCATCTTTTTTAATTTTTTGCAGGATGTAGGCGCTAATTTGTTCTGGGGTATATTCCTTACCGTAAATATTGTATTTAAAGTTAGTCCCCATTTTGCGCTTAGCTTCAAAAACCGTACCTTCTGGGTTAGTTACGGATTGTCTGCGCGCAGGTTCACCTACCAGCAATTGGCCATCTTTGGTAAAAGCTACATATGATGGAATAGCCTTACCGCCTATAGTAGTACCTTCTGCGGCAGGGATAATAATTGGTTTGCCGCCTTCGATAACCGAGGCAGCGCTATTTGATGTTCCTAAGTCAATTCCTATAATTCTTGGCATAAAAGTAGTTCTCCTAAAAGTAATAAACTATTTAATTTCTAAATTATTAATTATAAACGCATGGACATATTCCTCCGGGTCAGCATTAGGCATTTCCACAATTGTCCAGGTGTGATTTCTATGTTCAAAAGTAAAATAATATGTTGGAAGCTCAGAGTTATCTGTTGGAAATTCTCGATAAATATAGCCTTCTGACTTACCAACAAAGAAAGTGCCTTTTGTTACTGGACTTAAACTCAGAACTTGCTTTAAATATAAGTTATCTGCAGGTAAGCCTGTCTGGATATCTATTATTTCAACATTATTTTTGTTAAGCATTATTTCCTCACCACCGTCATACAAGTTTGCTCCTTGCGGTATTGGAAATTTTAAAGTTTTTGATTTAGAAAGATAGTCCTTCCAAACAATTTTTTCTCGAAACAATGTGTTCTCTGGGCGACGAAAGCTGTTGGCAGGCTCAGGGTTTATCCAAATTCCTTTGGGATGACCTTGGGAGTCTGCTTCGTGATAGCCATAACACTGTAAGCCTTTTGCGTCTTCAGGTTTATAAACCTGCCATGGATCACAGGGCTGTCCAATCGCGATTACTTTTTCTCCTGAAGGAGCAGGGCGAGTGTTCTGGATATCTTTCACATACATCGATCTAGTTGCACTAAAATAACCGATGCAAGCCGATAACATGACTACTCCAAGTAAGACCACGGAAGACAACACAAGCTTATATATTTTGGTCATATACTATTTTTGCTACGGATCTATACATACATTAATGGGCGAATTTTATCTGACTAACGGTCGACCAAGCTAGAAAATCTTCATACGGTTCTCCAGTAAGCGTCATGTTTATAAAGTAATAACCAGTGTCATACTCCCTAACAATATAGATATGAGTTTCATCTAAGTTACTCTGTGGAGCAACGCTGTAAACCGTAACCTCTTGTCCGGAAATGATTCTCGTATATTTCTCAAAGCTAAGGCCTTTAGTTACTTGATTAATCCAATCTTGTAAATCTGTTTTGCTATCCGAACGGTAAACGCTCACTAAGGTGAAGTCAGAATAATTTACTTTGACGTCCTGCCCACTATCGATAGATAGAAAAGCTGGGTACTTGAAACTAAAACTTTTATCCTCACTTGTATAGGTTTTAAAATTCTTAAGCAGATCTCTGTTTAAAACCTCAAAGCTTACGTTCTTAGTGCTCGGATAAATCCAAACTCCTCTTTGCGCGCCTATAGGTCCGTAGAAATAGCATTGCAAACCTTTTGAGTCTGGAACTTTTGAAGGATACGTTCCTTCTCCGCATCTACCCCACTGCTTCGGTCCAGAGTCTCGGTTCTGACTGGAAGCGGCAACTAGCTGATCATCAGCCACTTGCAATGCCTTTCTTTCAGAGAATAAAGCTCGGGCTACAAAAGCTACATGAACAATAAGTAACCCAACTATTACCAAAGCCACACTAAGATAGAACCGTTTCATTTTCATCTTTTTTACTTATTACTACTTGGCTTGGTCTGATTACTTTTCCGTTGATTTCAAAGCCGGTCATTAATTCTTCGACTACTATTCCGTCTTCTTCCCCTGCTACTTCTCTTACTGCTTCGTGGAGGTTGGGGTCAAACTTTTTACCAACTGCTTCTATTTTCTTTACGCCTAGTTCTGCAAGCGCTTTATTTAGCTGGGCTACTATTCCAACCAAGCCACTCTTCCATTTAATATAGCTTTCCTGTAAGTTTTCTTCGTCTTCGCGCGGAGCGTGTAATAGGCCTTGGGTTAAGGAATCTAATGTGGGTAGTAATTTTGCAACGGTAACTTCCCTGGCAAAAACAATTAATTCTTGACTCTCTGCTTCTTTGCGCTTTTTGTAGTTCTCAAAGTCTGCCGCGGCCCTTTTCCAACCATTTAAATTTGTTTGCGCTTCCTCTTTTGCTTCTGCAAGATCTCTTTGTAGTTGCTCTATATCTAACTCGCTGTCTTGTATCTGTTCGTCCATAATTATTTAATTAAGTGGAAAAGAATTATTGCTGCACCACCTCCGCCCAGCAATTTACTTATGTATTCCAAAATAGAAAGGTTCTTTTCGTACTTCATGTTCTTTGGACCCAATAGTCCAATGACTCCGCGTTTACCATCTGGTAATTGCACGCCGCCTACTACCATTGAATGTTCACTTTTACTAGAAAGTTTTATCTCTTTACCAATATAAGCTTCTGGTGCTTTTTCGCCATACTCATTTACCAAATTATCTGCGTACTCATCAATGTGATCAAAAAACTGAGCAATCTCCATAGCATCTTCTGGTGGCAATTGTGGATTATCTAACATATTAGAAATGCCCACTGTAGAGGTTGCCTCGGGAAAAATAGCAAAACTTGCTTGTGAGGTAGTTTCTGAGAGTAACTTTGCAAGCCTACGACCCACTTCTTTATTCACAGCTTGAAGTTTAAATACTTCCATGCGCAGTCGCTCTTGCTCTTTAATAGAGAGCTTTACTTTTTCCATGAGCACGTTTACAAAATAGCGAAAGCCTTTGTCTGTAGGAATGCGCCCTGCCGAAGTATGCGGATGAGTAATATAGCCCTGCTTTTCCAGGATCTGCATTTCATTGCGTACGGTTGCACCCGATACATCAAAACCATACTTTTCTACCAGTTCTTTTGAGGCCACTGGAATGCCCATATCGCTATATTCCTTAACAATTGCAGCTAAAATACGCGATTGCCTTTGGCTTAGTTGTTCTTCTGCCATAAAAACAGTTTTTAGGTATTAGTCCGCCTCCGCCGGTGGGCGGATTAGGCTTTAGGGAGTCTTAGTTACCCTATTTCCATCTTTAAGTAAGATATAAAAAAATTAGCACTCTGTCAAGTAGAGTGCTAATAGCAGTTTATTACCCGTGGCTAGTCAAAACGTGGTAAAAGCTGCTCAAGGGTAGCTTCCCCTGCTTTATACTTATCAAAAAGCCCAGTATCTCTGAGCCACTCAAACCATTGAGAAGCAGTAAATTCTCGAGTCACAACAAGCTTACCAGACTTCACTGCTTCAATACCAAAATTTAGAATCTCGTTTTCAGTCTTAAGAGTTTCGGACCCTTCAACTAAAACCTGGTAACAGCTTCTCACAAATGCAATAGAACCGGCAGTTTTACCCAATTGCCACTCAAACTCCTTAGGTGGTAGCGCACCAAATCGATACTTGCTATGTGGTTCATTCATAGTTCCTCCTCTTGTTGTACCAAAACAAAAACCATACATATGTGTATGGCAGATGGACTTAGTATAAAAGCTTATTTTGTAATCGTAAAGCCCTTTGTTGGTATTAATAAAACTGCAGCGATCGAGTAATAACCTTGAACTCGTTAGTACTTCCTACCCCAAGAATTTCAAAAGCAATATTGTTTTTTATTAAAATTACCTGATCAACAGTTGACTCTATTTCATTCTGAGCAGGGTACATAGTATACATATATGCTGGTACCCCTGCTATTTGAATTAAAGAGCCATCTGCCAAGGATATCCCTTCTTCTGCCAAAAACTTTTTTAAGTCTGTTCCTTGCGTAACTTGCTGAGAGGTTATTTTTATACTTGAAGGATTTGCGCAAGCCCCAAAAGAATCAACACAAGCGTCTTGAGTGAAAGATACGACTTCAGGGCTCGTGGCAGTATAATGCCAATGCGGCGGATACTGTACGCTATAGTGATACGCAGGGTTAGTATATACACCAGCAGTAGACACAGATTGATTTTGGCTGATATGGCTTTTTGTCTTTAACTTTGGAATAAAAACAAACGTATCATTGGCATCTTGTTCAGAAAATCTAACAACCACTAATAAAAGAATTACTAACAAAACTAAAAGTCCTGCTCCGTAGAGAAGTTTTTGACTCACACTGCTATATTCATGTTTACTATCCATAGTTTGGTTTCTTGTAAAGTCATTACTGTATATAGCCTACCGTAGGAAAAAAGAGCAGTCAAGAAAAGACGTATACCTAAGCATACGTCTTGGAGTAAGAGCTTTTCAAAAATTTAGCACTTAACTTGAACTTTTTTTACAATCACCGGTTTTTCTTCTGGAATTTTTTCTTCTCGTGCTTTCATGCTTTCTAGCGCACACGTAATAGCGTCTCTGGCTTCCCTGCCAATAGCCGATTTACCTTTTGCATAAGTACAAATTTCCGGTATGGCTGGAACCCTAATAGCATATTGGCCGTTTTTTAATTCACGGCAAATTATTGTGTATTTGCGTATCTTTAGCTTTCCATTAGTGGTCTCTTTCATGTAATCCCCCTTCTAAAAAGTAAATGCTTAACGTGAGTATACCAGTAAGGAAGGGAAAAATAAATGTAAAGTTCATTTGACATTCATAAATGTATGGTTTACTTTACATGTAGAATAATTCTTAAACGAAAGGAGAACGTATGTTTAAAAAATTTATCACAGGTGTTGGGATAGCAGCGCTATCTTTGACAGCAGGAGTGCCAGCGTTAGCAGCTACTGAATCAGATAGTAATGCAGTCTACACAGCAAGCAATAATCCGGCTGGTAACAGCATTTTGGTGTACCACCGCGCGGCAAATGGCACACTTACCCCAACTGCAGAAGTAGCCACAGGTGGTTTAGGTACTGGAAGTGGTTTAGGAAATCAAAGCGGCTTAGTGTTAAGTGATGACGGCACAGTATTAGTAGTCAACGCTGGCAGTAATAACATTTCGTTATTGCGTCAAAGTAGTGGCAGCTTGACGCTTAAGAGCACTACTAGCTCTGGCGGAATTCAACCCAGCAGCATTACCCGCCATAACAATATTGTTTATGTATTAAATGCTGGCAGCGACAATATTACTGGTTTTACGCTCTCTGGTGATACGCTCCAACCAATTATTGGTTCCACTCGCCCACTCAGTGGGACTGGTACTGGCCCGGCACAAGTCGCGTTTAATCCAGATGGCACCGTACTACTAGTTACAGAAAAAGTCACAAATAAAATTGACACGTACACTGTAGATAGCAGCGGTGTTGCCACTGGTCCAAACGTGCAAAATTCTAGTGGCCAAACGCCGTTTGGTTTTACGTTTGATAAACTCGGTCACGCGATTGTTTCCGAAGCCTTTGGGGGTGCGGCCAGCGCGCTTTCTTCCTATGCAGTTGCGGACACAGGCAACCTCAGTTTTGTGAGCCAGTCAGTGGGCGCAACTGGACAAAAAGCTGCGTGCTGGGTTGCAGTGAGCAAAAATGGTAAGTTTGCCTACACCACTAATACTGCGAGTGGGACCATTTCCATTTACGGTATTGGTCATGGCCATGACAGTATGCTGCGCTTACTCCAAGCTATCGGCGCGAATACTGGCAACGGGCCAATTGACTTAAGCCTGAGTAATAATGGTCAATTCTTGTATGTACTGAATGCAGGCAGCCACACGATTCAAGGCTTTAAAGTAAACCAGGATACTGGTCAGCTCACACTTATCACCACACTTACTGGAATTTCTAGCGGCGCCAATGGATTAGTAGCGCAGTAAACCATTTAAAATTCTATTAACAAAAGATGAAAAGCCTATCGTATGATGGGCTTTTTATTTTCAAAAACTTATCCACAAAACTAATGTAAAGTTAACTTGACATTCATATATGTACCATATAGTGTACATATAGATTAACTAACATCAAACGTATGCAAAATAAGGTACTTATTTGGGTAGTCATGGGAGTGATAATTGTTGGCGTTGGTGCAGGCTATGTAGTGAGTCATCGGGGTAACTCCAAACCTAAATCAGTGAGCCAAAATAATAGCGCTGCTCCTTCAACAGAAAAAATGATGGCAGATAAAACTGAATCAACAGACGTGATGATGTCTGATGATAAAGTTTTAGGGGTAGTAGTCAAAAATGGTGAGCTGTATACGGTGTGGCCAGATAACGAGCTGGCAGACATTACTCATGACATAACTCTAAAAGATGGTACTAAGGTTAGCGCCAGCGGCAACATAACCAAGGCTGACGGCACAAAAATTACTTTAAAAGAAGGTGAAATGCTCAGTACTATAGGGATTATGAGCATGGTAGATGTTTCTAAAATGATGGAAATGAAAGAAGACGGAATGAAAAAAGAAGGCAGCATGGGGGACCAGGAAAAAGACAAGGCGGAGATGTCAGATAAAAGCGACACAAGTATGACACACGAAGATGCTATGATGAAATCTGGCAGCTACAAAGACTATTCTGTAGACACAGTTGCAGCCGAGCAAAAAGCTGGGCATAAAGTAGTACTCTTCTTTCATGCCAACTGGTGCCCCTTCTGCCAAGCCGCGGATAAAGCCTTTAAAGAAAATGCCTCAAGTATCCCAGCTGGCGTAACTGTGCTTAAAACAGATTATGACTCTCAAACCGCGCTCAAGAGTAAATACGGTGTTACTCACCAACACACCTTTGTACAAATCGACAACAACGGCAACGCGGTGTCTACCTGGGTAAGTGGTGACATTGCCAACCTGAAAGCTAATGTAAAATAAAAATACGCAACTACAAAAAATGACAGCTGTTATTTTTTGTAGTAATAAAACTCTATGTTTATTCAAATTCTTCTGGCGTTCATTGGTGGCGTGCTCACCATTGCAGCGCCGTGCATCTTACTTCCCCTCCCCATTATTTTGGGCGGGTCAGTTAACCAGCAAAGCAAAACTCGCCCCCTCTTTATTACGCTTGGGTTTGTAATTACGTTTAGCGTCTTGGCGCTGGGTCTTAACCTGCTCACCAGAAGCTTGCATCTGGATCCCAACACGCTCCGCAACGCTGCCGTAGTGTTGTTGGCCATTTTTGCCTTCTTTATGATTTGGCCAACGCCGTTTGAGCTGCTAACTCAACGCATGAGCGGAATGATTAATAAAGCCGGGCAAACTGCTACAGGTGCAGGGGCGGGCAATTGGGGCGGGCTTTTAATTGGCGTGGTCATTGGCGTTATTTGGGCGCCATGCGCTGGACCAATTTTAGGTTCTATCCTTACGCTTATTGCGCGAGAAAATAATTTAGCCAAAGCCAGTATTCAACTGATTGCCTACGCACTGGGCGCTGGTGTACCCATGCTTGCTATTGCCTATGGCGGCCAAGCATTAACTACACGGGTTCGGAGTATTGCCAAGTACGGCACTCGGCTGCAGCAAATATTTGGCGTAGTGTTATTACTCTTAGCAGCAGCAATTTATTTTCAGTACGATACAGTTATCCAAGCCAAACTGGTATCCCGCTTTCCAGGGCTCGGCAGCGGTTTTGAAGAAAGTTTAGTAAATAATACCAAGACAAGTAACCCGCAACCCGTGATCGAAGATACAAGCCCCCAAATTCCTACTCCAGAAGAAAAAAGCCCGACAAATCCATTGAGCGTGGGCAATGGCTATGGCAGCATCCCCCAACCACCAGAGCCACTTAAAAACTACGGCAAAGCGCCTGAACTAACTGGCATTACTCATTGGCTCAATTCAGACCCACTCACACTCGCAAGCTTAAAAGGCAAGGTCGTGTTAATAGATTTTTGGACATATTCTTGCATTAACTGCGTACGCACGCTCCCCTACGTTACTAAGTGGTATGACACGTACAAAGACCAAGGCTTTGTGGTTATTGGTGTGCACACGCCAGAGTTTGCGTTTGAAAAAGTTACAAGCAATATCCAAACCGCGATTAAACAACACGGCATTCATTACCCAGTTGCTCAAGATGATGACTACGCCACTTGGAATGCGTATAATAACGAATTTTGGCCAGCCGAGTATGTAATAGACAAAGATGGCAAGATTGTTTATGAACATTTTGGTGAAGGCCACTACGATATTACTGAAGGTACAATTAGGTATTTGCTTGGTCAAAAAGGACCAGGGCTAAGTGACAAAGGGCAAAACTTAAGCAAAGTTGATAGCCCAGAAATGTACTTTGGCACCAGCCGTTTGGAATATTTTGCAAGCGAACAAAAGCCCTCCACTTCAGCCACATATTACACGCTTACAAAAGACCAACCTTTAAATACTTTTTCACTAGAAGGTACGTGGCAATTTGATCCAGACAAAGTGCAATTAATGGAGGCTGGTGGTAAAATACACTTGCATTTTAAATCTGGTAAAGTCTACATGGTGGCAGAAAGCAAAGAGGCTCAAAACCTCTCCATTACGGTAGACGGAAAGAAACAAGCCCCAGTTTTGGTAAAGGATTCAAGCTTATATCCTCTCTTTGAATCAGATAGCTATTCTGAACACGATCTCATTATCGACATCCCACAGTCAGGCTTTGATGCGTTTACCTTTACCTTTGGCTAATAAAAAATATGACTAAAAAAATATTCGCTGGTTTGGCTATTGTAATAGTGCTCGGAATTGGCTATTATCTCTTGTCACCACTATGGCGGAAAAGAGTAGTTAACGAGGCGTCTCCGGTTACTAAAGACCAAATCCAAGGTCAAACAAACACTTCTTTAAAAACCAGCACGAGTACTGAACACTTAAGTCCAGAACAGCAAGTCATGCTAGAAAAAGAAATGGCAAAAATGAAAGACGTGGTAACCAAAGCAGACCAGAGCATGCCAGCAACTCCACGTGTTCTGAGTCAGGCACCATTTATTGCGAGCGCTCATGATGTTCAAGGAAAGGCACTATTGATTGATACTGGTAAAGAAAAAATTATCCGGTTTGAAAATTTTAAAACAATTAACGGCCCAGCCTTGCGGATTTATTTAGCCACTGATCTGTCTGCAAAAGATTTTGTTGATTTGGGAGAGATCAAAGCCACCGAAGGCAATGTAAACTACCAGCTCCCCGCTGGTACAGACACGAGCAAATATAAAAACGTGCTGGTATGGTGCAAAGCATTTTCTATTCTCTTTTCTTACGCACAGCTACAATAATGACCCTCTCTAACAGATTAAAAGAATATCGTTTAGAAAAAAATATTACCCAAGAAGAACTTGCGGAGGCAATTGACGTATCCCGGCAAACCATTATTGCTATGGAAAAAGGTAACTACATTCCATCATTGTTATTAGCTATGCAGCTGGCAAAGTTTTTTAAGGTCAGAGTCGAAGAACTGTTTGTGTTACAATCAAAGTAATATGCTTTTATTACTTGCTTCGCTTATAATTATTGTTTTAGTTTTTACTCTTAGCAAAAAGTTGCTGTGGCAAAAGGCACTCATCTCGATTGCTCTTATTGCTTTATCAATTGGTATATGGATACTTTTAGCACATTATTTACCTATTCACTAAACAGATGAAAGTAATTATTTATTATCTCCTTCTACTCGTACTCTTAGCTCTTACCGCAGGCTACGCTCTTTCTGGGCAAGCAGGCGCCATGAGCATGCAACAGATTTATTCGATTTGTGGACTGCTCGCAGTGTATACTGTTGGCATGTCTTTAGTCGGCGAAGTAAAAAACACCGATGAACGGGACATGTGGCATCGTAATTTTGCCAACCGGGTAGCTTTAATTGCGGGCACTGCATTTATTTCTATTGCTATATTCTTTCAACTTTTCCGAAACCATAGCGTAGACCTCTGGCTACTTGCCGCATTGGTAGTAGTGAATTTAACAAAAATCATTACCCTTATCTACGCAAACTACAGACGGTAGGTAAGAGAAAAACAAAAAAAGGAGGACTGTAATGGATCAGGACTTAAAACGCAAATTTATTGTAGTTGGGAACCCAAAAGTTGAAGCACGAAAGGGAGAACTTGGTTTTATCCTGCCTAACGATTTTATGCTCATTACGCAAGATGTTTGGACACTAATTGAAACCACAGATGTAAGCAACCCCAGACAACTGCTCTTTTTTGCAAAAGAACATAAACAAGAAGTAGCAATCATGCTTGGTTGGCCAGAACCAGTAGTAGCAGAAGCCTGCCTGCGCCTTAATCGAATGCTCAGAAAATAGCACACCCAGTGTTTCTAAAAAGAAACACTGGGTATTTTAGTTAACACTCTATTTCCTAGAGCACTTTTTTTAAATACTGACCGGTAAAACTGGCCTTTACTTTAGCTACGTCTTCGGGTGTACCAGTAGCCACAAGCTGTCCACCTTTATCCCCTCCCTCAGGGCCTAAATCTATTACCCAATCCGCGGTTTTAATTAAATCTAAGTTGTGCTCAATAACCACCACACTATTACCTTTGTCTACCAATTTATTAAGTACTTGATTTAAGCGTTTGACATCTGCAAAGTGCAAGCCTGTCGTTGGTTCGTCTAATATATAGAGTGTTTTGCCAGTAGCAGCCCGAGCTAATTCAGTAGCCAGCTTTATGCGCTGCGCTTCGCCACCTGAAAGCGTAGTAGCATTCTGACCTACATGCATATATCCCAGACCCACCTGAGAAAGTGTTTCTAATTTTTTATGAATTGCCGGAATCTGAGCAAAAAAAGTTTTTGCTTCATCTACTGTCATCTCAAGAATATCTGCAATTGTTTTACCTTTGTAATGAATTTCTAAAGCTTCACGATTATAGCGCTTACCTTTACATTCTTCACAGGTAATATATACATCGGGCAAAAAATTCATTTCTACTTTTAACACACCATCACCGGCACACCGTTCGCACCTGCCGCCCTTTACATTAAAACTAAACCGGCCTGCAAGATACCCCTTCATTTTTGCTTCTTTTGTTTCTGCAAAAAGATCACGAATAAAGGTAAATACACCTGTATACGTGGCAGGATTACTGCGAGGTGTTCTGCCAATAGGGCTTTGGTCAATATTAATTACTTTATCAATATTATCTACGCCTAAAATCTTTTTATGCGCACCAGGCTCATCCTTGCTATTAAAGAAATAATTAGACAAAAACTTTGCCAAAATATCGTTTAGAAGCGTAGATTTTCCACTTCCTGATACACCGGTAATACATACCAACTTACCCAAAGGAATTTCTACAGTAAGATTTTTTAAATTAAATTCTGTAGCGCCGATAATCTGCAGTTTTCTACCATTGCCCGGGCGTCTACGTTTTGGTATTTCTATTTCTTCCGCTCCAGATAAAAACTGTCCGGTTAAAGAATCTGTGGTCTTAGCAATATGTTCTGGAGTACCAACTGCAACTAATTTTCCGCCATGTTTACCAGCGCCTGGGCCAATATCAACTACCCAATCAGACTCTCTAATTGTTTCTTCATCGTGTTCAACCACAATAACCGTATTACCTAAGTCTCTGAGGTCTTTGAGGGTTTTTAAGAGCTTATAGTTATCACGTTGATGCAGCCCAATGGATGGCTCATCTAATATATAGAGGACACCGGTCAAACCGCTGCCAATTTGGGTAGCAAGTCTAATGCGCTGTGCTTCACCTCCAGAAAGCGTATCTGCTCCGCGGTCTAAGCTTAAATACGAAAGCCCTACATTAAGTAAAAAAGTAAGCCGCGCAATAATTTCTTTTAATACCAAGCGGGCGATTGCAACATGTTTCTCGGAAAGTTTTTTTGTGAGATCGTTAAAAAAGTGGGAAGCGAGTTCAATATTCATACCTGATACTTCCACAATATTTTTGTCTCCAACCCTAACACCTAAAACTTCTGGCTTTAGACGCGCACCCTTACACACTGGACATAGGCGTATCCGCATGTAGTTTTCTATTTCACTTCGCATGTAATCTGAATCTGTCTCTGTATACTTACGTTCAAGGTTAGGAACCACTCCTTCAAACTTAGCAGCGTACGAGCCACCCACGCCATACTCAGTTGGCATGCGAATAGTTTTTTCACCTGTACCAAACAAGACAATATCTAAAACTTTTTTAGGCAGATCTTTAACTGGAACATTAATAGAAAAACCATACGCTTCGCCTACTGCCTGCAGCACCCGAGAATACCATGAATGCCTGGCAGTAGTTTTGCTCCATGGCCGTACCGCCCCTTCTGCAAGCGTGAGCTTTGGGTTAGGTATGATTAACTCTGGCTCTACAGTTAGCTTATGCCCCAAGCCCTTACATTCCGGGCATGCGCCATGCGGACTATTAAAACTAAAGTCTCGTGGATCAAGTTCTGAAAGCTGTACATGACCTTCTGGACAAGCAAATTTTTGTGACAGTACTAACTCTTGTTTTACTTCTTGCTTATCATTCACCACGAGCACAATTGCCAGCTCGTCACCATAATCCAGCGCTTTTTCTAAGCTCTCAGAAATACGCCCGCGATCTTCTGCGTCTATGGTAATACGGTCAACCACTACATCTATGGAATGTTTTTTCTGTTTATCCAGCTTTATATTTTGGGCTTCGTTTAAATCACAAATCTGACCATCTACTCGAACACGAGAGAAGCCTGCTTTTTTTATTTGCTCGAAAATAAGTTTATGCTCACCTTTTTGATCCCTAATAAAAGGGGCAAGCAACATTACTCGAGTCCCCTGAGGCAAACCAACCAGTTGGTCTGTCATTGCTTGAATAGTTTGTCCGGCAATTCGTTTTCCACATACAGGACAATGCGGGATCCCAATCCGAGCAAACAATAACCGTAAGTAATCATAAATCTCTGTTACTGTTCCAACAGTAGACCGGGGGTTATGGCTTGCTGATTTTTGATCAATGGAAATTGCTGGGCTCAGTCCTTCAATACTGTCCACATCCGGCTTATCCATAAGCCCAATAAACTGACGCGCATACGCAGAAAGTGATTCCACATAGCGACGCTGGCCTTCTGCATACACCGTATCAAATGCCAACGAAGATTTACCCGAACCAGAAAGCCCAGTCATTACAATAAGCCGATTACGAGGTAAATCTACATCAATATTTTTTAAATTGTGCTGCCGGGCGCCACGAATAACGATGCGACCGTATTGAAACATATCTTTGTCTTTTGCTGTACTCATTACAATATATTCCTCTTCTTATGTAAAAATGAAATTAGCAAAAGTATATCACTTTTTTCTTTTTTGAACAAGTCTAGAAGTACAAGTTTGTTTAGATATAAAGACGCAATAAAAAACACAGGAGCCTGTTAGACACAAAATAGCCACACCAGTATACTTTTTATATGCAATCGTTACTCCAAAAAGCACAGGCAGCGCCAGATAAACCTGGCGTATATACATTTTTAAGCGCGCAAGGTGAAGTTTTATATGTGGGTAAAGCAAAGAACCTACGCAACCGGCTTTTGCAATATTTTGGGCAGGATCTGCGGCCACAATTGCCTTTTCTTATGGAAGAAGCAGTAGATATTGACTACGTAATAGTGGGCTCGGAACTAGAGAGCCTGTTTTTTGAAAGCACACTTATTAAGCGTTTCTTACCACGATACAATATTAAGCTTCGAGACGATAAAAATTATGCCTTTATTACTATAGATTACAATACAGAGATTCCTAGTATTGGATATACTCGCAAGGTAGACCCAGCAGGTAAAAAAATAAAATACTTTGGCCCCTATTCTTCTGTCCAAAAAATTAGAACGACACTCGATACGACCAGAAAAATTTTTCCCTATTGCGCACGCACCAGTGTAGGAAAACGTCCGTGTTTTTACTATTATTTACACCGCTGCCCAGGCGTATGCATTGGGGCTATTAGTGTAAGCGAGTACCACAAAGAGTTAGAAAAAATAATACTTTTTTTTGCGGGCAATACTAAAGAAATAAAAAAAGAACTACAAGGGTCAATGCGGCTGGCAGCAAAAAATAAACGTTTCGAAAACGCAGCAAAACTCCGAGACCAACTCCACGCTATTACTGTGCTGGAGGAACGACAGAGTGTTATTTTCCCCGCTTGGGTACAGTGGGACTTTGTCTCGCTCTATACAGAAGCCCCTAATGCCTGTATTAATCTGTTTAAAATTCGGGAAGGCAAACTTATTGATAAAGAGAGTTTTATCTATATGAACATTAGCCGTGGCCAAGAAACTCTTGCACTGCAAACATTTCTCGAACAATACTACGCAGAAACTAGTGATACTCCTAGAGCCGTGTTTCTTTCCGAACCCACAGAACATGCCGCGCTGATTACACAATTGGTAAAAGAGCGAAATAAAAAAACAATTACCATTGAAGTACCCAAGCGTGGGAAAAAACAAAGTATCGCAAAACTTGGAATAACTAATGCAAAAGAATACTTGCATAAATGGCAGGCCAGCAGTGCACAGAGCCACGCGCAACTACAAAAAGCACTGGAAAGTTTACAAACTATTCTTATGCTTCCCAAACTTCCCCGCCGCATTGAAGGATACGATATCAGCAACACCCAAGGCACTAACCCGGTAAGTAGTATGGTGGTAACAAAAGATGGGCTTCCGGCAAAATCTGAATACAGAAAATTTAAAATTAAAAGCAAAAGC
>OBEQ010127957.1_pt1 | contig 16459 bp, 15 predicted proteins | sample 1670901 | NCBI WGS metagenome assembly OBEQ01 (sample SAMEA104232315, study PRJEB22302) | groundwater metagenome | biome: forest; feature: aquifer; material: groundwater | place: USA | collected 2011-08-07 | depth 5.4 m
GTATTTCGTGTTGTGGATGTTGATTGTGACTTTCGTCTTATTCGCCGCAAGATATTTGACGCAATTGAGCTAAGTCGTAACAGCGGAGTCATTTGCCTGGAGATGGTCAAGAAAATGGAACTTGCCGGATTTCGTTTCGCGAATTATCCCGTGGCACACTATCATCGCCGGTATGGTAAATCGCAATTTTTCAAGGTTGGACGTCTTGTCCATACGGGGGTTAATATTATTGGGTTGTGGTGGGAACTTATGGTTCAGAAAAAATCTCCGAAAAATATTGCCCACTCAGATGAACCCCAACCCCATCAAGAAAACCCATCTCTTAGCACCTCTTGGAAAAAATAAAAGGATTAATGGGTGCATAAATTTTTCTCTAAAAAGAAAGTTTTAATAACGGGGGGACTTGGTTTTATTGGGTCCACCCTGGCGCGCCGCTTGGCCCAATGGCACGCCGATATCATTTTGGTTGATTCTTTAATTCCGGAATATGGCGGAAATCTTCGTAATATTGCCGGAATCGAAAAGAAAGTAAAAGTGGATATTGCGGACATCCGCGATGAGCACAGTATGTCCTATCTTATTCAGGGGCAGGATTATCTCTTTAATCTTGCAGGGCAAAACAGCCATCAAGACTCCATGACTGACCCTTATACCGATTTAGAAATCAACTGCCGCAGTCAATTATCTATTCTCGAAGCATGCCGCAAGAAAAACAGCAGCATTAAAATAGTTTATGCGAGTACGCGGCAAATTTACGGAATACCGGATTATTTGCCGGTGGATGAAAAACATTTGCTCCATCCGACCGATGTGAACGGCATCAACAAAATGGCTGGGGAGTGGTACCACATTTTGTATAACAATGTTTATGGAATACAAGCTTGTGCTTTGCGGTTGACCAATACCTATGGCCCCCGAATGCGCGTAAAAGACGCCCGCCAGACCTTTTTAGGTTGGTGGTTAAATCAAATCATAAAAGGGGATGAAATACAGATTTACGGAGATGGCAAGCAATTGCGCGATTTTAATTACGTGGATGATGTGATCGAAGCGCTTATCCTGGCGGCGGTCAGCGAACAAGCAAACGGCAAAATTTTTAACATGGGAGATACACAGCATATCGCTCTCCTGAAGCTCGCCGAAATGCTTATAAAAATAAACGGCCAAGGTTGTTATAAGCTCGTTCCATTTCCTCCCGAACGAAAAAAAATCGACATCGGGGATTATTATAGTGATTTCCGATTGATTCAAAATACTCTGGGCTGGGAACCAAAGGTAGATCTTCAAGAAGGCTTGAAACGAACGTTGGCGTATTATCGCGAAAATAGGGAGTTTTATTTTTGAAGGCGCTTGTGCCCATACAGGTTCCGTTTCTCGACCTCAAAAGAGGTTATCATTTTCTTAAAAGAGAGATCGATTTAGCGGTACTCTCCGTTCTGGAAGACGGCCAGTACATATTGGGCAGTCGTGTGGTCAATTTTGAAAAAGCCTTTGCCAGTTATTGCGGCGTCAAACATGGAGTAGGTGTGGCGTCTGGGACAGATGCTTTACGTTTGGCGCTTCTGGCATGCGGTGTTAAAGTGGGGGATGAAGTTATCACGGTGGCCAATACATGTGTACCCACTATCGTTGGGATCACTCAAGCTGGCGGCATCCCGGTCTTTGTCGACGTGAGCAAAGATACTTTTACAATGAATCCGGATCTGATACGTGCGAGTTTGACTCCGCGCACAAAAGCCGTCGTTCCGGTTCATCTTTATGGGCGCTGTGCGGATATGACGCCAATTTTGCATATCGCTAAAGAAAACGGTCTTAAGGTGATTGAGGATTGCGCTCAGGCACATGGAGCCTTGTATAATGCCGAAAAAGCAGGAAGTATGGGAGATGCAGGCTGTTACAGTTTTTATCCGACAAAAAATCTAGGCGCTGCCGGTGATTGCGGCATGGTCATTACGAATAATCATGAACTTGCAGATAAGATTAAGCTGTTGAGAAGCTACGGAGAAAAAGAGAAATATGTGCATCTTATCAAAGGTTTTAACAGCCGGATGGATGATATTCAGGCTGCTATTTTGCTCGTCAAACTGCGTTATTTAGACCAGTGGAATGCCAGGAGACGCAAGATAGCCGGCATTTACAATAAGAGCTTCGAAGGCAGCAGCATTCGTTGTCCGGTGAGCGATGAATCTGATGTTTATCATCTTTATGTCGTAAAAGTTTCAGACAGGGCTCAGTTTCGACACCGCTTAAGTAGCTTGGGAGTGCAAACAATAATACACTATCCAAAACCGATTCCACTTCACGAGGCCTACGCAGAATATGAAACAGATTTGACCAAATTGCCAGAAACTCTTCGTTTATCCACGGAAATAGTCAGTCTGCCGATTTTTCCGGAAATAACGGATGAGGAAGTGTGTCACGTGGTAGAGGCTTGCAGAAAGACTATCCAAGATTAAGTCTCGTGAATATGAAATCATGCGTTCGGAAGAGGACACATACTGGTGGTATGTGGCACTGCGTAGTCTTGTTGTCATGTACGCGCGCCCTATTTTAAAAAATCTTAAGAAACCACGGGTTTTGGATGCGGGTTGTGGTACAGGCGGCAATCTGGAAGTGATGCGCGATCATTTTTCCGAAACGGCTCTGTTCGGCGTTGATATAGACCCACAGGCCGTAGAATTTTCAAAACAAAGAAGCATTGCGGAAATTCAGCAAGCTTCTGTGGAAGCGCTCCCGTTCAGAAATGAGTTGTTTGATTTGGTTGTTTCTTTAGACGTGCTTTATTTCAAAGATTTGGATGATAAAAAGGCCATAGTGGAATTTACCCGTGTCCTCAAAGCCGGGGGTTACTTGATCATGAATTTGCCGGCTTTTAAATTTCTCAGGGGACAACACGATGTGGCTGTGTCAACGGCGCGGCGGTATACGAAAAAAGATGTCAAACAATTGGTTATGAGTGCCGATCTCACCATTATAAAAAGCACTTATTGGAATATGATTTTTTCCCCCGTCCTTCTCTTATGGAGACCGCTGTCACTTTTATTTACAAGAAAAAGAGAAACAGCTCAGTCGGATTTAAAACGATTGCCCTTCTTTTTGAATCAAATTCTGAAATGGGCCGCCTTGAGTGAAGCGTGGCTTACTAGGCGTCTCTCGCTTCCCTTTGGATCCTCGATATTTATTGTTGCGCGGAAGAACGGAGCAAGGGTATGAAAAACACTCTGGGGGACTGGCTGATTTTGACATTTTCAACATTTGTCGGTGTGGCGAGTCAGCTATGTCTTAAGCAAGCCATGCAGGAGATGAATTTAGAACGGTTCACACATAATCGTTGGGCTGGTGTGCAATGGTTGGCAGCCAATGGTTATTTCTGGGCGTATGCCATGTCAGCTGTTTTTAGCTTTCTTACTTGGTTATGGGTTGTGAAGAGGTTTCATTTGAGCTTTATCTATCCTGTTTCTCAAAGCGCCGCGTTTATTTTGATACTTTTTTTTTCGAGTATCTTCTTTTATGAACCGATGAGCCTTCTCAAGTGGATTGGCATTCTCTTCATTTCTTTGGGTTTGTTTTTATGCAGATAAAAGACGCTCTATGTAACTTCGTCGAAAGACAATGGAAAAAATCAATTTTCGTACTATATGTATGTATGGTTCTTTCTCTTATTGGGTTACAGTTTGTTGTTTTTAAACGTGTGAATCCAGGGCCTGATTCGATTGAGTATTTGGAAATGGCCGATCAAATAGGTCAGGTAGGATATCTCAAGGCGTTATCCGGCCATTGGTCGCCTCTCTATTCGTTGTATTGCGGCTTGATCCAAAAAATGTTCCACGTTACACTTGATCGAGAAGTCATCTGGTCCATCGCGGGCTACGCATTTCTTTTGTTCGTCGCGGCACTAACGACGTTGTTGTTCGTATTGAGCCTATGCCCAATCCTATGGAAAACGAAGGATTGTATAACGGATCACAAGAATCAATGCGGGTGGCTTGTTTATTTGTTGGGTTTTTCGGTCTACCTCTTCTTCGTAGTGCATAAAATCCATCTAAGACTTCCGGATGTTTTGACTTACATATTTGGAATTTTGGCCGCTCTGTTTTGGTGCAAATTTATATTTTCATCCAAAAAATTAAAATGGCTGGCCGCGGCCGGTGTGTGCAGCGGAATTGGCTTTTATGCGAGGGACAGCATTTTACCCTGGTCTGTGGTTTCGGCACTTCTCGCCTGTGTTTTCCTAAGAAGCAGCTCACTTTATGGAAGAGGAAAATTTTTTATAATTTTTTTATTCATTATTTTTCTGACGAGTGGGCCGCAAATCGCTCTACTATCCGCACAAAAGGGGCATCTAACTATCGGCGCTGGAAAAATTCCTATGGCTGAAATCTACGGCGCAAAATGGCGGAATGGTTTTTCTTCATGGCCAGTGCGAAAAGCGGGTGGAAAGATAAGGATATTCACGGAAAACAGGCAAGTTAATTTCCCTGGTTTCTACGAGCCCGGTCGTGAGTTTGACGATGCCGTTATTCCGTTTTCATTATCTAAGGGACTCAGGGGAATCCTTCGCGCGTTCCAGTCGATGTTTTTTGGATTTTGGTCCTCCGGCTTTTCGCTTTTGTGGCCTCTGCTTTGGGCCAGTTGGCCATTTTTTGTATTCGGATTTTTTCGGGAGAATCATCACTTTCAGTTATCCGGGGAAGATGCTTCCGACAATATCAAGCCGCGGCTCGCCTGGTTTCTTATTTTGTCAGGACTTGCGGGGATTACGATGCATTTATTGAGTTTCTGCATCGGATATTATTTATCGCTTTATCTTGTTTTGTTTTTCGCAGGCATATCGATGCTTTGCTTGAAAAATTTGGAAGACGCGGCATTAGCATTAACTCGCCGTGCTCATTGGGTTGCAGGCATCGGATTTATCCTTGTTGCGTTTCTGACGACTTTTTCGTTTTTTCGTGATGCCAATATGAAAGCGATGAATCAATCCGAAAAAGGAGAAATTATCCTGGTTGACGCGCTTAATAAAGTTTCAAAACCTTCCCGTGGATTGAGAAGAATTGCCGTTGCGGGGTCTTGGTTGGGTCTTTATGCGATTCGCTTATCCGATTCGCAAGTCTATGCCGAATTCCCTGATGTTTCCACTCTTTATGATAATAAGGAATTGGTACGATGCATTGGTCTGTTAAAAGATGAGGATGTACGGGCAATATTAGCGCCATCTTCAGTTTACATGGACAATCCAAACTCTGGTTTTAAGAATATTAAAGGAACGCCGTGGAGTATTTTGGAGCTTGAGGATGTCAAAGGAGTTTTGAAGGCATTGAAATGAAAATTGTTTGGCATGAGATCCCTATGTTGTATGTTTTAAGTGGTAATTTGCATGATAGGAAAGATCATTGACAAAACGAGACAAGTCCCCGCTTAGTTTCACGTAAATCGTGAGCCGCTTGAACGTCATTCTGCTGGAAAATGAGCCCTCTTCAAGAAGAGGCGGCCAAGAGCTTAGTTTGATCGAAATCGCCGAAGGGCTTAAGTCTCAGGGGCACGAAATCACACTATTTTATACCACTGAGGGGGATCTTTTAAGCCGGTACCGTAATATTTGTAAACGTATCATTAAGGTTGAGGCTTATTCGATTGATCGGAAGAAGTTTTTTATTTCCGCCGTCAATTTTATAAGAGATGTTTTTAAAGTCAGAAAAGAAAGGCATTCGGTAGTTTACAGCAATCAATATCATGACACTCTTTTTGGTGCGGCAATTAGTTTCATGCGGGACATCCCTTTTGTTTGCCATTTGAGGCTTTCACCCCCAGGTAGCTTTTGCGGTCAGTGGAGGATCGGTTTAAGAGGGGTGGATCGGTTTGTTGCGGTTTCAAACAAGACAAAAGCTGAATGGATTTCGAATGGCCTGAATGGTAAAAAAATCGGCGTAGTTTACAATGGGGTTAATACTAAAATTTTTATGCCTTCTGAAAATCGGATTGCGTTAAAGGCAGCGTTCGGATTGACTGAAGAAGATCGCGTGATTTTGTTTGTAGGCAGAATAGACAAAGATAAGGGTTTGGAGATGCTTTTGAAAGCAATAGGCCTTCTTCAGAAAAAATGGACTCGCCTGAAATTATTTTTAGCGGGTAAGCCGCATAACCACGCAACATTAGAAATTGGAAAAAAGTATCTCGAATCTCTCATTCAATTATCAAAAGATCTGGATATTGAAAACACTGTTCAATTCCTGGGACATATTTCAAATCCTATTCAACTGTATCAAGCGAGTGACGTCTTGATATTACCTAGTGTCGCTTCGGAGGCCTTTGGGCGTGTTTTGATTGAAGCCATGGCCTGTGGGGTTCCCGCTATCGCCAGCCGGATTGGAGGAATCCCGGAGATTTTGACGGATGAATTCGAAAAATTTATTTTTGTGCCAAATGACAAAGAGGACATGGTGCGTGTTCTGAAAAGCGTACTGGACTGGATGCAGACAGATCCTTCTTTAGGTAAGCGATGCCGGGAACATGTGAGGCGAAATTTCGCGTTGAACCAGACAGTTCAACAGATAGAAAGCATTTTAATCGATGAGGCAAACATCCGGTTAAAACAATGAAGATTTGCCTTATTTCCGTCATTCATTTGTGGGTCAACCCGCGGCTGGTAAAAGAGGCGGATGCTCTGGTTGAAGAGGGACACACGGTTGTAGCAATTACTTTAGCGCAAGATTCATGGTCTTATAAAAGGGATAAAGAGTTTTGTAAGACAAAATCGTGGCAGGTTATTCAAATTAATATGGTAAAAGATAACCTTAGAGGATGTGTGACATGGTTTTTCATGGCATTGAGGCAGAAAGTTTTTTTCGAGCTTTCTAAAATTTTTAAAAATGATTTGAGGATAGCAGGAGAGGCCTATTGTCGGGGCTATTCTTCGCTTTTAAGAAAAGCCTTGAATTGTAAAACTGATTTCTATATCGCACACACTCAGGCGGCTCTTCCGATCGCGGCAAGAGCTGCCGAACAACGGGGAGTACGGTTTGGATTTGATTGTGAAGATTTGAATGCAGAAGCGAATGCGGACGGGGGGCGTCATCCTCTTATCAGGAAAAATATAAGGCTATTGGAACAAAACTACCTTCTGAAAGCCGCTTATGTGACGGCCGCCTCTACCCCCATGGCGGAATATTTATCGAAACAATATGTCATTTCCTTGCCAACGGTGATCCACAATGTTTTCCCAAAAAGCGAATTGAAAGATATATTGGAACCTTTAAGACGTCCTCACAACAAGAGAGTTTCCATGGTATGGATTTCCGCGACGATTGGTCAGGGAAGGGGGCTTGAAATGGCAATCGAAGCAATGAAACGGTTGCCGGATTGTGAGTTACATATTTTTGGCCGGTTTGTTGATCGGGATTTTGAAATCAAATTTAAAAAAAACATAACTCAATCCATGACAAATAGTGTTTTTATTCATGAAGTAATACCGAATTTGTCCATGCTTCGTGGTATTTCTCAATACGACGTTGGTTTAGCCCTTGAAGATGGTAGTTGCCCCAACCTTGGATTAACGCTCACAAACAAATTTTTTATTTATTTGCAAGCGGGTTTGACGGTTGCAGCTTCAGACGTATCCGGCCAGAGAAGTTTCATTGAGAAACACCCGCAGATAGGTTTTTTAATCATGCCAAATAATTCAGACGCGTTTTGTGAAAAAATACTGGAGTATTACACAGATCGAGAGAAATTAGCTAAGGGGAAACAAAGTGCCTGGGAACTCGGGATGGAAAAATACAACTGGGAACACGATAAGCAGATTTTTTTAAAAGCCGTGTATGAATCCGTATAACGTACTTATTGTAGCCCCTCAATTTTCTCCAAGCAGCTACCCGCCCGCCCAAAGAATCAGATTATTTACTAATCACTTGCCGGCTTTTGAATGGAAACCTATTGTTCTAGCGGTGGAACCTGAATTTTTGGAGGAAGAACCAGATTGGGAATTCGCAAAGCTGATTTCTCCAGATTTGGAAATTATACGCACAAAGGCTCTATCGGCAAAGTGGACTCGCAAAATTGGGATAGGCGATATGGGAATTCGTTCGCTTTGGCATCAATACAAAACCGCTAAGAAAGTTTGTCAAAAGAGAAAAATAGATCTTCTTTTTATTTCAGGTCCCCCATGGCATACATTTCTTGTTGGTCCTTGGATCCGCCGGAGTTTTGGAATTCCTTATGTGCTTGATTACATAGATCCCTGGGTATCAGCCATGGGGGAGAATTCAACACCTTGGGAAAAGGTTTACTGGTTTCGTCAAATGGCGATCGCACTTGAGCCCGCCGTCGTTCGTGATGCCGCTCATATTATTTCTGTATCCGAGGGACTTAATTCCGGTATTCTTAGCCGATATTCTTTTCTTAAAAAGGAAAACTTTACAGCAATTCCTTACGGCGCGGAAAAATCCGATTTTGACTCTGTCAGACAAGGTCCCAAAACGAATCGATTTTTTGTGCCGAGGGACCAATTATTTCATATCGTTTTCGTCGGCGCTATGATGCCAAAGGCCTATGGCACATTGAGAGCCTTGTTTAATGCCATGAAAAAAATAGAAAAAGACCGGCCTGATTTATACCGAAGGATACGATTTCATTTCATTGGCACGACTTATGCAGTCAATACCAACAAAGAGCTTGTAAACCCCGTTGCCAGGGAAATGGGGTTGTCCGACATTGTTCATGAATATCCTCAACGCGTGTCGTATTTTGAAGCAAGAACTTTGCTTATTCAAGCGAACGCCATACTAGCTTTCGGGAGTAGTGAAATCCTCTATGCGGCTTCAAAAATATATCCTTGCATACTTGCCAATCAAACTTTGTTGGCGATATTTCATAGTAATAGCAATGTTGCTGATGTCGTGAGGGAAGCCAATGCCGGTGAATTGATCACTTATTCTACGGATCAACCTGTTGAAACCAAAGTGGAAGAAATTGCAGCGGCTCTTAAAAAAATCACACAACCAGGTTATGTCAAATCAAAAACGAACTGGCAGGCATTTGAAAAATATTCGGCAAATAATATGGCTGGAAAACTAGCCCGAGTTTTCGATGAAATTGTGCAATAAGAAAATCAAATTTTAATGAAGCGTAAATTGGGTATTCTTTGTTCACATCCAATTCAGTACTATTCCCCGTTATTTCGTCATCTTGCAAACACAACGGATATAGATTTAAAAGTATATTATTGCCATAAGCCGAGTCCCGATCAACAGGGGACGGGTTTTGGCGTTGCTTTCAGTTGGGACGTTGATCTGACAGGGGGTTATGAGAATATTTGGCTAAAAAACGTAGCTCGGCAGCCTAATCTGGTAGATTTTGGAGGTTGTGATACGCCCGAAATAGCTGAGATCATTCGAAGAGATGAGTTTAATGCTTTCTTGATTCTTGGTTGGGATAAAAAAAGTATGTGGCAGGCTATACGCGCATGCTGGAAATACGATACGCCTCTATTGGTTAGAGGAGATTCTCATTTGCATGTTCAGATTCCATTCTATAAAAAACTGGGAAAGGAATTATCGCACCGTTATTTTATTCCGAAATTTTCCGCTTGCCTGGCGGTGGGTCAATGGTCCAAAGAATATTTTGAGCATTACGGAGCAAAGAATATTTTTATGAGCCCGCACTTTGTGGATAACGAATGGTTCGCCAAGGAGTTGCTCCGATGGAAGCCATTGTCTGACAAAATAAAAAAAGAATGGAAAATATCCTTAGGGACGATTGTCTTCTTATTTGTCGGAAAATTTGAAGAAAAGAAAAGACCCATGGATATTCTATGGGCGCTTAAGCGAATTTTGAAAAAAAACAGAACCATGTTGGAGAGGCTCCGTGTGCTGATGGTGGGAGACGGCGTTTTAAAAAAAGGATGCGAAAAGTTCGCTCTTTTAAATTCGCTGCCCGTCACATTTACCGGGTTTTTAAATCAGTCGCAAATTTCAAAGGCTTATTCCGTTTCCGATGTTTTAGTGCTCCCCTCGGACGGGCGTGAGACATGGGGGCTGGTTGTAAACGAGGCCATGGCTTGCGGGTTACCCGCAATTGTGACCGACCAAGTGGGGTGTGGGCCGGATCTGATTAAGTGGGGGAGAACGGGTTTTATATTTCGGTGTGGAGACACTAAGGACTTGGCGGATAAGATGGAGCTATTTTTAGTAAATGGCGGATCAGAAATTAACCAAGAAAACATAGAGCATCACATCGCTCATTATTCGATGGAAAACGCGGCAGAAGGAATTTTTAAGACATTGGGTGCCGCGTGATCCAATTCTCGACGGGCTATTACTTCGCTCTTAAGCCCGGAGAGATGTTTGGTGCGATACTGGCATCGCTGCTCATGACAGTTATCGTTTCCCTGGTGACCCCATTTGTAGCCACGACATGGATATTTCTTGGCGTGGCCTTCTCTATTTTCGTCCTAATGCACATGGCTTTAGCGCTTAAACGATGTGTGGTTTTCTTAGAGCTCATTTGTTTTATCGCATGCATTAATATTATCGTCGCGCCGTGGCTTTCGTATTTTTCCCCAGCTTCATTTGATCTTTTTCAAATGTGGGTTCCGATGGAGAAATATTTCCCATTTGTCGTACCTGCGACCATCGCCTTGTGGTTGGGAATGCATTTGCCTCTTCAGTTAAAGTCGCCCGATTTCCAAGCCAACACGGACACCTTTGCGTTGTCCAAACACGACAGGCAATTGATGGATGGTCTTATTGTCGTGGGAATTTTGTTTTCTGTGGTCGCGACATCTTCGCCAACAGGTTTTGGTTTTGTCTTTTATATTTTGTCTCAATTAAAGTTTGTGGGGGCACTTAGTTTGATGATCACAAATACGCCGCGTTGGAAATCCAGGGTCGCTTTCGTATATGTCCAATTATTTCTGGAGGCCATTTCAAGCACCTTATTTTATGAATGTGTGTTATGGGGTGGATACTTGTTCATTTGCTTGGGGTATCTCCATAGATGGAGATGGAAAGTTTTTATATATATCACGATAGTTCTTGTTTTATTGACAATGCTGAATGATACAAAAGCGCAGTATCGGCAGCAAAGTGAATCGGATAATTTGAATCGTTATCAAAAACTTGTGTTGTTTACACAACTTATTCTTAACTACCGTAGCGCTGAAAAAGGACTGACTAATACTAGAGAAGTTGCTCTCGGGGACAGGCTTGTGCGGTGGAACCAGGGGTGGATTGTCTCGCGAATCCTAATGACGGTCCCCGCGGCAGAGCCTTACGCGCACGGTGAAACCATCTTGGATGCAGTAAAAGCATCCTTGATCCCGCGTATTTTCGCACCAAAGAAAACAGGCGCTGGTTCTAAAGAGATTTTTAACAAGTATACGGGATTGGAATTGTCTGAGAGTACGTCTATGGCGCTCGGGATCTCAGGTGAGATGTATGCTAATTTTGGTGTTATCGGGGGAATTATCGGGACATTTTTTTATGGGCTGCTGATCGGCCTTATCTTCTCAAAATTTGCGAATCTTGCTCATCAAAATGTAATTTGGTGGGCGTGGGCGCCTTTTATTTTGATTGGGGCGTTTGAGGCCGAGTGGAATTTGGTGGATACTTTGAATTATATTGTCAAATCGTCCCTTGTTATGCTAACGGTTATTTATTTCTTCCCTCCCTTAAAGCGTACTTTATTCAAACGCGGCATGGCTCAAAAAAAATGTATTTAATAAGAAACCTCACTCTGTTTTCGTTACTCCAAAAATCCGATTTTCCTAAAAAACTGGGGGTTTGTGATTTGATTTTTAGGAAATTTTTGGAGAAAAAAAACATCGTTTGGATTCGTGGAGGAGCCGGACTTCAATGGAAATTAGATTTAAGAAATTCGACACATCGTTGGATTGTTTATGGGCTATACGACCCGCCTTTTTTAAAGTGGGCTAAAGGTTTTTTGCCCAAAAACGGGATTGTTGTGGATTCGGGTGCGAATATCGGTCAAACGGTGATGTATCTTGGGCAATATGTCACTCGCGGGAAGTTGTTTGCGTTTGAGCCTGGTGAAAAGCAAGCAAATTGGCTGGAAGAGTGTGTTGAAAGAAATCGCGCCATGTTAAAGTCAACGGAGATTCATCGATGGGCTCTCGGTGATGAGAAAGGCTGTCTTTATTTGAAAGATACTTGGGTTGGCGAAAGGTTTCATGGGGCATCGAGTGAAATCTCTGATCAAGAAGGGGAGGCGATTGAGGTTATTCGATTATCGGATTTTCTTAAGGAACGCCGGATCCCGTATGTGGATTTATGGAAATTGGACGTGGAGGGTTATGAAATTCCCGCGTTGCAAGGAGCCGAGGAGTTTCTTAAAGAGAAACGAATAAGAGCGTTGTATGTGGAGCTCTATCGACAATCTGGGAAGATTTTTCATGATCATGGCCGAAAGGTTCGACAGTATTTGTCAAATTATGGTTATCGATGCCACTTCTTTGATACGTGGGGCCGTTTAATTTCAGAAAAGAATCTTTCTGATATATCAAACGGTGTTTTTCTGCCATCTTGATAACCAAGTACCCTGCTGAATCTCGAAAGCCCTTTATTATTATAACTTCTAATGCTTGGTATTTCGATGAAATTGGAGGCGCTTATAAGATCGCCACGGATTTTGCCATTTTCTGTGCGCAAAAAGGGCATGATGTGCATTATATTTGTGCCAGTGAACGCATTCGAGGCATTGAATCTGCCATGGAAAAAGGAATTAAAGTGTGGCGTTACTCAAAGCCTATGGGGATCAAAAAAGGAGGCGGGGTTGCCAATTTGCTGACCCACCTGACACAGTCCAGAAAAATTATGGTGAAAATTCAACAATCGATCAAGCATGGTAACGAGATTATTCTAAATGGTCATAGCGCCCTGCAATATTTAGGGGCAATCCATGGATTACAAAACAGTGTGAATTGCCGGAAAGTACTGTCGGTGCATTCGCCGCTAACGGAAGAATACAAAGCTGACAAACGATACAGCCGTTGGAGTTTGTTCAATCAGGTAAAAGTGGCAGCCTTCAATTACATAGAAGGTTCATGCTATAGAAGGTCGGACACGATCCAATGCAACTCTGAATTTACCCGTGGTGTCATTGAAAAGAATTTTCCGCAAGACACTAAACGAGGTCTGGTTGTTTGCCCGGGCTACGTCAATAGGGATCAATTTTCTTTAATCAATTTATCCAGGGCAACCGCAAGACAAAAGCTGCAAAAATCAGTCTGGGACACACAGGACACAATCTTTTTTTGTTTGAGAAGGCATGTTAACCGGATGGGAATTGACAACCTGATCCGGGCGGCAGCATGCGTGCGGAAAGGATCTTCCGCTCAGAAACGCTCTTTTCGGGTTATTATCGGAGGCGATGGTCCTTTGAGGGCAAAGATGGAAGAACTGGCTGCCCAAATGGGACTTAGCGGCGGCGTTTTTTTTATCGGGCATGTGTCCGAAGAAGAATTACCCTATTGCTACCGCGCTTCGGACTGTTTTGTACTTCCCACCCGGGCTCTCGAATGTTTTGGTCTGATTATCCTGGAATCCTTTGCGGTTGGAACGCCGGTAATTGCGACGCCCGTAGGGGCCATTCCGGAGGTTTTGGGGCCGTTTGCTGCGGCCTCTCTTACAAATGGCATAAGCGCCGAAGACATAGCAGAGTCGATACTCAAGTTCCTAGAGAATAAGCATTCTAGTGAAAGTGAGCGGAAACTTTATGAGTATGCAAAGAAATTTGATAAACAATCTATTCTCACCCGGCTTGAAGGTATTGTCACTGGAAAATTCGGCGGTGTGCATTCCTTAGGGGACAGGTCGTAGATGAAGACCTGTCCCCTAAGGACGAAAGTCGACGAAGTCCAGTGAGAATACTGCACATCATTAGAGACCTTAGCCCTAAATCAGGCGGTCTTGTGGAGGCAGTAAAAGGCATGGCGTCCGCCCAAGCGTTGTCCGGCAATACCGTTAGCATTGCTGCCACCAACGTCGGATATCATGATTTTAAGATCAATGACGCGGTTAATCTGCATTTGTATTCTTCCCAGCTAGAGCCGTGGTATTTTTCTATTCCTATGATGCAGGCATTACCGAAACTTATCAAACAGGCGGACATTGTTCATCTGCACGGCATATGGGATTATCCTTGCTTAGCGGCGGCCCTGATATGCAGACCATTTAAAGTCCCCTATGTCATCAGCCCGCATGGAATGCTTGATCCATGGTCTCTATCTCAAAATCGTTGGAAAAAGGCCTTCTATTTATTCCTGTTTGGGCAAACGATGGTGGATGGAGCTAAAAGGGTTCATTTTACTTCCGAAGGGGAACGCTCACGGTGTGCACTGCCAATCGCATTAGCCAAAACATTTGTCGCGCCTTTAGGCTTGAGTAAAACAACCTGTCGGGATTTGCCGGCCCCCAGGGCATTCGAAGATCAATTCCCTCGATTAAAAGATGCAAGGATCATTCTTTTTTTAGCCCGGATTCATCCCATCAAAGGTTTGGATATTTTACTTCCGGCAATAGCAGAGCTGCTAAAAAAACACGAGGAGTGGGTGCTGGTTCTTGCAGGGGGCGGAGAAAATGGTTATATCAATGTTGTGAAAGAGCAAATAAAATCTCTTGGTCTGGAAAAAAGTGTTTTAATGACCGGACACGTCCATGGAGAAGTCAAAACCTCCCTTTTGAAATTGGCCAAGGTTTTTGTCCTGCCATCACATTCGGAAAATTTTGGTGTTTCTGTTATCGAGGCGATGCAAGCGGGTTTGCCTGTTGTTATTTCAGATCAAATAGCCATTGCGGCAGATGTGTTGAAGTATCAAGCCGGTCTTGTTTTTGCACTAGATCCTGACGATATTCGTGAAAAAGTGGAGAAAGTAATCACAGACACTGATTTACAAAGAAAATTGGGAAGCAATGGTAAGCGGCTTGTCGGTGAAGTTTACGATTGGGACAAGATTACTCCACGGCAAATCGAAATTTATCAGACAATTCTGAACCAATGAGGCGCTAATTGTTTTTCCGGAATACTTCCCCAGCTTCTTTCGGCAGATCATAACGTGCTTTACTGAAGGTCTACTTATTGTTTCACAGAGCCTTAGGTGACAGACAGGTATTGAATGTCTGTCCCCTAAGGAAACCGCGCGCTGGGTGTCTTCCCCTCTCCCCTCTGGGGAGAGGGCTGCTTGCCCGCCGTGGCGGGGGTGAGGGGGAAAGTGCTAAACTCAAGTAATATTGGAATCGATAACTCCAAATATAATAAAAAAATGGAAACTCTAACTCGTTTTTTTAATCTGCCGAAGCAAAGTTCTTTTCTGTTTGAGCAGTGAGGTAGCAAAAAAATGTCCAAACAGTTAAAATGGGTAGCGGGTCAAAAAACGTCGGCAAAAGTTTATATTACCCGTGTGTTCAATTTCGGAACATGGGAAGAATGGCGAAGAATGAAAAGAAGGTTTTCGCAATCTGAAATTAAACGAGTGGTCAAGAATCCCTTGCCTGGCCAATGGACCGTACGGGGTAAAGCATTCGCAGAAGTTATTTTCGATTGCAAAATGCCCCCCAGCGTTGTCATCACCTATGACCTGTAAACTTTATTTGGATGTTCTTCCTAAGCCGCAGCTACAGGTATGGCATTTTTTGAGGCAACATGCCCGCGTTTTGAGGCAGTGGCATTTTTATTTGGCCGGGGGCACTGCACTGGCATTACAGTTGGGGCATCGCCAATCCGTAGATTTTGATTTCTTTTCTAAAGAAGGTGGACACACCGAAGCCCTATTGGCATGGCTTGAACAAGCGCCAAAGTCGATCGTTCGGGAGGTCAATCAAAATACAGTTCATGCAGAGATATCGGGAGTCAAAGTGAGTTTTATTGGAGGGTATCGATATTCTCGGGTTAACGCGCTTTGCATTGCGGACGGTTTGGATTTAGCCGATATTGTGGAGATCGGCCTCATGAAGATTTTAGCAATTACGCATCGGGCAACAGTTCGAGATTACATTGATTTGGCAGCTATTCTAAAAAATCATGTGACACTTGGCCGACTTATGCGGCAGTGCAAGAAGAAATACGGTAAGCGGTTTAATGAACTGCTTCCTTTGAGGGCGCTTGTCTCATTTGAGGATTTGGATATGGAAATGCCGAAGATGTTTGATACCCAGTTAAAAAAGTCATGGAAAATGATTCTTAGGCAAGCGGTCAAATGCTATGTCTGAGTATGTGTTCACTGATCCACCTCCTTTCAAGAGCCCAGAAAAGTATTCTTCCAAAACGCGCCGTCTCGTTCGGAGCTAATTTTGGGAACTGATCGTCCCCAAAATGGATCTCCTCACTCGGCAAGAGGCGTTGATTGTTTTTCCAGAATACTTTCCTGGCTTCTTTCAACAGGTCATAACGTGCTTCACTGAAGGTTTACATGTCTAACCCATGATCATCCTCTCGGTCTTAACGCCTATTA
>OBEQ010137891.1_pt1 | contig 16454 bp, 19 predicted proteins | sample 1670901 | NCBI WGS metagenome assembly OBEQ01 (sample SAMEA104232315, study PRJEB22302) | groundwater metagenome | biome: forest; feature: aquifer; material: groundwater | place: USA | collected 2011-08-07 | depth 5.4 m
CGGCCGGCGCGCATCTGGGGGGCCGGTTGGTCTATGAGTATGGGGTCGGCGGTGTCTACGGCCGCACGGCTGGCGGCATTCAAGTGGAACATCAGTCACAAGGAGGATGAGATGCGACACGGAGTTCGTGTACTGACAGTGATCGGTCTGCTCGGGTTCGCTGCCGCCTCAGCGTGGGCGCACGAGGAGGCGAGCGGGACCCAGACGATCACCGGTGAAGTCGTGGATTTGGCCTGCTACCTGGACCATGGCGGGGCGGGGGCGGGGCACGCAGGGTGCGCCCAGAAGTGCATTGCGTCCGGGCTGCCCGTCGGCATCAAGTCGGGAGACACGCTCTACCTGGCGGTCGGCAGTGAGCACGGCACGGCCAATGCCGCCCTGGCGTCGCTGGCCTCCAAGCAGGTGACCGTCGAAGGCACCGTGAAAGAGCGCGACGGCGTGCACTTAATCGCCATTAAGAAAGTAACCGCCAAATCCTGAGCGAGCATCACATAGACTGCTGCCCGGTGCCCGCCGCCCGTCGGGCGCCGTGGTGGCGGTCCAAGAGTGTTTGGGCCGCCGGGATCGTCGGGCTCACACTGGGCGCCGGGCAGGTGTGGCCGGCTGCCCAGCCCGCGGCCGCGGCGCTGTGGGGATATCTGACGCAGGCCGGCTGGGCGGTGGCGCTGGGCCTGCTGCTCGGCGGTATCGTGGACCACTACGTCCCGAAGGAATATATCACCGTCTGGCTGGCCGGCCGCCGCCGTCGGACGATTATCACGGCCGCCGGCTTGGGATTCCTCGCCAGTTCCTGCAGCCACGGCTGTCTGGCCCTCACGATCGAGCTGTTTCGCAAGGGGGCGTCGGTCCCGGCGGTCATCACCTTCTTGCTGGCCAGCCCGTGGGCCAGCCTCTCCTTCACGCTCCTGCTGATCTCGTTGATGGGGGCGCACGGGCTCGCGGTCGTGGTGCTGGCGCTGGCTGTGGCGATCAGCACGGGGCTCATCTTCCAGCAGTTGGATCGCCGCGGCCTGCTGGACCCGAATCCGAACCGTGTGACGGTCGCCGCCGATTTCTCGATCGCGCAGGACCTGGTGGCGCGGTTCCGGGCCCGGCGGTGGACCGCGGCGGCGCTGGCCGACGACCTGCGCGGCATCGCCCGCGGAGCGTGGGGGCTCGGCGAGATGGTGCTGTTCTGGGTGGCGCTCGGGTTCACGCTGAGCGCCGTTCTCGGCGCCGCGGTGCCGCACGGGTGGTGGACCCGGTGGATGGGGCCGACCGGCGCCGGGTTGCTGGCGACGATGGCGGTGGCCACCGTCCTCGAGGTCTGCTCGGAGGGGACGGCGCCGCTGGCCGTCGAGCTCTACCGGCAGACCGGGGCGCTCGGCAACGCGTTCGCCTTCCTGATGGGGGGCGTCATCACCGACTGGACGGAGTTGTCCGTCTTGTGGACGACGATCGGCCGCCGGACGGTCGGCTGGCTGCTGCTGGTGACGCTGCCGCAGGTCGTCGTGGTAGGATATCTCCTGAATCATCTCCGATAACATCGGGAGGCCTTGCTCATGCCGGTGATTACCGTCGAGTTGTTTGAAGGCCGTACCAAAGCGCAGAAAGCGCAGTACGCCAAGGAGCTGACCGAGCTGACGACCCGCGTCCTCGGCACGTCGAAAGAGCACGTCTGGGTCATCTTCCGGGACACGCCGAAGGCGGAGTGGGCGATGGGCGGCACCCTCTGTGGCTGACGTTTCCCTCGCGGCGGCGGCCGCGGCGGGCGTCGTCTCATTCCTCTCGCCGTGCGTCCTACCGCTGGTGCCCGGCTATCTCTCGTTCGTCTCCGGGCTGTCGCTGGGCCAGCTGCAGGCGGCGGAGCCGCGGCAGGTGCGGCGGACGGTCATCAGCGCGGCGTGGTTCGTCCTCGGGTTTTCGACGGTGTTCATCGCGCTGGGGGCGTCGGCCACCGTGCTGGGCCAGCTCCTCCTGCAGCAGTTGGCGCTCTTCAAGCGGCTGGCGGGCGGGCTGATCGTCCTCTTCGGCCTGCACCTGACCGGGCTCGTCCGGCTCCCGTTCCTCAACGCCGACGCCCATTGGTCGGTGCGGCAGCGGCCGTTGACCTGGCTGGGGACCTACGGCGTCGGGGCGGCGTTCGGTTTCGGGTGGACGCCGTGCATCGGGCCGATCCTCGCCTCCATACTGGCCGTCGCGAGCGTCCAGGAGACGGTCGCCCGCGGGATGCTGCTGCTGGCCGCCTACTCGGCAGGGCTCGGCCTCCCGTTTCTCGCGGCGGCGGTGGCCGTCGGAGGATTCCTTCGTGCGTTCGGCCGGTTTAAACAATACCTGCGTTGGGTGGAGATCGGCAGTGGGGTCCTGTTGCTCGCGATCGGGCTCCTGGTGATGACCGATCGGCTGACGGGATTGGTGAAATATTTCGGGTTCCTGAACCGGTTTGCACTTTAGCGAGGGCGCTGTCATGAGTCGAAGGATCGCGGGATTGGGGATTGGAGCGCTGGTCGGAGGCCTGCTCGTGGCGCCGGTCTCGGCTGCCGGCGCGGCCAAGACGCTCGGCGTTGGGCCGCGGACCCCGGCCCCCGCCGTCGAGGTGACGACCCTCGGTGGGCGGACGATCTCCCTGGCCTCGTTGAAAGGCAAGGTGGTCATCGTGGATTTCTGGGCGACCTGGTGCCCGCCGTGCCGCGAGGAGATCCCCCATTTTGTCGAGCTGTACAAGACCTACGCGCCCCAACTCGAGATCCTCGGCCTGGCCATGGATGAGGAGGGCGCGGAGGTGGTGACCCCGTTCGTGGAGAAGCACGGGGTCCGGTACCCGGTCGCGCTCAGCACCGAGGCGCTCGCGGACGCTTTCGGCGGAGTCCGCGGTCTCCCAACGACGTTCGTGATCGACCCGGAGGGCCGCATCGTCAAGAAGTACCTCGGCTACCAGCCGCCCGAGGGGTTCGAGCAGGATGTGCGCGCACTCCTGCCGAACCCGTAGTATAATAACGTCCTTCCATGCCATCCCCCAAGACGTCGGTCGCCAAAAACGATTTCACGAAGGAAGATCCGTGGCGGATCTTCCGGATCATGAGCGAGTTCGTGGACGGGTTCGATGCCCTCTCGAACGTCGGCCCCGCCGTCGCGATCTTCGGCTCCTCCCGCGCCAAGCGCTCCAGCCGCTACTACCCGCTGGCCGAGCAGACCGCCCGCCTGCTGGTGCGGGCCGGCTACGCGGTGATCACCGGGGCCGGCCCCGGCCTCATGGAGGCGGCCAACAAGGGGGCCAAGCAGGCCGGCGGCATGTCGGTCGGCCTCAACATCCTCATTCCCGACCAGCGGCCGAACCGGTACGTCACCAAGTCGTTGGAGTTTAGTTACTTCTTCACGCGCAAGATGATGTTCGTCAAATACTCGCAGGCCTATCTCTTCTTCCCGGGCGGCTACGGGACGCTGGATGAGTTTACCGAAGTGGTGACGCTGGCGCAGACCCAGCGCCGGGAATGGCCGATTATCCTGTTCGGCAGCGAGTATTGGGCCGGGTTCCTGGCGTGGCTCAAGGGGCGGGTCCTCTCGGCGGATGCCATTACGAAGAAAGACCTCGAGCTGTTCCAGGGGGTGGACCGCCCGGCCGACGTCGTGCCCGCCATCGAGACATTCCTCCAGCGCAGCGGCCGCCGCTCCCGTTCGTCGCGATGACGGCCGTCGCCATGTCTGAGACCATCCGCCGCTCGCCGCTCCACGCGACCCATCAGCATCTGCGGGCGAAATTCAGCGTCTTCGGCGGCTGGGAGATGCCGCTCTACTACACCTCCATCCTGAAAGAGCACCAGGCGGTGCGGGCTGCCTGCGGGATCTTCGACGTGACGCACCTCGGCCAGGTCGAGGTGGCCGGCCCGTCGGCGGAGGAGGGCCTCCAGCGGGTGATGACCCAGGACCTGGCGCGGCTGGCGGACGGCCAGGCCGCCTACACGCCGATGTGCAGCGAGCAGGGGGGCATCCTCGACGAAATGATCATCTACCGGCTGGCGCGCGACCGGTACCGGCTGGTCATCAACGCCGGCAACGCCGACCGCGACGTCGCGTGGCTGCGCGAGCAGCTGCCGGCCGGCGCCGTGCTCAGCGACTTCCGCGCGGAGCTGGGGATCATCGCGATCCAAGGGCCGAAAGCCGCCGGTCTCGTCGAGACGTTGTGCGGCGCGCTGCTGGCCGGCCTGCGGTACTACCATTGTCGGCCCGGCACCGTGGCCGGCCGCCCGGCGCTGATCGCCCGCACCGGCTACACCGGCGAAGACGGGTTCGAGCTGATGCTGGCCGCCGGCGACCTCCAGCCGGCGTGGGAGGCGGCGTTCGCCGCGGGGGGGTCGTTGGGGCTGCTGCCGGCGGGGCTCGGGGCGCGCGACCCCCTGCGGTTGGAAGCCGGGATGCCGTTGTACGGCCACGACATTGACGAGACGACAACGCCGTTCGAGGTGGGGATCGGCCGGACGGTGGCGTTCGACAAGCCCGATTTCATCGGGCGGGCGGCCCTCTGGCGGCAGTCGCAGGAGGGGGCCCCGCGCCGGCTGGTGGGGTTCGTGATGGAGGAGCCGGGCGTGCCGCGGCAGGGGTATCCCCTGCAGTGCCGCGGGGCGGCGGTCGGACAGGTGACCAGCGGAACCTACTCGCCGACGCTGGGACGCAACATCGGGTTGGGCTATGTCGCGCGCGACGCCAGCGAGCCAGGCACCACCCTCGCGGTAGTGATTCATCAACGACCGACCCGGGCGACCGTGGTCCAACTCCCCTTCTACAAACACCATGGCAAATCCTGAGACCCTGCGTTTCACCAAAACCCACGAATGGCTGGCGGCCCAGGGGGCCACCGGCGCCGTCGGGATCACCCAGCACGCCCAGGAGGAAATCTCCGACGTCGTCTTCGTCGAGCTGCCGAAGGTCGGCGCCGCGGTGCGGGCCGGGCAGGAGGCGGCCGTCGTCGAGTCCGTCAAGGCGGCGTTCTCCATCTACGCGCCGGTGGCCGGCACGATCGCCTCGGTGAACGAGCGGCTGCGCACAGAGCCGGCCCTCCTGAACAGTGCCCCGTACGAGGATGGCTGGATCTTCACCCTCCAGATGCAGGACCCGGCGGCGCCGGCGCAGCTCATGACCCAGCACCAGTACGAGCAGTGGGTCGTGGAGGAACAGGATCGCGGTGGAGTACACGCCTAACACCGCCGACGACCGTCGGCGGATGCTCGAGCGCATCGGCGTCAAGACGCTCGACGATCTCCTGCGGGGCATCCCGGCGTCGCTCCCGCGCGCCACGTTCTCCGTCGTGCCGGCCGGCTGCACGGAGCCGGAGCTGGTGCGGCACGCCCAGTCGCTGGCCGCCCGCAACCAGACCACCACCACCCACCGCAGTTTCCTCGGGGCCGGCGCCTACGAGCATTGGATTCCCAGTGTCGTCCGCTACCTCACCTCCCGCGGTGAATTCCTGACCGCCTACACCCCGTACCAGGCCGAGGCCAGCCAGGGGGCGCTGCAGGCGATGTACGAGTTCCAATCGCTCCTCTGCGAGCTGACCGGCATGGACGTGGCGAACGCCTCCCTCTACGACGGGGCGACCGGCACGGCGGAGGCGGCGCTGCTGGCCCTGCGCCACACCCAGCGGTCGAAGCTGGTCGTCGCCTCCACCCTGCATCCCGAATATCGCCAGGTGCTGCACACGTATCTGCGGGCGGCCGGCGTCGAGATCGTCGAGCTGCCGGCCCCCGACGGCGTGACCGCGCTGACCGATGCCGAGCGGGCAATTGACGCGCAGACGGCGGCGGTCATCATCCCGATGCCGAATTTTTATGGAGCCCTCGAGCCGGCGGAAGCGCTGGCGGCCCGCGCCCGCGCCGCCGGAGCGCTGGCGATCGTCGTCGTGAACCCGCTTGCGCTGGGGGTCCTCAAGCCGCCGGGCGCGTACGGCGCCGATCTCGTCGTCGGGGAAGGGCAACCGCTCGGGCTCTCGCTCCAGTACGGCGGCCCGTACCTCGGCCTCTTCGCCTGCCGCGAGCCGTACCTGCGCCGCGTGCCGGGGCGCATCGTCGGCATGACGAAAGACGCCGATGGCCGGCGCGGTTTTACGCTGACCCTGCAGACGCGCGAGCAGCACATCCGTCGTTCGAAGGCGACCTCCAACATCTGCACCAACGAAGGGATGTGCGCGCTGGCGGCCGCGATCTACCTCTGCGCGCTCGGCCGAGAGGGATTCCGCGAGGTCGCCGAGCAGAACGCGGCGAAGGCGCACTACGCGCACGAGCGGTTGACCGCAATCCCCGGCGTGACCCCGCTATTCCCGAAGGCCGCGTTCTTCAACGAGTTCGCCCTTCGGCTGCCGTCCCCGGCCGCCGCGCTCAACGAACGGTTGTTGGCCCGCGGCATCCTCGGCGGGCTCGACCTCGGCCGGGTGGACACGCACCTCGACCGCGGCTGGCTCGTCTGCGTCACCGAGACCAAGACCAAGGAAGACATTGACGCGCTGGCCGCCGCCGTGCGGGAGGCGTTGTGAACGAAGCCGCCCCGTCCGCCACGCCGCACCGGGCGGCGGAGCCGCTCATCTTCGAGCGCAGTGTGTCCGGCCGCCGCAGTTTCGCGCTGCCGCCGCTCGACGTGCCGGCAAAGCCGCTGACGGCGTGGATTCCCGCCGAGCATCTCCGGGACACGCCGGCCGCGTTGCCGGAGACCAGCGAGCGGGAGCTCGTCCAGCATTTCATGCGGCTGGCCCACCTGAATTTCTCCGTCGAGACCAACTTCTATCCGCTCGGCTCCTGCACGATGAAGTACAACCCGCGCGTGCATGAGGAGCTGACGGCGCTGCCGGGATTCGCCGCCGCGCACCCGTACGAGCCGGACACGGCAGTGCAGGGATTGCTCCAGCTCTTGTACGAGCTCGAGCAGTGGTTCGGCGACATCCTCGGGATGGCCGGCGTGACCCTGCAGCCGGCGGCGGGGGCCCACGGCGAGTTCACTGGCTTGCTCATCGCCCGCGCCTATCACCAGGCGCACGGCCGCCCGCGCCGCCGCGTCGTCGTCCCCGACTCGTCGCACGGGACCAACCCGGCCAGCGCGGCCCTCTGCGGCTACGAGGTGGTCGAGGTGAAATCCAACGCCCGCGGGCGGGTGGATCCGGCGGCCCTGCGCCACGCGGTGGACCAGGAGACCGCGGTCTTTATGCTGACGAATCCCAACACCCTTGGCCTCTTCGAAGAAGAGATCGTTGAGATTGCCCGCATCGTCCACGAGGCCGGCGCTCTCATGTATCTCGACGGCGCGAATCTGAACGCCCTGCTGGGGCTGTACCGGCCGGGAGACATCGGCTTCGACATCACCCACGTCAACATCCACAAGACCTTCTCCATCCCGCACGGCAGCGGCGGCCCCGGCGGCGGCCCGGTTGGCGTCACGCGCGCCCTGGTCCCGTTCCTGCCGGGCCCGCGGCTGGCGCGCAACGGCGACACCTATCGCTGGCAGGAGGCGCCGCCGTCGTCCATCGGCCGCGTCCGGGCATTCGCCGGCAACGTCGGCGCCCTCGTCCGCGCCTACCTCTATATCCGGACGCTCGGGGCCAAGGGGCTCCGGGGCGTGGCCGAAGACGCCATCCTCAACGCCAATTACCTCAAGGCCCGCGTGAAAGAGGCCTACACGATCCCGATTGACGAGCCGTGCATGCACGAGTTCGTCGCCTCCGCCGTCGAGCAGAAACGGCTCGGGGTGAAGGCGCTGGATATTGCCAAACGCCTGCTCGACTACGGCTGCTACGCCCCGACGATCTACTTCCCGTTGATCGTCGAGGAGGCGCTAATGATCGAGCCGTCGGAGACCGAATCGCGGCAGGCGCTGGATCAGTTCGCCGACGCCCTGCTGGCAATCGCCCAGGAGGCGAAGACCAATCCGGGTTTGGTCCAGACGGCGCCGCACACCCTGCCGGTCAAGCGGTTGGATGAGGTGCGCGCGGCCAGAGAGCCGAACCTGCGGTGGAAGGGGTCCGGCGCATGACGGGCTGGCGGCTCCTGCTGACCGGCCCCGGCGAGCCGGGGTTCAACATGGCGCTGGACGAGGCGCTGGCCCTCGCCGTCCGCCGCGGCTGGTCGCCGCCGACGCTGCGGATCTACCGCTGGCAGTCGCCGGCGATCTCCCTTGGCTGCCATCAGCCGGTGTCGGTGCTCCAGGGTTTCGTGGACGAGGCGCCGGCGGCCCTTCGACTCGGCTCAGGACAGGCGGTCGCCATCGTCCGTCGTCCCACGGGCGGTGGCGCGGTCGCCCATGCCGAGGACGTCAGTTACGCGCTGGCCTGTGGCAGCCAGCCGTTGCGCGGGCGTCCCAGCCGGACGCTCTACACGCAATTCCACGCGGCGCTCGGGCAGGCGCTCGCGGCGCGAACGACCGGCCGGTACGTCCTGCACACCGGCCGCACGAAATCGGTGCCGGAGCAGGCCCGATGCTTCGAACAGCCGATCGCCGACGATCTGATGCTCGGCCTCCGCAAAGTGGCGGGGGCGGCCCAGCGCCGCTGGCGCGACGGCCTCCTCCAGCAGGGGACGGTGGCGGCGCCCGGCTGCTCGCCGGACCGCGTCGCCCTCTGCATCCGGACCGCGTGGGCCGAGGTGTTCCGCCGCCGGTTCACCGTGGACGCGCTGACCGCGCAGGAACGGGTCCTCGCCGACGAACTCTGGAGCCATCCATGGACGCTCTCATCCTGGCCGCCGGCTACTCCAAGCGCCTCGAACCGCTCACGCTGACCTGCGCCAAACCGCTGCTCCCCGTCGGCGGGCGGCCGATGGTGGAGCATCTCGTGGAGAAGCTTCGAGCCGTCCTCGACCTCCGGCAGTTGTATCTCGTCAGCAACGGCAAGTTCTACGCCGACTTCGCCGCCTGGGGCCGCCGCCACGCCGTCCTCGTCGTCAACGATGGCACGATGGACAATGAGCATCGGCTGGGCGCCATCCGCGACATCGAGCTCGCGATCCGAACGCAGTCGCTGGCGGACGATCTGCTGGTGGTGGCGGGGGACAACCTGTTCGACGCGCCGCTGGCGCCGCTCGTCGAGGCGGCCCGCGCCCACGCGCCGCGCGTGACGATCGGCGTCGTGGATCTCCAAGATCGCGAGCTGATTCGGCGGCGCTACGGCGTCGTCCAGCTCGATGCCGACGACCACGTCACGGTGTTTGACGAGAAGCCGGAGCATCCCGCGACGACCCTCGTGTCCACCGGGGTCTACTATTTTCCGAGGGCACAGCTGAAGACCATCTCGGCCTACATCGCGCAGGGCGGCAAGACCGACAATCTCGGCGACCTCATCCGGGCCCTCGTCCGCGCCCCCGGCGTCCACGGCTGCCGCCTCCCCGGCCGCTGGTTCGACATCGGCGACCTCGCCTCCTACGAGCAGGCCAACCGGACATTCGTGGTTGGAGGGCGCGGCAGTGCGCTATAATCATCCTCTACGCGGAAGTGGCGGAACTGGCATACGCGCTGGTCTCAGAAGCCAGTGGGGAAACCCTTGAGAGTTCAAATCTCTCCTTCCGCACCACCCTCTTCTCGAGCATGATCTATCGCCTCTCGCAGGCGTGCTTCCGAGTCATCTTCCGCCTGTACTTTCGGTGGGAGGTGCGGGGGACGGAACATCTGACCCGCGCCGGCGGGGGATTGCTCGTCTGCAACCACGCGAGCTTCCTCGACCCGCCGCTGGCCGGCACGCCGTGGCCGCGCCCGATCCACTACCTGGCGCGCGAAGATTTGTTCGCGATCCCAATCCTCGGTTGGTGGATGCGCGCCTGCCACACGATCCCGACGAAACGGGGACCGGGGGCGCTGTACAGTTTGCGCCGCGCGATCCATGCGATCCAACGGGGCGGGGTGGTGCTCGTCTTCCCCGAGGGGACGCGCAGCACGACCGGCGAACTCCAGGACGCGCGCGGCGGCGTCGGGTTCATCCTGAAGATGACCGGCGCGCCGGTGTTCCCCTGTTCCATTGACGGGGCGTTTGAGGCGTGGCCGCGCCACGCGTGGGTCCCGCGCCCGCGAAAGATCCGCGTGACGTACGGCCCGCCGGTCTCGCTGCCGACGGACTTGGCGGCCGAGGAATTGAGCCGCCGCGCGCTCGCGCTCGTCGAGCAGCTCCGGCAGGCGGCGCCGCGATGACCGCCAAGCCGCCCAAGCATCAAGACCCCGCCCCGGACATCGAGCTGATCGCCCGCAACCCGACGGCCGGCCGGGATTTCCACATTACCGACACGGTGGAGGCCGGGCTCGTCCTGCAGGGGGCGGAGGTCAAGTCCGTCCGGGCCCACCGCGTCCACCTGCGGGACAGCTTCGCCCGGATGGACGGGACCGGGATCACCCTCTACAATCTGGACATCAGCCCCTACGCGCAGGCGGGGCCGTTCGCGCCGGAGCCGAAGCGCCCGCGCCGGCTGCTGCTGCACCGGGCGCAGATCGCGCGGCTGGCCGACCAGGTCAACCGGGCGGGGATGACGCTGATCCCGACGAAGTTGTACTTCGTCCGCGGATATGCGAAAATTGAGCTGGGAGTCGCGAAAGGGAAGAAGGTCTTTGACAAGCGCGAGACCATCCGCCGCCGGGAGGCGGACCGGGAGATGGCCCGCGCGCTGAAGCAGCGGAAATGAATCGGTGCATGGGGGCGATTGGTGTCGACTCACCGGCTGTCATGACCGAGGTCGCGTGCCGAGGTGGTCCGGAGGCCTCGTTAAACACCGGACACAATGATACGTGCCAAAACAATGGTTAACGGGGTTGCACCGGTTGTGCCGATTCGGCCGGCCGTGCTCCCCATGGCACTGGCTGCCTAACTAGGCAGCCCGTCTCGCCGCGAACGCCGGCTACGCGGATGAGGCGCCGACAGCCGGCTGGTCACCGCTTGGTATCTCTGGGGGCTGTGGCGAGGAGACCAACCAGGGAGTAACCGGACCGTCGTGCCTGTCCCTGGGCATCGGCTCGGTGATTTGGACAAACAGGGACTACGCACGTAGTGGCGCGGTTGTGGGTCGTGAGGACGCGGGGTTCGATCCCCCGCCGCCTCCACCACTTTCTTTTTGCCTCGGTTTGCATTATGATCCTGAGTGGCATGAAACCCCTCACCGTCCTGTTCGCGGCCCTGCTCGTGGCGGGGTGCGCGACGATGCCCCCGATGCCGAAGCCGGCCATCCTGCCGGCCGATCTCGCGCCGTCCATCAGCCGCCTCAACGGCCTCGACTATCTCCCGCTCAATACGATCTGCCAGCGGTATCAGATGCAGGCGAACTGGGAGCCGGCGACCCAGGTGCTCCAGCTCGTGTCGGGGACCGCGGCAGTCCGACTCTCCCCGGGATTCTCGACGGCGCTGGTCAACGGCGCCGTCTGCCCGCTGGGGGCCCCCGTGCTCATCCAGGGCGGGCAGATCTGGGTGCCGGCCCAGCCGGCGCTCCGCTGGATCAGCCGTGCGCCGGCGCCGGTGAAGCCGCCGCCGGCCGGCGTCCACGCCATCCGGGCCATCGTGCTGGATCCGGGCCACGGCGGGTACGACCCCGGCGCGATCGGGCCCGGCCGCGTCGAGGAGAAAGCGGTGGTGCTCGACGTGGCCCACCGCCTGCGCGACCGGCTGGCCACCGAGGGAATCAAGGTCTACCTGACGCGGGCGGACGACCGGTTCATCCCGCTCAGCCAGCGCGCGGCGTTCGCCAACCAGCGCAGTGCCGATCTCTTTGTTTCGATCCATGCCAACTCCTCTCGAGCGCGCGGGGCCGCGGGCTACGAGGCATACTACCTGTCGGAGGCGACCGACGACGCCGCCCGCGCTCTGGCGGCCGCGGAGAACGAGGCCCCCGAGACGGAGGCGACGGCGCCGGGGGCCACGAAGGACACCGACGCCATCGTCTGGGACCTCCTCAACACGGAGAATCGCACCGAGTCGCGCGAGCTGGCGTCGGCCGTCTGCCGGGGGATGAAGTGGTTCCTGCCGTCGCAGAACCGAGGGGTCAAGAGTGCGCGGTTCTACGTGCTGAAGTGGGCCCGGATGCCGGCCGTGCTGATCGAGATCGGGTTCGTGACGAACCGCGCCGAGGGCCAGCGCCTCGAGAGCGCCGCCTACCGCCAGCGGGTCGCCGACGGCATCGCCCAGGGCCTGCTGACGTACAAGACTCTCTACGAGTCCACGAATGGCTTCTCCAACTAGCCCGATCGGCGTCTTCGACTCCGGCATCGGCGGCCTGACCGTCGTGCGCGAGCTGTTCCGCGCCCTCCCGCACGAATCGGTCCTCTACTTCGGCGACACCGCGCGCGTCCCGTACGGCAACAAGTCGCGCGAGACGATCGTCCGGTTCTCGACGGAGAACGTCCTGTTCCTGCTGCACCACGACGTCAAGCTCATCATCATCGCGTGCAACACGGCCTCCAGCCATGCCCTCCCGTTCCTCGAGCGGTCGTTCAGTCTCCCGCTGGTCGGGGTGATCGAGCCGGGGGTGCAGGCGGCGGTGGCCGCCACCCGCACGAAGCGGGTCGGCGTCATCGGCACCTCGGCGACGGTCGGCAGCGGGGCCTACGAGCGCGCGATCCGGCGCGTGGACCCGGCCATCCGCGTGACGTCGGTGAGCTGTCCGCTGTTCGTCCCGCTCGTCGAGGAAGGATGGACCGCGCGGCCTGTCGCGAAGACGATCGCCGCCGAGTATCTCGCGCCGCTGAAGAAGGCGAACGTGGACACGCTGATCCTCGGCTGCACCCACTACCCGCTGTTGAAGCTGATGCTGCGGCAGGTGCTGGGGCCGAAGGTCCACTTGGTGGACTCCGCCGCCGAGGTGGCCCAGCACACGAAGGTGATCCTTCAGCACCACCAGCTGCTCAACGCCAGCGCCAACGGATCGCGGCCGGCCCACCGCTACTTCGTCTCCGATGAATCGTCCCACTTCACGACGCTCGGCAGCCGGTTCCTCGGCCGGACCGTCGGGCCGGTCACGCGCGTTGCCGTCTAAGCGTCCCGCGGCCGTCATCCTGCTCTCCGGCGGGCTCGACTCCGCCACCACGTTGTTCATCGCCCGCGCCCGCGGCTTCCGCTGCCACGCCCTCCTCGTGGATTACGGCCAGCGCCACCGGCGGGAACTGCTCGCCGCGCGGCGGGTCGCCCGCGCCGCGGGGTGCCAGGCGCAGGTGGTGCGCCTGCGCCTGCCGTGGGGCGGCAGCGCGCTGACCGACCGGCGCGTGGCGGTGCCGCTCGGCCGCTCGCTGGCGCGGATGGCCCGCGGCATCCCGCCGACGTACGTGCCGGCGCGCAACACCCTCTTCCTCAGTCTGGCGCTGGGGTACGCCGAGACGCTCGGCGCGACCCATCTCTTCATCGGCGCCAACGCGGTGGATTTTTCAGGCTACCCCGACTGCCGGCCGGCGTTCTACCGGGCGTTCGCGCAGGCCGCGCGGCGCGGGACGAAGGCCGGGGTCGAGGGCCGGCCGATCCGGATCGAGACGCCGCTCATCCGCTGGACGAAAGCCCAGACCATCCGCCGGGGCCTCCGGCTCGGCGTGCCGTACGCGCTCACCTGGTCCTGCTACCTCGGCGGCCGCCGCCCCTGCGGCCGGTGCGACAGCTGCCGGCTCCGCGCCAAAGGATTTGCCGAGGCCGGCGCCGCCGACCCCGCGTTGTCCTGAATCCACTTGCCATCAGATGGAGCGAGGAGTAGACTACGACACTCCCGCTCAGCGAATCCCCCGAAACCCCAGGGAGTTATAGAACCCTGGCTTTTATATGAGGAATTTCCTCCGTTCAAGAAGGGGAAGAATAAGGGGGAACCAGGTTCCCCCTTATAAATGAGTCCGACACGAGCGAAAGGACAGGTGAGCTTTTGCTCGTGTACAATGATGAACGGCTTGATTCTCGGAGAGTTGTCGGACTCATGTGCGCCCGTAGCTCAGCCCGGATAGAGCACTAGCCTCCGGAGCTAGGTGTCCCGCGTTCAAATCGCGGCGGGCGCACCACCTGTGTCTTGATGATCAACGTCAGGAGAAGGCGCTGATGAACCGCGTGCCGAAAGTGGAAGAGGCGATCAAGGAGACTGTCGCGATGATCCTCCAGCAGGAGCTGAAGGATCCCCGCGTCGGTCTCGTCACCGTGACCCGCGTCAAGGCGACGGCCGATCTCCAGCACGCGGTCGTCTTCTTCAGCGTCCTGGACGCCGGCCACGCCGACATCACCCAGGCCGGCCTGACCCGGGCCGCGCCGTACGTCCGCCGGCTCCTCGGCGAACGGCTCCGGCTGCGGTTCACCCCGGATCTCAAGTTCCAGTTCGACCCGTCGGTGGAAGGCGGCATCCGCGTCCAAAAACTCCTGAACGCGGCGAAATCCTCGCAGACGCCCCCGACCACTTCGGACGCGGCATGAGTCTCCCCCGCGTGATGCAGGCGATCCGCCGCCACCAGCGCTTCCTCATCGCGGCCCACGTGAACCCCGAGGCCGACGCGCTCGGCTCGGCGCTGGGACTCGCCGGCCTGCTGCGGAAGCTCGGCAAGCGGGTCCAGGTGCTCAACGACGGCGGCACCCCCGAGGGCCTGCGCTTCCTGCCGGGGTCGCAGCGCGTGGCGGCGACGCTGCCGCGGCCGACCGACGCCGAGGTCGCCATCACCGTGGATGTCCCGGTCTTCGCGCGCGTCGGTGCCGCCGGGCCCTGGCTCCGGCAGGCCGGCCAGCTCATCAGCATTGATCACCACGTCAGCCACGAGGGCTTCGGCGACATCAATTGGGTGGACCCGACCGCCGCGGCGACAGGGCAGATGATTGACCGGCTCTTCCGCGCGTTCCGGGTGGCCCCGTCGAAGGACGACGCCCTCTGCCTCTACGCCGCGCTCGTCATTGACACCGGCTCGTTCAAGTACCGCAACACCACGCCGGAGGTCCACCGGATCGTCGCCGATCTCCTCCAGCGGGCGAAGGTCAGCCCGCTCGTCGTGTCACAGCAATTGTATGAAACCCACAACCAGCAGGGTCTTCGGGCGCTGGGGGCCATCCTCCAGCGGCTGCAGACGACCCCCGACGGCCGCGTGGCCTGGGTTGAGGTGCCGCGGCGCCTCGTGCGCCGGGCCGGGCCCGAAGTCATGGACGAGCTCGTGAATTATCCGCGGGCGATCAAAACGGCCGAAGTCGCGTTCGCGATGCGGGAGTTCACCCCCGGCGCCGTGCGCGTCAGTCTGCGGTCCAAGGGCCGGGTGGACGTGGACCGGATCGCCCGGGCGTTCGGCGGCGGCGGGCATCTGGCTGCCAGCGGCTGCACGATTGAAGACACCCTCCCGCGCGCCCGCCGGCGGCTCCTGGCGGAGATCCGCAAGCACTTGCCTGATGGACGGCCTGCTCGTCGTTGACAAGCCGGCCGGCCTGACCTCCCACGACGTCGTGGACCGCCTGCGCCGGCGCTGGCGCGTCCCCCGCATGGGCCACGGCGGCACGCTCGACCCGATGGCCACGGGTGTCCTGCTCATCCTGGTTGGCCGTGCGACCAAATCGGCCGATACCCTTCTCGGACTCGACAAGGCGTACGACGCGACGGTGACCCTCGGCGTGACGACCGACACACAGGACACCGAAGGCCGCGTCCTCGCGCAGCGTCCGGTCCCACCGCTGACGCGGGACGAGGTGGACGCCGCGTGCGCGCCGTTCCGCGGCGAGATCGAACAGCTCGTGCCGGCCTACTCGGCCGTCCGGTTCGGCGGCCGGCGCGGCTACGAGCTGGCCCGGGCCGGGGAGCCGGTGCCGGAGAAGCGCCGCCTCGTCCACGTGGCGCTGGACGTCCTTGAGGTGGCCGGCGACCGCGTCACCCTCGCCGTGACCTGCTCGAAAGGCACCTACGTCCGGACGCTCGCCCACGATCTCGGCCAGGCCCTCGGGTGCGGCGGGGCGTTGAGCGCCCTGCGCCGGACCCGGGTGGGGCCGTGGTCGCTGGCCGAGGCCCGCACGCTGGCGGCCCTCGAGGCGCTGGCCCCGTCCGCCGTCGAGCCGCTGCTGCGGCCGGTGTCGGCATGAGCGGGCCGGTCGTCGCCATCGGCATCTTCGACGGCGTCCACCGAGGTCACCAGACCATCCTGGGCCGCGCCGTGCGGCGCGCGCGCGCCCTCCGTACTCAGCCGATCGCACTCACCTTCTTCCCGCACCCAGCGACCGTTGTCGCCCCCTGGCGCGTGCCGCCGCTGCTCCTCTCCCTCGACCAGCGCCGCGCGGCGTTCGCGGCCTGCGGCCTCGCGCGCACCGTCGTCCTGCGCTTCACCAAGGCGTTCGCCCGGCAGACGCCGGAGCAATTCGTCGAGCGAGTCCTCGTGCGCCGGCTGCGCGCCCGCGAGGTGGTGGTCGGCCACGACTTCCGGTTCGGCCGGCACCGGGCCGGCACCGTGGAGACCTTACGCGCGCTGGCGCGGCCGCACGGCATCCGCGTCCACGTGGTGTCGCCCGTCCGCGTCGGCCGGGTGCGCGTCTCCTCGAAGATCATCCGCCGGGC
>OBEQ010969250.1_pt1 | contig 16454 bp, 13 predicted proteins | sample 1670901 | NCBI WGS metagenome assembly OBEQ01 (sample SAMEA104232315, study PRJEB22302) | groundwater metagenome | biome: forest; feature: aquifer; material: groundwater | place: USA | collected 2011-08-07 | depth 5.4 m
CTCTCCCCTCTGGCACTCTTGGAGAGGTGGCTGAGTGGTCCAAAGCGTAGGTTTGCTAAACCTATGAGCCGCAAGGCTCACGTGGGTTCGAATCCCACCCTCTCCGCCTTCGCTCGCCGAAGCATTTATGCGAAGGCGAGATTCGTTCGACGAGCTACGGCGGACAAGTCCGCAAGTTTACTGGCTATCCGCTTTTCTGCAGGAGTCTCCGCTGCATCCCTTGAGATCAGCAACTTGCTTTGAGAGTTTTTGAAGCAGAGAAGAATCAGCTGTTACAGCAATATTCTGAAGCTGATAGGGGTCTTTCTTCAGATCATAAAGCTCTTTTTCTCCTGTCTCATACTCAACATACAGATACTCTTTAGTACGTATTCCTGTAAAGGGCGGTGCTTGTTGGCCTTTTGCAGGCTTGACAAAACTATTCTTTGAAGTTACTGCTGCAAGTACATCCAGCGGTTCAATGGTTAGATCACTGGACTGAAGCTTAGCCTCTGGCGTCGGCTGAACCTTTTTCTTGTTTTTATTTTTTCCTCCTGCTTTTGATGAGTGCTCAAGAAGATAAGCGCTCCTCCAGTCTGGCGGATTTGATCGCAAAAGAGGAAGGATTGACCTCCCGTCCACAAATGAAGGGGTCGATACGCCTGCAAGATCTGCAAAGGTTGTCGCCAGATCAACGTTGCCGACTAACTGGCCCATTGTTTTTCCCGCTGGAATGCCGGGTCCTCGTATAATAAATGGGACGCGAATATCCTCCTCGTATGCAGTGTTTTTGCCAAGGGGCAGCCGGTGTTCACCCAGATGAAAGCCATTGTCAGAGCTAAAAACGATATAGGTAGTGTCGAGTTGGCCTGTCTGTTTTAGCTCGTTGATGATACTTTCTACAAAATCATCGACCGACTGCAACGAGCGAATTCTTTTGCGATAATCATTGGTTAGCTGACTGATCTGATTGTCGCTTAAAAGATCGTGGGACTGCAACCATTGAGGTTTATCAGTTATATCTGGTTCGTTAAAGTCTGGTGAGCGGGGGAGCTGAAGATCCTGAAATAAATTATCATGGCGAGGCGCTGCTGTTGAAGGACCGTGAGGTGAGTATGTCGCAAAATACATAAAGAAAGGCTTTTTTGTTTGTTGTATGAAATCTGTTGCTTTTTTCGATAGCACATCGTTTTCAAAGTCCTCTGGACTGGAACCATAGTGCACTATTTTCCCATTCTCATTGAGGTCGTAATTAAACTGGCCGTAGGCATTTCCAGCACCAGGACTATACCAGTTATCCCAGCCGGGCGGAACATATGTCTCAGCAACAACATTTTTTGGATACCCATTGAGGTATTTCCCAAGAAGAATTGTTTTGTATCCGCCGTCGTGAAGCCATGTCGCGATAGTTGATTTTTCCTCTCCACGCTCATAAAACGTTTGATAACCGCCCTCCGGAGGAGCGTTATCTAACACATGGGTGTTATGACCATACTGGCCACGGAGTGTCGTGGCGCGAGAAGGACAACAAAGAGAGACGCTCAAAAAATAGTTGGAGAAAGAAGTTCCTTGGTCGGTCAGCAGATTTTTCACTTTAGGCATATATGCCATTGATCTCGTATCAAGATCATCGGTGAGGATAAAGATTATATTGGGTTTTTTACCGGTTAATAATGAAGCGCTTCCTTTTTGAACAGCAAAGTAGACGAGCGTACCTAAAACAACGACTATTAATAAGAGAGTTATAAAAAACGCGTTTCTTTTCATAGGTCCTTTATTACTATACCATTTTCCTCTTGACAAAACTTTAAGACTCTTCTATTCTGAAAATATACATGGCAAAAAGAAGCTCCCACCTTCATGCCTCTCCACTCGTTCTCTCCCTCGGCCTTCTTGCAGTCATGGCCTTTGCAATCATTGCAGGGGTTTCTCAACTCAACAATAATCAAGATGCAAGAAGTAGAGCCGCAGAGCTCGACACAAAAACAACTATGAGCGATTGTAATGTAATATCCTCAAGTCCCTATCAGGAGCCAGGAACCGTCCGCGTTCATGGACATGGTTATGTATGGTGTAATACTATCAAGACCACTTTAACCTTTTTTGCCAGTTATATAACAGTTGACGGACAGCCCGGAACAACAGTTTTTTATCCTAGTGGAGGGAATTGCACTAATTGCAAGTCTCTCAACTGGGATGGATACGTTACTAAAAGTTATGGAACTCACGTCTACTGCACCCATTCACGTGCCTGTATTAGCCCGTATGGCGTATGTGCTCCCTGGAAAATATCGACCTGCTGGACAGGGACAAGGTAATCTATATATCCTATAGTTGACAAAGAAGAAAGAGCGTAGTATAATAAGGGCATGGAAAAGAATGAAAGGCCATCTCATCCTCCGGTAAGCTTACTCGAAATGGTAAGAAGAGAGTGGAGAAGAAAAGAAATTTCAAACCGATCGTTGCCATATCTTCCTCGTGATGTTGAACCTTCCACGCCTAAGCCTATAGCTCCTGATTCGCCCACTGCGAAGCCCCCTCATAAACCTCTACGTTAATAAATCCTCAAAGATCTAAACAATAAAATAACTTCTTGTCTCTATCTTCCAATAATTTGAATTGAACTATAAAGACTAGAAGGGGACGTGGTGTATGAGTTGACTGGCGGATGCCAGGACGAAGATCGTCACTCAATACACCACGGAGACATAAAGTCTCTACAATCATCCGATGGCTTCGGATATTGCATCCCGTTCGAGTTGGAAACTCACTCAGTCTGAGCCGAGCTCTCTCAGGACCTTTTGGGGGTCCATCTGCTGGAGTCTTGATATCAGACTCGAGTAGTCACAGGGAAAGGCGTAGACACAAACCCTCACCCCTTGCGGGTAGTAGGCCGTGTACGAGCGCCCTCCGACTGTATAGAAGAAAACAACTCCCTCAGCATCGTAGGTCCCCGGGTGATCTGCCTGAACGGCGATAACCACCTGCATCGGACCTTGAGCCATGGTTGGCACTTCGGCCAGCGGAACCTCAGGAGGATACTTCTCATTGACGGCACTTGTTCCTGGCGGAACGAGTCCAACAGCCACCACCTGAAGACCTTCGGTCGGGTGAACCAGAATCACCTTTTGCAAGGTGTACTTGATCCCTTGAAGCCCGAAGTGGATCTCCGAGAAGTCAACCGGTTGTGATACTCGTGCCGACAGACCGTTTGAGGTAACAGTGTTCGGGGGGAATGCCAGAGGTCCTTGATCAATCTGAGAGCGATGGCTGCACGCTACCAGGAGCACTGCTGCGATACTCACCGTGAGGCGCGTCATCGCTAGGTTCCTGCGTATACGTGATGGGACGACGAGGGCCAGTTGTCGTTCCCGCAGATGTAGCGGTTGCCCGACGTCTGGGTGAACGTCATGCCAATGGTTACCCAAGTCGAGTTGCCGCTTTGGGAACTGAGCCCGACTCCGAAGGCCGTGACCTCCGCGAAGAAAGTCGCGTAGCTGTTTGAGCTGCGGCCGAAGGTGGTTCCGGGCGCGTGTGCGACCTCCCATTGCCGGTAGGTGGTGCTGCATTGGTGGTCAAGGTAGTGGTTTACCCCACCGTCGACCGCCCCGCCTTCCCAGGCCGTTGCCTTGATTTCATCCCACTGGGGCCCACCGCAATCCCAGTGGCGCTTTTCGAAGTGGAACTTAGACTTCTCACGAAGCCCTCGTTCTGCACCTCGGCTCCAGGTTACGGACGCCGTATCGGAGTTACCGATGTGTACGGTGCCTCCGAGATGCCAGCTTCCGGTTCCTGCGGTCGTGCCAACTCCCATGTCGGTGTCGGCCGTCTTGCCGTAGGTGAGCTTGTCGGTCATGTCAGATCCGGTGTGGATCTCACCGACAGTGGTATACGGATCGCTCGTGCCCAGTAGGACGGAAGCGCAGACGTCTGGGGACTTCCCCAGGGCCTGCAGGACACCGGGCGCTCTGAAGCCGCACGTGACCATCACCTTCGGATTGTCCGAGGACGGGCAGTCCGCGGACATCGGGTCGAGGTTCGTCGGAACAGCTGGTGTGCTGCCCGAACTCCAGGACCCCGCCGTGAAGGTCTTCGCGAAGTAGATCGGACGGAAGGCGTTCTCCGTGACCACGAGGGCCATGAAGTTCACGTACCCGTCGTTCGTCCTCGCGACTCCCTTCAGGGTCTTGTCGTACGGAAGCGCCAGTTGCACGGATCCATTGGTATCGGCCTGTCCCACCAGGAATGGATCTCCCTGATTGACGACGTAAACCAACACCTTGGCTTGTCCCGACAGCTCTGCCGAGAACAGGAGCGGCTGAGCCTTGGCGGTCTGCTGTGGTGACGCCATCGCTGAGGTCGCGGCGATGATGATGCCGGCCGCTAACCCGAGCATGACGATGATTCTCTTCACTTCGGTCACTTCCTTTGTGTTACTTCTCGATCTTGTAGGCACCTGCCTCGTAGCTCAAGTTCTACCAACTCCTCTCTGCCTCCGCTTCAGGCCAGTAATCGTAAAACACGCTTTCCCAAATCCTCCTTTCTCTCGTAATTCCTTTTGTTTCCAACTCTAGATGTTAAGGTGCAATGGGACTCTTTTCTCCAGCTTTCGGATGAAGCTTCCCATTACAGAGTACTCATCTGCCGGTTTTGTAGCTGCTGTGCGCTACCTCCATAGGATGAATATTTGATAACACTATATTCAACGAAAGGCATTATATTCCTCAAAAAGAGGAATGTCAACTATAGGCCTGATTCAATGAGGCTGGTGGTTATTTGGTGGTGAACTCGTGGAAGGAGTCGTAGACGTAGTTTTTGTTCTGTGACATTACCTCAAAGACGTACTTTTTTCCCGACTGCAAATTCGTCAACTTGAGTTTGTGCTCTTTTTGCTGATCCGGTGCAAAGGCATGATTCCCATAGGACATTGTCTCCCCGTAGTTTACTTTATTATTGTTGGTGTAATGGTTTGTCTTCCAGTAGATTACGGCATAATCTTTTCCGGTCTCGAGTATTTTCACGTCCGTAATTCGCGTAGGTTCTTTATCAATCCAGATAACATATAGATCTTCCGAAGTAATCTGTAACTTTTCTTTGATGTCCTTAAACGGATCTTCTTTTTTTTGGGGGGCTTGTTTAGAAAGAATCTTTTTAGGCGTAGTAGCGTTTCTCACTGTTTGAGTAACCGAGTCCGCAATCTTGCTTCCGGAGTAGGCTGTTGTGGCAGCGACTTCTCGAACAGTTTTTATAACATTGGAAAAAAACCCAAACACCGCCGCACTTATGTTTGAGGCAAGCGTCTGAAAGGCCGAGGACTTTTTTGATTCGGTTGGTTTCACGATCTTAAGTTCCTCTTTAATCTTGTTTTTTTCTTCCTCTGTTGCACCTGGAAACTGTTTTTCTATCTCTTTCTCAATAAACTTGTTTTCTTCACTCGTCACAATCTGGGAGTACGGGCCGATGATGAGGATGAATGGCGCTGGTCCACCTGTGTTTCCTGCTTTATCTTTCCCAGAAACCGTAACCCGATATCTCCCGTACACAAGAGAATCACTCGGTATGAAAGAAAAGTTTGCATACTTATCGCTGGTATTTTGCGCGTTGTCAGAGATTTTTTCATTTGTCGCGGTAAAAAACGTATCGGTGAAATTGAGAGTATTGATACTGTAGGGGTCATATCCTCCCGCGGCATTTTTTTTCTCAAACTCTACCTCAACACTGTTTGGGCCGGAGGCTGCTTTTTTTCCTACCTCTCCAACCAAAAGGTCGGTAAGGCTGCCTGAAATCGTGGGCTTGGTGCTGTAGGTGCTGAAGGTTTTTGTGGGAAGTTTTGAGCTTGAAAAGGAGGTATCGTTTATCTTGGAGAGATCTAAAACCGGTGGAGTAGTATCAAGGAATACTGCTCGTTCGAGAGCCTGGTCATTGCCGGAGGTGTCGTGTGCTGTTATTTTCCATGTTCTTTTTCCTTCTTTGAGTTTTCCGTCATTTTCCCCACTATTCCAATCAGAAGAAGACTTTGTAAAGATCGAGATATAGTTGTTTGTTGAGTCGCTATCGGAAAAGTTTTCATAGCGAACAGTATATTTGGAGGTGGCGATATCTGTCGTCCCAGAAGCCGAAATCCCATCGACGCTAAAGTCTCCACTTTCTCCGTTTACAACATTCAGTTTATAGCTAGAGATGGCGGAATTGCTGCTTGCTCTCCAGCGAAAGGTCGGCCGTTCGCTTGAGGTGTAAGAGTTGTCTCCTGGAGAATCAAGAGAAAAGTTAGCAAAACTGGCTCCGGTGAAGGACCAGTTAGTATTGTTGCCAGAGTCAACGCTGCCGGTACCGGCGACTATCGGGTTGGTGTTGGTGTTATTGGAATCTTTGACATCAACATAGGAAATCGAACGAGCGCCTTGAGGATCGATCTGCCATTGCGTCCCAGTAGTGGATGATCGAAGAGAGAGGAGATTACCAGATGTTCCTGTAAGGGTAAGAGTTCCGTTCAACGTCTGTTTGGTAGAAGAGGGGAAGGTTAGAGTTGCGGCAGAGGTGACGGATTTTGTAAGACTGTAAAAGGTTGTTGCTCCAGAGATGGTCTGATTTGTACCGTTTAGATTCACCGTTCCATTATTATGAGTAAAAGTTCCACCTGTATTTGAAAAATTTCCAGCAACAGAGAGAGTTCCTGATGGAGCAGTAAGCGTTCCGCCTGATAAGGTGAAGTTTCCGCTCACTGTTATAGTACTTCCCGTATTAAAGGTTCCTCCTGAGCCATTTATGGTAAGAGCTTGGTAGCTCCAGTTATTAACCGTGTAGGGACCTGCTGTTCCATTGTAGATTACTGTCGAGCCACTATTAAGAGTAGGCGTTGTAACTGTCTCTCCTCCTTGGAGCTGGAGGGTTCCTCCGTTTTGTACGGTGAACGTTGATCCGCAGGTAAAGTTCTGCCCACCAAGACTGAACGTTCCTGCAACCACGGTGCACGCTGTCGAAGAAGTCGTGAAAGCCGTCGAGAGATCAATCTCACCGCTGCTGGTTTTATTTATCTGGATCGGAGAGGAAAACGTCCCGGCGTTTTGGGTCAGCGTTTTTGTCCCAGACCCTCCAAGGACTAAGGTAAGATTAGCTCCACCAAACGCATCACTGGAGCTCATCGAAAAGTTTCCCTGAACTGTCAAGGTCGTTGCGGAACCTGGATTTGAGACGACTCCTGCTGTTCGTGTAAAATCTCCTGCGATTGTGCAATCGCCGGAGAGACCAAAGGTGGCACCAGAGATGGTTTTATTTACAACAATAGAACCAGCTAAAGTACTTCCACAGATAAGAGTCGAAAGATCATTTGCGGCGCTGGAGGTGAAAGTAATTGTTTTTCCGGTAAGGTCAAAAGTTCCATTTTGTGTAAAATTTTTATCGAGACTTAAAGCTGTTCCTGCATATGTTGTGGTTGCGCCAGAGCTATTGATGTAACTACCTTTCGACATTACCCACGTAGTTCCGTTATGAGTAAAGGTCCCGTTATTAGTAAAGGTTATTTGATTGATGGTGATAGATGATGCGACGACCATAGTTCCATTATTGGTTAGGGGTGTTCCACTTTTACCATCGAGTAAAGTATCAAGATTTATTGTGCACCCCGATGAAAGCGTTAAACTTCCGCTAGTCGTGGTTTTACTCATTCCAACAGTTCCATCAAGACTTCCAGTGCATGTCAGAGTTGAGGTTTGGTTTGCTCCTCCATTAAAGACAACTTTTTTCCCTGACATATTGAAGGTCCCACCACTAAACGTAAGGTTTTTTTCAATAGTAAAAGATCCGGAGGTGGGAGTATATGTACCAGCACTTAGCGTAAATGAACCATTCGAAACGGCAAAAGTGCTATCTCCGCCGCTAAAGGTTCCTGCGGCCTGAGAAAAACTGTCTGATCCTACAGTTACAGTCATTCCGGTGGCTTGAGTAATTGTGCCGGTGTATCCTGCATTTATTGATAAGCCTTTTACCGTAACGGAGGTATTGATAGTTGCATTTTTGGTAGAGGTGCCGTCAAACACCGCGTCGTCAGCGCTGGTGGGGGCTGTGTCACTAGACCAGTTTGCGGCACACGACCATTTATTCCCATCACCCGCACTTCCTCCACAGGTTCCGTCTGTTCCTCCTCCATCCCAGGTTCTTACTACTGCAAAAGATGGGCGAGGGGTAAGAAAAAGAAAGAGTAAAAAAGAAATAAAAAATACACATGAATATTTATGTTTTAAAAGAAAACTCATTCTTTCGAGCGTTCCCAATTTTTTTTGAGATGTCGCCCGATGACATTGTAGAAGTGGTTTCTTAAGAAGTCAAGAGAAAATTATTGTAAGATTTTTTTATTGATATGAAGCCCTAAATAAGAGTCTTATAGCATTATGGAGTTGGTGTGGGAGTATCAGTCGGTGGTAATGGTGTAGGCGTATTGGTTGGAGAAGGAGTTGGAGAGTTTGTCGGAGAGGGTATAAGTGACTGATCTTCTGCTGCACGACAACTATCACCAGCGCAGGTTTGCAGAGAGTGCAAAATCGAAGAAAGACTACTCAATAATCCTGGATCTGCACTCGAATACGTATTGGTTAATTCATACGGATCCAGGGTAACATTATAAAATTCTTTCTCCCCAGCCGTATACTCTACGTACAGATAATCATTGGTTCGTAAAGCAGTGTATGGTGGAGGAAAGTAGAGAACTTTGTTGGCCACAAGGATTCGTGGACTGTCAAGAGGCTCAGAATCGCTTTTGATCGATGCGGATTCCGTAGCAGTATCTAGCGCACCTCTTTCAATAAGATATGAATTTCTCCATCCAGTAGAAGACGTCCCTCCAGCCAACAATGAGGCAAATGAACGGCCGTCAACTGTTAGGTCTGCTGGGGGTTGTATTCCGGCCAGATCTGCAAATGTGGGCAGTAAATCAATATTTCCAATCAAATTACTATTGTTTGTTTGACCCGCTAACACTCCCGGGCCTCTGACAACGAGCGGAAAATTAATATCTTCCTCATAGGCTGTATCTTTACCCTGCAGTAATCTGTGCTGGCCTTCATGGAAACCATTGTCTGAAAGAAAAAAGATATAACTATTACTGAGGCGTCCGGTTGCTTGTAAGGCATTAATGGTAGTTTCGACCAAATCATCCACAGCTTGAAGACACTGAAGACGTTTTCTGTAAAGACTATCCATTCCATTTCGTTGAAGTTTGGTCAAAAGAGGCAATGTGTTGATCCAGCTTGGTTTATCACTGACGTCAGTTTCGTTATAAGAAGGACTACGTGTTGATTTTGCGCCGAGGAACAACTTTGAGTATCGGTCCGGAGGAGTAGCTGGGTGGTGAGGACAATAGGGAGAGATATACATAAAAAGAGGGTTGGAATTATTAAGATTTCTGTTGATGAAATCAGCAGATTTACTTGCAATTAAGTCAGTGAGATAATCTGCAGGAGTATTTCCGTGAAAGACTAAAGTTCCATTATCATTTAAAGTATAGTTGAATTCGCTGTATCCTCCGTGATCAATGGGGCTGTAAAATTCAGTCCATCCGGGCGGAATGTAATTTTGTTGAGGGGCGCCAGCGGGGTAGTTATTGAGATACTTCCCCATGAGGACAGTCGTATATTGAGCATTTTGCAACATGGTCGCGACGGTGCTGTTTTGTTCTCCTAAGTTAAAAAACTTTGTAAATCCACCAGATGGTATATCATTCCCTTGGATCTGTGTATTGTGAGAATACTGACCTCGTTGTATGGAGCTGCGTGAAGGACAACATTGAGCGATATTAAAGTAAAATTTCGAAAAAGTCGTACCCTGGCTAACTAGAAGTGATTGGACCTTTGGAGTATTTGAGAGGTCTGGTGCCGTCTCATCGTCTGTCAAAAACAATATAATATTTGGTTTCGAAGAAGTCGCAGCTCTACTTTTTAACGAACTATTTAACAAAAACGTGAAAAGAAGCAATGACACAGCTAATATCACAATAAAGGTATTGATAAAATGTCGCTTACTAAAACTGGGGTCTTTTTTTATCATGAGATAGGCTTGAATTAAATTACTATACCGATGCTTATCTTTTTTGTCAAAGTATAAATTACGGTGTTGGTGTGGGAGTACTGGTTGGAAGAGGAGTTGGTGTGCTTGTTGGCAAAGGTGTAGGAGTATCTGTTGGCAATGGAGTTGGGGTACTTGTTGGGAGAAGAGTTGGCGTTGGAGTTGAGGTTGGAGTTACATCGATTATTGCGAGCTGCTCTGCCGTTCTACATGGGTCACCCGCGCAAGTTCTCAATCCAGCAAGCATTGCTGCAAGGCTGTTTATCAGCTGAGGATTGGTCACAGAAACTGTAGAGTAGGTATTTGTAAGCTCATATGGGTCAACTGTCAAATCGTAGAATTCACGCTCTCCTGTGAGGTACTCTACGTATAAATACTTATCTGTCCTAACTGCTTGAGAACCTCTGAATCCATCAGTTGCTTTTGTACCCGTTGGTCCTACAAACCCAATCAGATATCCGTTTCTCCATGTTGCGGGCGTTGGAAAGTTTGTTGAGAGCAGTCCTGCAAACGAGCGGCCATCGATAGTAATAGGAATAGTTGCATTAGCAATTTGTGCCCAGGTGGAAGCAAGATCAATGTTTCCCACGAGTTTCGTTACCGTAGCGCCGGCAGCTACATTAGGACCTCGAACAACCAGCGGAACTTTAATATCTTCCTCAAACTCGGTATTTTTTCCGTGGTCTAAACGATGCTCTCCTAGATGGAATCCATTATCAGAGTAAAAGAAAATATAGGTGTTATTAAGTTGGCCTGTCGCTTGGAGTGTAAGAACAACATTTTCGATTAGATCATCAACAGCCTGGAGAGATCGTAGCCTATTTTCGTAGCTAGAATCAAGTCCTGCGATGTCAGTCGGGGTGAGAAGAGGGAGAGCTTTAATCCAAGCTGGTTTATCACTAACATCAGCTTCATTAAAGTTTGGGTTTCGTGGAGCCTGTAAGGTACTAAACAAACTCGCGTAGCGTGGTGCTGGTGTTGATGGTCCATGTGGGCCAGTAGGAGCAATATACATAAAAAATGGAACGGAGGTGTTTCTTCTGATGAAATCTGCTGATTTGCTCGAGATCACATCGGTGAGATACTGAGATGCAAGACTGCCGTACTTAACAATTGTCCCGTTTTCATTTAAGTTATAGTTAAACTGCTCGTAATAATTCTTCGTTAGTGCATACCACTCGTTCCATCCAGGAGGAATATAGGTTCTTGGAATGGTTGTGACTTCGTTAGGATAATTATTCAGATATTTTCCAAAAAGAACTGTTCTGTATCCTGCGTTCTTTAGCCAGACTGCAATCGTTTGCTGCTCTTCTCCAAGCTGATAGAACTTTCCAAAACCTCCACCACTGGGAAGATCATTGTTAAAAATCTGCGTATTGTTTGCATTTTGACCACGAAAGATCGATGCCCGTGATGGGCAACATTGCGACCAGTTAACAAGAGAGTTGGGAAATGTAGTCCCCTGACTGACGAGGTACTGCTGGGCCTTTGGCATATAGGCAAGGTCGGAAACATTCATGTCATCTGCCATGATAAACACAATATTTGGTTGACCCGTGGTTGCTGTTTTCCCAGTTTTTTGGGATTGAAAAAGAAACACAAAAAGGAGTCCAAAAACTGCCAGAAATATAATCATTATGTGGGCAAGGTATCGCTCTATAAAGTCGCTTTGTTTGGTGTTCATGGATGGGAGTATGAGTATCAGTGTAAAGTGGATCTATTGCTTTGTCAAGAGGAATTACAGGATATAATAAGAGAAATGGTACGACCGTACGTTCTTATTACCGGAGGATCAAGCGGAATCGGATTTGAGCTCTCCAGACTGTTTGCCCGAGAAGGGAATCCTTTGCTCATTATTGCAAAAGACAAAAAAAAACTTGAAATTGCATACAAACGGTTAAAAAAAGAGTTTCCTTCGAGTACAGTTAAAACTATTCTTAAAGATCTTTCCAGACCAGAAAGCGCTCAGGAGATATATGAGATAACTCAAAGCAAAAAGATTCTTGTTGGGACTTTGATAAACAACGCAGGATTTGCAAATCGGGGACAGTTCTTGGAGATTGCTGTGGAAAAAGAACGAGAGCAGATGTATCTGAATATGGTCACTCTTACATTGTTGACAAAACTATTTCTCCCCGACATGGTGAAAAGAAAAAAAGGAAAAATTCTCAATGTTTCCTCAACCGCCGCGTTTCAACCCGGTCCATTGATGGCAGTATATTATGCATCAAAAGCGTATGTTTTATCCTTTTCTGAAGGCTTAAGTATTGAGTTACAAGGGACGGGTGTTACTGTCACCGCCCTTTGTCCTGGTCCGACCCGCACCAATTTTGAACTCCGCGCGGGCATGCAAAATACATTGCTTTTCAAAATGGGGGTTATGGATGCACGAACGGTCGCCGAGATCGGTTATCAGGCGTTAATGGAAGGGAAACGAGTGGCCATTCCAGGTATGAAAAACAAATTTTTTGCATTCGTCAGACGCTTTTTGCCGAGAGATATCACTGCTCGGGTTGCACACTGGCTGCAAAGATAATATTACTTTTTTTTCTGATTTGGTCTAACTCCTTCTATCGCATTTATTATCACCTGATGAATATTGTTCCAATTGTCTTGCCCTTCTTTTGGAATAAGCACGTACTGCCCGTTTTCCGAAAGTGCGTTATCAAGATAGTCCTTATCAGAGAGGACGAGATGAGTGATCTCATAGGAGTTGGCATCTTTTACTTCTCCCACAAATCGTTTCGTGAGATCAAACGGAATATCTGTCTTAATATGTTCCTTCAGTTCGTCCAGAAGTGGGATGATTTTCGGTACAAATCCGATGTTTAAGACTTTTTCTTTTACTCCTTCAAGAAACAGTTGTTGTCTTTGAGCGCGCGCAAAATCTCCCCCGTCCTGTGCAGAATGACGCGATCGGACAAATTTCAGAGCAGCGGTGCCGTCCATATGTTGGAGGCCCTCATCAAAGTGAAGATGTTCATAACGACAGGGAAAGGCAAGTTGGGGGCTTTCTGTTGCGATTTTTTCAAGTTCTGGAAGGTCCGCCTCTGTTTTTCCACAGAGGTCCTTCTCTTTTCCCTCCACAGGATATTGAAGATCATCAAATGATTTCTGAACGTTAATATCGACGCCTCCTAAGATATCAACCGCCCTAACAAATCCAGAAAAATCAATCGCAACATAATAATCAATAGGTAACCCTGTTACTTCCCAGACACCATAGGTGAGAGGATTTGTTTTTCCTTGCGGAGTTGGAATGATTTGTTGAACATCCGGAAAATCTTTAAGGAAAAGTACGATCTCATAGAGAGTATTGACTTTTGAATGTAGTGATTGCCCCGACTGGGTAGGAATTTTTACCCAGGCATCCCGAGGGATAGAGATCTGGAAAACTTTATTGGATTTTAGATCGAGATGCACAACCATCATGGTGTCGGTGAGATATGGCCCGTCATGGCCAGGTCCTCCATAGCCGAGAAAGAGGATGTTGTATGAAGTTTTATCCTGTTGGATGTGTCCGTTATTGAGTTTTGGGATATAGATGTTTCCGTAGAACTGGGAAAGCTTGATCAGGAAAAAAATGATTGCGCCGAAGACAATTCCTGCGGTAATAAGAAGGATTTTTTTCATTTCTTGGAGGAAACAAACATCTTGCCGATCTCGTCTACTGCCTTCAGAAGCTCATCAGCGGCTTGTTTGTTTACTTCCTGCTTATTTTTAGAGCAGAGCTTTGCAGCTTTCCAAAAAGTCTCATGGAGCTTGGGAAATTTCTCGAGATGTTCGGGTTTAAAGTAATCTGTCCAGAGGATGAGAAGCTCTTCCTTGCATTTTCTTGCGTGTTCTTCCTTTGTCAGGACGCAGCGGACAAATTTATTTCGGTCGCTGACGGTTGGATTGTCTTTTGGCAGTTCCTCAATCAACTCCACCATCCGTACGATGGTCTCTGCCGCAGTCCTTGCCGGCTCAATTTTGTAGATTCCGCAGGGTACGTCGCAATGATAGGCCACAGGAGAAGTTATGACCGAAATTTTTGGAGAAAAAACTTTTTTCATAGTGCAACCGAGTTTGACGCGGCGTGTTTAATATAGTACGCGTTTTGAAATATGTCAACCCTGAATATGGCTCGCTCATTCAAGTTTCCTTAGAATTCTCTCTACTTCTCGATCATTAATATGGTGGTATTTTCCCCGATGGGAGAGGAGAGCGCCGGAAAATGTTTTGGGGATATGCATGAGCTCATGGATTAATGTCTTAATTTGTTCACGTTGATCAAGTTTATCAAAACGTTTGGCGTTGACCTCGATGATATAATGCGGTTCCAATCCGACGACCTCGGTAAAGAGCTTCGCCATTCCCCAGATCCTTGCATACGCCCGTGTTTTTGCATCAAAGCTTCGAATGCAGTGAATTTGTTTTGGTTTAATATGATCAAACTCGAGTTCTTTAATCAACAGATCGATCCGTTTTTTCACATCAGGGGCTTTTTGGTATTTCATCGCAGGCTTCATTATACATGGTAAAATATAGCTGCTGACCTCGTAGTTCAATTGGATAGAACGTCAGCTTGCGGAGCTGTTGGTTGCGCGTTCGAGTCGCGCCGAGGTCGCCACAGGGGGCGTGATGTAATGGTAGCATAGCGGTCTCCAAAACCGTTCGTCCGAGTTCGACTCTTGGCGCCCCTGCCGGACTTGACAACTTTATAAAACTTCTGTTATTATATTCATAGTGAAAAAACAATTTGTTTTTATATTAATTCTTCTTTTTCTCTTTTTAAGTGTCTTCGGTATGAACATGAGTATGAGTATGGATAAAACTGGTAAGATGACCAATTGTCCTTTCATGAATGGTTCTTCATCTCTCTGCAAGATGGGGGTCACAGATCATATGTCGAAATGGTTGCAGATGTTTCAAGCAGTTTCTGTCTCATCAATCTTTTCGCTTTTTGTTCTCGGACTGTTTTTCATATCGTGGTCTTTTTCTCAAAGAACATACTTTTCACTGGCACCACCAAAAACAATCTCTCTGAAGCTTTATCAAAAAGAACATTCTGATAGTAATCTTTTTAATAATCTTCTCGTTGCGTTTTCAGACGGCATTCTTCATCCCAAAATCTACGCATAAATAAGTCCTCCCTTAGCCTCTTTTTATTAAAAGTTATCCCTAATTTTTATGAAACAACCAGTAAAAACAACTCGAAGCAAACCAGCAAATCAACAGACAAATACATTTTTAGTTTTAGCTTTAATTATTATCGCTTTTTTCACAGGATATTTATTCTTTAAGGTTCAAAGGCTTGAAAAGAATATGAACACCGCAGTTCCTCAACAACAGCAGACAGGAAGCGGTCAGCAACAACCAACAGCAAAGGTAAATATAAAAAATGTTGACTTGAAGGGAGAACCATATATCGGAGATCCAAATGCACAAGTTGTTATGGCTTATTGGCTCGATTACCAATGTCCATTTTGTAAAAAATTTGAAACAGATGCGCTGCCTACCTTAATTGAAAAATATGTCAGAACAGGAAAACTCAAGATTGTATTTAAGGACTTTCAGTTCTTGGGTCCAGACTCTCAAACTGCGGGACTTGCTGAGGAGGCAGTCTGGGAACTCTCACCACAGTCATTTGAGGCTTGGAATAAGGCAATGTATGAGAAGCAGGATGATGAGAATGCGGGCTGGGGGAATAAAGCTGATATTATTGCACTCACCCGAACCATCCCTGGGATTGACGCAGATAATGTATCTACCCTTATGGATCAGAAGAAGGATATCTACCAGAAGGAGCTGGATGAGGATAAGGCAGAAGGGGGAAATAAGTTTGGGGTGACTGGTACTCCGGGATTTGTTATTGGAGATCAGTCGATTTCAGGTGCACAGCCCACAAGCGTCTTTACACAGCTTATCGATAGTATGTTACAGAAGAAATAAATGATTTATTTATGAAAAAAGCCAGCAATATGTCAACAATGTCGGTAATGAAATTGTCTTTAATGGAGGTTTTTAAAAAGCCATCCTATGTTATTTTGTCTCTTGTGGTTTTTGCAGCAGTTCTTTTGATTGCAATCTGGCTACCAAACTTGTACTTTGTATCCCACACCATAACAACAAATGAGATGGCATTTCCTCAAAAGCTCAATCTTCTGATTGCCTCACTTGGGGCTTTGGATACGAACTTCACCTTCGAGTCAAAATATGTGACTATAATTGCTTCATTTTTGGCAGCGGTCAACGTTTCTCTTCTTGTGTATTACTTTAAAAAAAGAGTTCGTCTTCAAAAGGAGGCAGGCGGAAGTATTGGCGGAGTTCTTCTTGGTTTTTTGGGTGTTGGATGCGCCTCTTGTGGATCAGTTGTTCTCTCATCAGTTTTTGGGGTTACTGCGACAGCTGGCTTTTTGGGAAGATTTCCTTTTCAC
>OBEQ012574350.1_pt1 | contig 16453 bp, 15 predicted proteins | sample 1670901 | NCBI WGS metagenome assembly OBEQ01 (sample SAMEA104232315, study PRJEB22302) | groundwater metagenome | biome: forest; feature: aquifer; material: groundwater | place: USA | collected 2011-08-07 | depth 5.4 m
GCGGGTTCCACGCACGCATATACAAACGTCGCACGTCAGGCCTGCTGGACCACCATTCCTGGCGTCGCCGCACGAACTTATACCAACCGCTCTTCAACCAAGGCGTCAGAATTCCCGCTTCGACGAGCTCCGCCGCGTCCAGGCCATAGCGCTTGCAATCACTCTCGGTGACATAGTATGGACCCGTCAGAAACCACGCCAGGGGGAAGACGATGTGCCTTAACTTCGTCGCTCTCGCCACCAGGTGCAAACTGCGCCAGACCAAGAGGCGCTTCAGCCGCCCTTGCAGCTCGGTCGGCGCGCACTGGTCGATGAATCGCCAGTGATCTCGTACGTTATGCATCGATCTGACAGAGAAAAGGATTGTCCACGTCTGGCGAAACGTGAGCGCAGGTGATGGTCCGACAAACAAGCCTGTTTCCTCGAGGTGAGCGTAAATCCTAGTCTCGTAGGTGACGCCAAGACGAAAACCATGGCGACGCAATCGACAAAAAAACTCGTAATCCGCGATGTAATGAGGAAACATCTCGGCATTGACGTTACCGACTGCACGAATCATCCGGAGCGGTATCAGGGTTCCTCTTCCGGGCAATACGTCCACCTCATCAAAAAACACTTCACCGAGTCCAGCCGTACTTTTTACAGGGAATGAATACGTGCTCCAGTCGATAAATTCACCGGCATCGAGGATACGTGAAGGATCACGGCTATCCACAATTAATCCGCCAACTGCAGCTCCTTTCTCGCGCGATACTCGGACCAACGTCTTTACGTAATCAGGACCGATCAGCGTATCGTTGTTCATCATCAACAGCATGTCGTTTTCCTGGCGACTATTCGCAAGAGCGTGCTCGATGCCCACATGCATCGCGCCAGCCCACCACAACTCCCCCCGGCCTTGAAGAATCTCAACGCCAGGATGATCGCGACGCAGGATCTCAACAGTCCCATCCGTAGAACCCCCATCCACAACAATGACATGCAGAGCCGGATACGTCTGGCCTCTCAGGCAATCCAGGCAGGCAAGCGTCAATTTTAGTCGGTTGTAAACTGGAATAATGACGAACACATCAGGTCGCAAGGTCGCCTCTATTTACCAATGTTCATCGACCAGTCTGACCACCTGTAAAGGCACTTTTTTTGCACGAGACAGACCAGAGATCCATAGTCAAACTGCAATTTCACCCGTAGAATTATGAATCCTACCTTTGCTAGGTTGCTGATAAGTTCTTTTCCGGAGAAATATCCTAGGTGACCCCAGGGGTCTACCCCATGCTGGATCGGTTCACTTCGGGGCTTCTCAAAGTAATAGCATGGGACATGAAAAATAGCTTGGCCATCTTCAGCCAACACTCGAAACAGCTCAGAAAGTGCTTTGGTGTAATCCTCAATATGTTCCAGTGTGTCTATAGAGATGATCTTTGCAACTGAACAATCACGAAGACTGCGGTCGGTCAGATCTTCGATTTTCACCATTGATCTGTCCCCATGTTGGTCAATGGGCACGTACTCGTATCCCAAGGCTGAATTTGTTGGCGCACTCGATCAAGAGGTTGACTGGTACAAGCATCTAGACGTATCCCTGTACCAGGTTGGAGAAGAGACAATGCCTCTGCGTAACGGTCGGTGTCCAGCTTTACAGGCGAGGTGAGAACATATCGCTGGGTTTCCATTATCAAGACGTCCCAATTGAATAGATCTGGAGGACTTCCCTCGCACTTTGAAACCACACGCTGGAAAGCCAAATCATATCGACCGAAAACATGTGGATCATAGATTGCCTGTCCTCGAGGGACCACGATTTCTCTTTTTAGCTCATATAGACCATGCGTAGCGGGATTAAATGTCGCTGAGGAGAATAAACGACCGGCGCCGGTGCGTAGTCCTCGGATTATCCTGCGCCCCCCTCGTTTGATTTTCTGAATCACGTGACGACCTCCAATCACGCCATATCGCCCGACGAGCCCGACATGCTCCACCGTTGAGCAGTTGATGACCAAGTCAAAATGGCCGGCTGGCAGGGGAAGTCGCAGGATGTCGCCCTGGATGAAGCGAAGGCAAGGATGCTGATAAAACCACCGGGCAGGTTCCAAATCCACAGCCGTGACATTGAACCCACGCTGGGCAGCGATTAGCCCGAGGTGACTGCCTCCGTGCCCGAAATCCAGCGCCTCGCCGGGTCCCGACGGCATCTGTGCCGCAACCCATGACCACTCGATGTCCCGGTCTCCACTAAGATTCCGCCCAGCATGGATACCCTGCTCTGGGCTAAGCGATTGGCAAAGATTCAATGTTGACCGAACCTCGTGCCAAGTTCGGCGTGGAATATTTAACAGAGCGAAAATAATAAGCAACCACCGCAAGCGACTGTCATCCGGCGCGCTTCGTTCGGCGTAACTCTTTAAACATTTGAAAACCCTGAGGGCATTTGATGGGTCGGCGAGGAGAGCTCGCAAAGCGTATAGAAAAATGATAGACCAGTGCCGCTCACCGGCCCAGGCATATTCAATCCCGCGTAAGTAGGCGTTACTCATCGCCCGCCGCTTCTTCGCCTGGAGACTTTCCGGAACATTCGGCAGTGTGAACAGCTTGCGGGCCATCGCAACACATGCATGTGCCGTAATATCTCCACGCTTGGCCAGGTAACCTGGGGCGGCACGTGCATGCGCAAGAAGCACAGGTATATGGCGGATAACTCCAACCAGACCTATACGCAGCCACAACTCATGGTCCTTCTTGGAGATATAAGTAGTATCCAGCCATCCGACTTTCTCTAGGATGCGACGTCGAATGAATGCCGCTGGTTGTGGAATACAATGATCGCAATGTTCGACGGCATACTCCAGATCCCATTCATGCAGATACGACATCCCTATCTGGTTGCCATTCACGTCAATGCAGCCACAGTCACCATAGACCACATCTACTTCCGGATGTGCTTGCAAATAGGCGACTGCCTGACTGACGGCAGATGGTATCACCCAGACGTCGTCGGCATTGAGCCAGGCTAGGATCTCGCCTCGACTCATTTTCCATCTTTTATTGATAGCGTCGGCGTGGCCGTGATCAGGTTCTGACATCCATTGGAGACTGGATCGATACCGCTCGAGGATCTCAAGCGTATTGTCGGTCGAACCACCGTCTACGACAATGCACTCAATGTTCGGATAGTCTTGTTTTAAGACGCTCTCAATCGTGGGCACGAGAAAGTGGGCGCGGTTCAGACACGGAATGATGACCGAGACTGTCGGCAATGCCGTCATCGGATAGTCCTGGTTCCCGAGACGACCGTTTCGGGTAAATTTTCGTTGACCAGGCCCCAGTTCTCATCATTGAAAATCATGGACCGACGTTCTCGACGCATTTGAACAGCCCAGGCGTCGAACTGTTCGTTGGTCAGTCGAGGGATCGGATTTTCACCCACGCGCTTCTCGAGACTTTGCTCGTGCTCGGCCTCTGGTAGCCATCCGCCACGATCGGGATGTCCTGAGTGTTGAATATGAAAGATGGGGTAGGGCAGCACCGTTTCTTGAAGGCCTGCATGATAAGCCATGTAGCATAAAAGAGCATCTATGTGGAAAGAGAACATTGCAAACTCGTGGTAGCCACGCAAGTGAAACCAGTGCTCTCTTGCCATTAGCGTAAAATCTCCGGCAGCATTTGTATGTAAACGCGCTCTTTCCGTAGGAAGGATAAACTGTTCCTTCAGACCTTCCCAATTTCTCAGACGAGGGGGCAGAACCTTTGCGAGAATGCGCCGGAGCCTTCCAGTGACAACAGGAATATCGCTGTATAGTTTCTGCACTTCCCCGGTTTTAAGGTTGCGGGTCTCATTTTTTCCGCAGATACGAACAATGTTTTTTCTACAGTACTCCAACTGGTCGTCCACCAACGCATCCATCGGAATATCAGATGGCACATCATACCGATCTACCCGATACAGGCACCTCTTTTGCAGACCGTTTGAAACCAAGAAGCGCATCATCTCATCTGAAAACAAAATATCAACGTTCGTGGCTAAGAGATACTCTCCCTGCGCCCTTCGGATGCCTGCGTTCTTGGCAATCATCTGATACAAAGCAATGCGATCCGCGTAGCGGAAGCGACGATGAACCTCCGGTGAGACTTCAATAATGCGCACCTGGCCGAGTTCATCCTCTCCCGGCCAGGAGAGCGCGTCCACCAGTCGAGGCCTATCAGGCGGCGGGTTCCACTCCACCAAGACAAGCTCTGCATGAAGGCGATGACGCTGGCATTGCTCTGCCAGTCCGTTGATGAAAAGCTGCATCCGGTGCAGCAGAGCACCGCCGTGGTCGTCATTGCGCGAAACTGCGACGATGCTCAGCGTCGGTGCTAACGTGCGCTCAGTCATCGGATAGTCCTGGTTCCAGAGACGACTGTTTCGGGCAAATCTTCGCCCACAAGGCCCCAGTTCTCGACGTTCAAAAATGAGGTGACACGGACACGCTCAGCGGCCATGCTTCGAAGCCCTCCGTGTAAATCGTTGCACTGCCTTGCCCATCCGTCCAACGCGAGACATCATGTGCGCACGGCTTCGCGACAGATCCCCAAGAGGGTCCGGCCGTGAAGCCCGGCGAACTCGCGTTCCGCGGCCAAGGCTCTCTCCTCACCAACCCGATCAGGTCCCGGTTCCAGCGCGTCCCAGCACGCCGCCAGCAAGTCGGCCAGAATGTCCGGCCGGTCGCACGGGAAGAAACCAATCGCTTCGGGAGCCTGCTCACGGTGAACGGGAATGTCCGAGCAGACCACAGGCCGTCCCAGCGCTTTGGCGTCCTGCACGACCGTGCTCCAGCCCTCAAAGCGAGAGGGCTGAATGACGATCACCGCGACCCGCATCAGGTCGACCAGGTCTTTGCGCGGCACCTGCCCGAGCAACGTCACCTGTCCCGCGAGACCGCCACAGGCGACCGCCTGCAACAACCGCGACAGCGCGTGGTTGGACGGATCCCTGGAATCAGCCAGCAGGCCCGTCATCACCACTGTGACGCGAACGCCCTTACGGCGCAGCCGATCGAGCGCCTCCACGACGACCTCGTGGTTCTTATGCGCCCAGAACTGGTTGGCGACCAAGGCAAACTTTTCCGGAAGGTTGTACTTGCATGGGCTGCCACGCGGATCCCCGGACGGGGGCTCAAAAGCGAATATCGAAGGGAATGGCGCGACACGAGCTTTGTGCCCGTAGTCTGGAGCAAAGGCGGCGAAATGATCGAGTGCGGTCCTGCTCGAAAGCAGAACCAAATCGGCGCGTTCGACAAGACTCCGGAACGCTTCGTCCCGTTTCCGGCGCTCTTCCCGGGGAAAAAACTCCGGCAGATATACATGCTGAAAATCTGGTATCCAGCCGACGGTTTTGACACCGGCGGCCCAGCACGGGACGGCGCCAGGCGGCAGCAGAACAGAAATCCCATGTTCGCGGGCGACAACATATGCATTATACGTATTCGAAGGATCGGAGAGTCCGAGCGCACGCCGAAGCAGGCTCTCACCGCAGAACGAAGGCGCCTTTGCTGGAGGCCCCAGTAAGGGAGACTCCACTTGTAAGACCGTGACGGGCAGGTCCTTGCCGATGGGGCTCTCCGCCTTGTCTGAGAGGATAAACACTTCCACGCCTTCCTCAAGACAGACACTCACCAATGAGCAAGTCAACGCTCTGGTAAAAGTCGAGCCGGCAGCCCATCCCGAGCTTGTGAAATCAAGAACGCCGACGCGTTGCACAGTCCGCTCAGACGCCACAGGAAGACGTCTCAGACCGCGCTTGCCAGGCGGCGATACATGCTTTCAACGTCAGCGGAAACGACCGAGGCCGCCACGATGCTGCGAGAGAACGAAGACGAGAAATATCCGCGCACCACCGCCGTGGATCGCCAGGCCGGGCAAGACCGCGACAGCGGATTTCCTTTTCCGGAGCGACAAGAGCACGAATCTGTCCGGCAACATCGCGCACGCTGATCTCTTCTCCGCTGGCAATATTGACAACCACGCATTCCCCGCTACGGCAGACACGCGACCGATCGGCAGCGAGCGCAAGGACCGCCGTCGCCGCATCCTCAACGTACAGATAATCCCGCGCCTCTTGCCCTGTTCCCTGCAGCCAGACGACGGGGTCTGGGGCCGCAAACTGGGTGTACAGATCCCAGATCAGCAACCGCCGCTGCGTCTCGCCGAAAACGGAGAAAAACCGGCAGACGAGAATGTTCAGGCCGAAGCACGCGGCATATTCCCGCGCGAGGAGTTCACACGCCGCCTTATGGTACCCGTAGGGGGATATGGACGCGATGGGCGCCTCCTCGGGCACGGGCAGCCGCACGGGGTTGCCGTAGACCGCAGCGCTGGAGGGAAACACCACCAGGGGTTTCCGCCCGGACCGCCGTACGCCATCCACCGTATTGGCCCAGGCCAGGACCGACGCGCGCAGATCGTCTAAAGGAGCGGACATGGAGCCTCCTACCGAAGCCGATCCAGCCGCGTGCACCAGCGCGTCTGGAGCAAACTCCGCAATAATTCCCGACAGGTCCGCCTGGACGACGTCTGCCTGGATATAGCGGCCCGGCCAGTCGGCCACCGGCTGGCTGGAACGCCCGATCCCCAGCACTTCATGCCCCGCCCGCGCCGCATACCGACCGACGCTCCCCCCCATGAATCCTCGGCTGCCGGTGATCAAAATCTTCACGGTTTCTCCAGAAGAAAGCTGAAGATCCGGCCGGGGGTGTGATCTTGGCAGGTCACCCGCTTGATTTGCCTGGCGTGGAACCTCCCCGACCAGGCAAGCAGGCGACCGATCCCGCCCCAGCTTCTCATCACGATCCGCCGAAGCGTAGCCCGTCGCTCGGCTTCCGTGCCTGGATAGAAATTCAAGATCGACTCCAGCGGCCCCCAGACCTGTAGAACCCGCAGGCCGGCCGATTCAAACGCATGGAGATATCGGGAAAGCGGATAGGCCGATTCGCCCCCATACAGCCGGTGCAGCGGATGAGCGGCGCGGAAGGCGGCCAGTTGCTCTTCGCCGTCAGCGACATGTTCCCGTGTGGCAAGCAGAACGCCGCCGGAACGGAGTACCCTCGTCGTTTCCCTCGCCGTTGCCTCGAGGCAAGCGGCATGATGGAAAACCTGGCGGGCATGGACGGCATCAAACGCAGCCTCAGGGAACGGCAGTCTTTCGCCGCCCTCCTGCATAAGCGATATCATCAGGCCGGTCTCCTCGACAAGCGACCGGATCGCGCCTGCGCCGACCTCTTCACTCGGGTTGGGCTCTACCGCGGTCACCCGCCATCCGTTCCGGGCCAGCGCGAAGCTGGCTATGCCGTTGCCCGCACCGAGATCGAGAATGGACCGGCCATTCCCAGGGCCAAGCAGGCGCAGCACCTTGGCGAACTCTTCGCCCTGCGCATACCGTTCGGCCGCTTGGCGCACGGGCAGATCGAAGTAATTATCGCGGACGGCCCGTTCATTATCGGGCTGGGAACGAAACCACCGCACTGCTTCTTCCCAGGATGTCATCGTCTGCTGCGTCATGTCCGTACTGCGGTGATGAAGTACCCGGCGCCGGCGTCAGGTTCCGTGCGCCACGTCAGCCCGCTGATCTTCCGGCGCCACAGGAAGCGGTGAATACCCGGCCAGGACCGGTAGCGGGACACCAGCGCGCTCTTTCGTCGGCGCATCAGGTATCCCGAGAACTCGCAATCAAGCAACGCCAACACCCTCGCCGCCTCTTCGCAAAAGTAGCCGTGCACGCCTTGCAGGGCGAATCCGGCGGCCTCCAGACGTGTCTTCCATTCGGCTATCGTCAGGGCGTGATAGAACGGTTGCCATGCACGATAGTCGTCTCTGGACGCTCGATCTAGGGGCCACCATTCGAAATACCGGTGATTGAGCACGTTAAAGGCGAAAACGCCCCCGCGACGGGTCACCCGCGCCACTTCGGCGAGGGCAGCGTCCAGCTCAGCGATATGTTCGAGCCCGCTGTTGTTGAACGTGAGGTCAAAGCTTCCTTCCGCGTACGGCAACCGTTTCCCCGCGTCGCACCGATCGACACGCGCATAGATGCCCCGTTTGCCGGCCTCTCGAAGAGGAAACTCGTCGAGATCGCACCCGGCGGCGAGTGTGCGGTCAGGCCACGCCAGCGAAGCAAGCCAACCGTCTCCGCAACAGTGATCAAGGATATCCCCTTTCACCTCCAGCGAGAAGGCATATTCCAGCTCCGGCACCCTACACAACGCCACGCTCGGCGAGGCGGAATAGCGTTGCCAGAGCGGACGCCAAAACCGGCTCTCCCCGACCGTCTCGCCCATTTCACTCCGCATGTTATCCCCACTAGCCCCCTTATGATCCCGAAGATTATTGGTCTCCCGCTACACTTTCACTCACCTACCCCTGATGCCAGGGGAAATGAACGAGAATATTGCCATAGCCTTTGCCATGATACTGCCACATCTTGCTTCCAGACTCTTCTACCCGGAAAGTCAAAATATCATCGTGAACGTCCAGAACCTCCACATTCGGACGATGTATCCCGATATGCAACGAATAATTATCCGGCGCCAAGAAGCAGCCGGGAATGGCAATAGTGAAGGTATGCTCTCCTGGTCTTATCCTTGCCAGACTATTCCTCGAGTCGGACAGATTGGAGGTGAATAACGGGGACCCAAGCATGTTCGAGACTCTGACGCTGATGTCAGCATCCAGGACTTCCTGCCGAGCCAGAACTTTCAACATTATCCGGAATTCGTTAGTGACATTAACAACCGCAACAGGGTCTCCGCTGGCATCTGTCACCCAGCATCGCGTTAGGATCAAAGGAGAATTCGGGCTTGATTCAGCATCCAGAGACACGTCCAGGATCTCGCGGCTGCTTGGGGACAGGTAGCCGGCAACAACTGTTTCGGACTTGTCCATCGCCACGATCGTTCCTGCCCGAAGCAGAAGAGCTCTCGGGCAGAGTCGTACAATGGCCCCCATGTTATGGCTCACAAATAACACCGTCCGCCCGGCTTTTGCGACTTCCCCCAATTTGCCGAGGCATTTTCTCTGGAAGGCCGCATCGCCCACCGCCAGCACTTCATCCACCAGTAGGATCTCCGGGTACAGATGCGCCGCCACGGCGAAGGCTAAGCGCGTATACATGCCGCTGGAGTAATGCTTCACCACAGTGTCAAGGAATTTTTCAATCTCGGCAAAGGCGATAATTTCGTCAAACTGGCGCTTAATTTCCACCTTCTTCATCCCCAGGATGATGCCGCTCAGATAAATGTTTTCTCGCCCAGTCAGTTCGGGGTGAAAACCCGTGCCCACCTCAAGTAACGCCCCTACACGACCGTGGATCTCAGCGTAACCCTCGGAAGGCACGGTGATGCGAGATAGAATTTTCAGGAGCGTGCTCTTGCCGGAGCCGTTCCGTCCGATGATGCCGATGATTTCTCCGTGTTTGACCTCAAAGGACACACCTTTGAGCGCCCATATCGTATCGTCCAACTCCAGAGGGCTTTGCGAGACGCGCGGCCCGCTCAGATGAGCGTGCGCACTTCTGAAGGGATCGCAGATCGCGCCAGTCAAGGCCTCTCCAAACGTCTTGTATCGTCGGCGCTGACCGATGCGATAGAGCTTGCCCAGGTTTTCAACACGAATGGCGAGGTCACCCATGACTTACACCGTATCCGCAAACGTCTGTTCCAGACGTCGGAAAAAATACAGCCCGGAAAACAACACCGCCATCGTCACGAACACCGACAACGCCAGCATTGGGCCAGGCTTACTTCCCGTTCCGAGCAGTGCCCACCGGAAGCCCTCTACCACGCCAACCATCGGGTTCAGCCAGTACGCCACGCGCAACGATTCCGGCACCAGGCTGCTGGGATAGATGATCGGCGTTGCAAACAGCCATATTTGTATCAGGAACGGAGAGGCATGCCCCACGTCTCGATACAACACGTTCAACGCCGAAAGCCATAACCCGACACCGAGCGCAGTCGCGATGGCCAGCATCACGAACAGCGGCAGCGTCCACGCGGCAGCCGTCGGCACAATGTGGTAGAACCACATCATTCCAAGCAGCACCACAGAGGCGATTGCGAAATCCAATACGCCGGCCACCGTGGCTGAGATGGGCATCACCAGCCGCGGAAAGTACACCTTGGTGATGAGGTTCTCATTCGCCACCAGGCTGGTGCTCGACCCAGCCAGCGAGCGGGCAAACAACTGCCACGGCAGCAACGCAGCGAAAACGAAGATTGGGTAAGGCACTCCCTCGGAAGGCACCCTGACCAGCCAACCGAAAATGATAGCGAACACGACCATGGTAACGACGGGTTTGAGAACAGCCCAAGCAACTCCTAAGACTGTTTGGGTATAGGAAACTTTGATGTCCCGCCAGACCAGGAAGTACAAAAGCTCCCGATACTCCCAAAGGTCCTGGAGTTTCAATGGCACCCAACCTTGGGGAGGTCTGATCAGGACCGTGGGATTCTCAGAGGCGTGCGCATTCATGGCATTTTTCCAAGTGATCGGAGGCGATGAAACAACCGATCAAATCGGTGTCTCCATGTATGTTGCTCCAGCGCCCTCCTCTGCCCGGCCTGGCGGATTCGTTCGGCCGCCCGTTCGTTGCGAGAATAAAACATCACCTTATCAATAAGTTCCCCAGGTTCTGACCACGTCTCAATCTCTTCGCCGATCTTGTAATAATTGCAATGGTCCGGCGCCTCCTGCACGAGGTAAAACCCGCCGGACATTGGAACTTCAAAGTCCCGGAGGCGGCTCTGGAGCATCCCCGAAGGCACAACGTAATCTTTGTTATGCCAGCCGGTATCGGAGAAGCCCAGGCTCACCTGGCTTGACCGGAAGATCACGGGCAGCGCATCCGCATCACATGGCCCTCTAAAGTCAGCTCCGGCGAAGCTCTGTCTCGGGAATTTCCTGGCGAATTTCCGGGTAATCGGACCGGACACGCTGCTCACTCCTTCGGCCCGCCATCGCGGCACCGCATAGAAGCGCAGATCGTGCAGGACTTTGTAGAGATCCCACTTGAACCTCCGCCCCGTCGGCTCCTCATTCAGCCATCCTGGCCCATACACTACGGGCTTCACATCTCCCCTGACGCATTCGTCGAGCAACGCCCGCCTGTATGGATTGAAACTGCCGACAAAAGAAACTCCATGCTGATAGGCAGATACGGTTGCCGCTCGCGAGTGATAGAAGTTCGGATTCGCTGCCATGGGCATCCACTCGATGTTCGGATTGTAGGGAGCCAGATGCTCAGCGTTCGTCATTTGGGCGACAGCAAGCACGTCAAAATAGGGAGCCGTCCGAATGACCCGATACCACTGGAAGACCATGTCGATATGGTAATTCACCATCGGCACGCCGAGAGCGCGCAATTTCTCGGCAGTGTCGATTTTGAGAAAGTCGTCGTAGACTATGAAGAACATTAAATCGAGACGCCCATCTGCCTTCAGCCGATCCGCGAGGCGCAACAAGTCCGCGTTCAATTCATCGCGTTGGGCCCTCCAGTGTCGAGACCCAAGCTGGCCCATCCCCGGATAATGGAAGACATAGAGATCTTCACAGTAATACTGACGGAGCGTGTCCATCAGATTGAATTGCATCCACGGATCGGGTGGGATGACGGCCAGCGCTCTCATCTCATTTAAAGTCTCTGTGCTGGAAGATTACGCAGGACAGGACCAGGATGACCGCAATATAGGTCGCTCCATAAGCCACCGCCGAGACGAGATAAGTCGGCTCGATCGGCAACCCGTACACCGCCTGACCCTTGACGTTGAAGTACTCGAGGTTCGGGAGGACATAGTACAGTCCGTCGAGAACCCCCGTGGTCAGCTCATTCTGGAGTTTGGCGCCTAAAACCCTGAGATCAGCGGTTAAGTGGCCGATGACATAAATCGCCAAGGTGAAGGTTGCGCTCAGCATGGGCGTGGTAAAGGTGGAAAACATCACCGCCACTGCGGTGATCACCAGCAGTTCCACAAAGATAAGACCGATCGCCTTTAGCAAAGCCAGGTTTAACCCCGCACCGCTCGCCAGAAGGAGAAGAAAAAACCCTGCCGCCATGATGGCGATATTGACGAAAAGGGTGAGCGCCAGTCCGGAGTACTTGCCGAGGGGAAACAGATACCGAGGGATCGGCTTGGCGATGATCGAATAGATGGTGCGCTTCTCGATTTCCTTACTGACCAAGCCGATCCCCACAAAGATGGCAATGAGCGTCCCAAATAGATGGATGCTCGCCAGTCCGAGATCCTGAATGATTTTGGCTTGCTCGCCCATGGTGAGGGAGCCGAGGAGGATCGAACTCACGATCAAGAGCAGGCCGAAAAACACGAGGTTGTAGAGAATCTTATCCCGCAGCGTCTCGTGAAAGGTGTTCAACGCGATGACGGTAATCTGGTTCATGCGCGACTGGCCCCGACCTCTTTCAAAAAGAGGTCCTCCAGCGAGCGCTTGTGCGGGACGAGCGAGACCATCCGACCCGCGTGTCGGCGGACGATTTCAAGGAGGTGATTCACCTTGGTTTCATCCTCCAGTTTGATCAGGACCTGCTTGCCTCTTCTGATCGCTGTCGCTCCCAAACGCTCCGCCTCCACCACTCCCGCTTCTGACAGCCCGTCGACGACGACCTCGACCGACGTCACGGCAGCGGCCCCCACCAACTCATGAACCGCTCCCACGGCCTGGAGGCGGCCCTTTACGAGAATCCCCACCCGATCGCAGATCATCTCCACGTCCGGAAGAATGTGCGTGCTGAAGAATACCGTTTTGCCCTCGTCCCGGTGGTGCAGGATGATATCCCGGACGTCCCGCCGTCCGATGGGATCCAGCCCTGACATCGGCTCGTCCAGAATGACCAGTTTCGGATCGTTGATCAGGGCCTGGGCCAGACCGATCCGCTGCAGCATGCCCTTGGAGAATTTCCGCAAAGGAAGGCCCCTGGCCTCAGAGAGCTTGACCATCTCCAGCATTTGATCAATCTTCTTGGACAGCACGAGCCCCGTAAGGCCAGACAGCTGCCCGTAGAATTTCAGAAACTCCTCGCCGGTCAGATACTCATAGAAATACGGGGACTCCGGGAGAAAGCCGATCTGACTCTTAATCGCCACATCGCCGATCTCCCGGTCCAGGAGCCACGCCGTGCCGCTCGTGGGATAAATCAGCCCCAGCAGGATCTTGATGGTCGTGGTCTTGCCGGCTCCGTTGGGACCCAGAAATCCGAAGATCTCCCCTTGCTCCACGTCCAGGTTCAGCCCATCCACCGCCATGCTGCGGCGCATGCTGAGCCCCAGGCGGAACTCCTTGGTGAGCCCGACGATGCGGATGGGATTCATTGCGGCCTCCGCTTGACGTATACCTTCACCCGTTCCTTCATCTCACTGCTCTGCACAGACTGCGTCTGCGGATCGTACAGGTAGCGCCCGCCGAACGGCTCGCGCGGCAACTCGCGAAGGAGACCGGGCCCTACCAACTCCTCCAGCCGCGTAGGCACGCGTTTGTACAGTTCTCGATACCGGCCAATGGCCCCCTCGAGCAATTGGAGATCCCGCTCCACCACGACTTCTTTCAGCCGCCGTTCCAGCGCTCGTTTCACATTGTCATCGGAGGTCTGGGCATACACCTGCGCCAGAAAGTCGATGGCATTCTGCGGAGTCCGGGCGGAGGCATAGAGCCGCACGGCGAACCCCACCAGAAAGTCCGGGGCTCCGGGAAGCCGCGAGGCCCTGGCGATATACTCGGCCGCTTTCTGATCGTCACGCAACTCGAAGTAATAGTTGAATCCGAGATAAAATGGGAGATTCCAGACCTCAGGATTGTGCCTGATTCCCTTCTCCAGCAGCCGATTGCTCTCCTCAGGCAAGACCACCAATGTGGTCAGGGCGATCCCGCCCGCCTCGTAGACACGGACAAACCGAGGGTCCAGCGTCGTGATCACGTCAAGCGCGTGGGCGATCCAGTGGCCGGCCTCTTCCGTAACTTTGCGCTCTCCCATGGCTTGGATGGCCTGGATCCATAGCAAGTCAGCCACGACCTGACGGTACCCCAGGACCGCAATCCGTAGATACTCGCCTTGGGGCAAATACATGAACCGCTGCAGCTTCGGTGCGGCGGCCCGCTGTTGATCAAGTCCCAACTGAAGAAGGTGCAACCCCGTGATAAGGATCACCGTGATCGCCAAAAGAGCGGCATACCGCTTGGCGTGGCTCATGATGCGCTCCTCAAGGCCAACGAGCGCTTCAAGTAATCGAGATCGACGTCCAAGTACTGCCGTTCAAGGCTATTCAGTATCCACCCTTGGTATTGCTCCTTAATCTTGATGATCGCAGTGTATTCCAAGAGAGCGACTTCTTTGTGTCCCGTTTGCAAAAAGAGTTCAGCGCGGCGAACGCGTGCCGGCAGGAAGTTGGGTTCGTAACTGATCGCCCGCCTAAACAAGGCCAGCGCTTCCTCCTCTCGCCCCTGCGCCGAGCGAAGTTTCCCCAACTCATGGTAGTTGAACGGTGAGTAAGGATCCAACCGCATCGCCTGTTCATAATAGGCTGCGGCTTTTCCCAACAGCGCCTCTCGCTCTTCTTCCACTCCAGCACGGTCGGCCAGCAGAACGTGGATCGCTCCCAACCGAGACGCGAACCGTGCATCCAGGGGGTTCAGCACCAAACTGACGCTAAGCGCTTCGACGGCCTTCAGCAGCCAACGGGGGTCGCCTGATTGATGATACAACCGCACCTCCGACAGCGCCACCGCATCATGGTAGGTGGTCATTCCAGGATCGATACGCGTGGCTCGCTCAAACCACTCCAAGGCCTGACCTTCCTGGCCGACAGTCCTTTCGCGTTCTCCTTTGTCAAAGACATACCACGCGGCGGCGGGACGGATAACAAGGAGGCCGAGCAAAGTCGTAAGAACCACGACCACGACCACCCGAGCAGGACGATCCGGAAACGGCACCTCCAGGGCCAAAGTGGAATCGGACGTTCTCTTGCGATGCAGGACCAAGATCAATCCCGTAAAAGTACAGAGAAGAAGGACGAGGGCCGGTTCATGAAACGCGGAGTCCACCATGCCATGTACGAGGATACCAAGAATTCCACCGGTCAGACCAGTGACAGCGCCTCGTTCCCAAGGCTCCAACGCAAGGCTCAAAGTTTCCCTGATCGTCCATCCAACAAGCCCGATCCCCGCCAGAAAGATGGCCAATCCCGCCACACCCAACTCTACAGCCATCTGCAGATACTCATTGTGCGCGGATTCCGCACGCTTTCCATACCGTGCGATTGCGTCTTCAACCGGAAAACGGTAGCGAAACGACAGGTATTTATACATTCCCATCCCAACTCCCCAAGGGTAATCGGGAATCCGCTGGAGGGAATTCTTCCAAATAGCCAGCCTTGTGTAGGCGAAGGGGTCCTCCTTTCCGATCGTCAGCACACGGTGCTGCAGCGGATTTGGAACCAGGATACCAGCGAGGAAACACAGCACAAGGATTCCCAGGAAAACCCTTCCAAACCGATAGAAGCCGACGAAAGACACGGCCGTCACGAACGCCAGCAGCGCACCCCTGGATTGGGCCAGAAAGAACGCGAGCGCGCTCGAGCCAGCCATGAGCCACAGCAGCGCCGATTCCCATCGCCCACCCCCCTCATGCGGCCGGAAACAGAGCAAGCCAAAGGCCACCGCGAAGGCCGCCACCTCATAGGTGGCAAAGAAATTGGGATTGAAGAACGTCCCGGTCGCCCTCGACTGCCCGAGCCATACGAACTGGCTGATCCCAACAACGGCCTCGAAGAGGCCCATGCCCAGGATGACCGTTACCAGCCACCGCACTTGCCTGGGGCAGGCTACCAGATGCACCACCAGGAACAACATCAGCGCATAGCTGAATATGCTGAGCAGCCATTGGAGGCTAATCGCGGTGTACGCAGAACGGACCACGGAAAAGACCGCCCACCCCACAAAGATTACGACGGTGAGGAAGAGACGGCTTGGCCGCAGCGTGACCCGTCCCGACTTCATCGAGACAATGGCCCATGTCGTCATGGTGAGGAGAAGGCTGAGGCGGATGATGAAGACCGGCAGGTGGGTCGTTCCGCCGTCGATCAGCGGCGCGAAGATCGTGAGGCCGCCTACGGCGATGAGAGGGCTATAACTTCGAAAAGCTTCTCGGACTGGCATGGGGGCACGTCACGACACCCAGCAGCCCTTCAAGGTCCCTACATGAAGGCGAGCGGTCGTCAGGACCGCTCGCCCTCGCCTGTGTCCCGTCAACGTATTAACTGCTCATCATTTAGGTGGATACGTCGTTGACAGTATTACCCAGGGCCCGTATGTCGTTGATGTACCATTCATCACACGTGCTATCGCCGTCAATGTTGCCGATGGCCCCCGATGTAAACCCAGTGGCGGTCCCTACGGGGACAGGAACATTAAGCGTACC